>Ga0316209_1001646_pt1 | contig 21707 bp, 21 predicted proteins | sample 6monopyrite_MG_FD_204945 | JGI IMG/M metagenome (GOLD analysis project Ga0316209, IMG submission 204945) | Microbial mat bacterial communities from mineral coupon in-situ incubated in ocean water Damariscotta River, Maine, United States -... | ecosystem: Environmental > Aquatic > Marine >...
CTACCAAAGGCTGATGATATGCCCGTCGCTTGGATCGAGGCCGCCGGTCAGGACCTCGAGATAGACCTTGCGGAGCGCTTCGGGTCCCGCGTGGCGTTGGATCACCATCCATTGTTCGCTGAACTTCGCGAACTCGCGCCAGGAGGCTCCGATTCGCTCTTGAAGCCCCGCGGGCCCCCAGTCAGCCGATCGCTTGACCATGCGGCCGGGGGCAAAGAAGAACTCCGGCGTCGGGCCCGGGAGGTCGGTTGTGCGCCCACCGGATTCCCAATGGGTGCCGCCGACGGTGCACGAGTATTTGAGTTGATCGACGAGGCGAGAATGAACGCCTTCGACGACTTCACCGTTGCCCGCCATGTCGACCATGACGGCGCCGGAGGCCGGCGTGAGTTCCGTGATGCGATCGAGTTCGTCATAGAGGACGACTTCGTCGTAGCAGCCCAGCTTTTCGACGAAGGCTTTGTTGCGTGCCGAGGTCAAGCCGATGACCGGGCCGCGGCCGCGCTTCGCGAGCAGATGGCCGAGGGCGATCGAGGTCTTGCTCGAGGCACTCGTGACGATCGAGGCTTCCGCGCCGTAAAAATCTTCGTCGCCGAGCTGGTCGTCGACGAGGAAGGACGTCATGAAGAGACCACGAAGAAGCAGGATCTCGTCTTCGCGGGACTCGTCGTAGAGGGAGTCCTTCCCGGTGAGCGAATAGGTTCGGTAGATCGGCGCGTGCTCGGCGCGATGGGCGACGGCGTCGACCATGCCCGAACCCGTCGGATCGGCGTCGATGATGAGGTGTCGACTCATGGGGAAGAAGCCAAAATAGCGCGACCCGACTTCGATCTGGGGATTCCGCGACTCGATGACGTCGCCAAAGCTCATCGCAGGAATGCGCCCCCAGCGATCCGGCCCCGGAAAGAAGCCCCAGTAGTTGAGCATATCTCCCGCGGCGGCGTAGGAGATGTTATTCGAGGTCAGAGCGAAGCGGTCGACCTTGAGTAAGACCTGGCCGTCGCCGAGCGCATCGATCGGCGCGCCGGGGACGAAGCGCGTGTCGCGGAATTCATCGCGATTGACCTGGAAGTCGAGGGGGGCGGGAGCGGCGGGGAGATCGTCTGACGTTTCCGACATGTTAGTGGACTCGCATGTTTGCGACGCGCATCAACTCCAGAGCTTTTGGAGTTCTTCGGCGGTCGTCTGAGTAGTGATTCTCGCCAGACTGTGTTCGAGGACGGCCTCGGCATATTCCGGCGGATAGCCCGCGACGCAGTCCGTGACGAGGACGACATGGTAGCCATGGTTGATCGCCTCGATGACCACTCCAAGAATACCCACGTTCAGCGAAACCCCGGTCGCAATCACGGTATCCACGCCCAGCGAGCGGAGCGTGGGATCGAGGTCTGTCCCCACGAAGGGCGACATGCCGTGGACCCGGACCGAGTCGAAATCCGTCGGCTCGGGGCCGAGCTCTGGGATGACGTCGACGGTCGGCTCGCCAACCAGCATATGGTCCGGGTTCTTCAGCAGATGGTTGACCATCGGCACGTTCTTGTAGGAGCCGCGGCGATCCGCGTGAAAGGCCGCGCGGCAATGAATCACGGGGATCTCGGCACGGCGAGCGGCTCCGACGAGGGAGCCGAGCCGTGCGGGCACGCCCTGTTCGTTGATCACACCCGCGAGCGCAGGAATGGTGGCGAGGTCGCCAATCACGCCGCGCTGCATCTCCATCGTCAGTACGGCCGCTCGACCAGGGGCTACGAGTTCAGCGAGTTTGGGCATGTCCGGACCTCTTCAGTTTGTTAGGTGGGTTCATTCGTTCGGTCACCGCTCGCGGGCCGATCCCCGGCTCCCGCTTCGACGCCGTCCATCTCGACGCGGATGCGCCGCAACTTCAGATGCGCGATCCGCCATTCACCGTCCGCCTCGAGACGGTACTTCTCTTCGTACCAACCGAGACCCCATAGATGCTCGAAGGGCGAGCCTTTCGGCCACCAAAGCATGTCCTCCATCGCCCAGGTCCCTTCGGCTTCGCCGTGCCCGGTCAGGTTGATGATCGGCGTATGTCCCTGATGGCAGGTCTTTACGCCCTCGAGGATTGGCGGGAGATACTCGCGAAACTTGTTTCGACCATGAATCAGGGGAGAGCCTTCCTCGGTCGTGTCGATCGTGACGTCTTCGGTAAACACGTCGGCCCATTCATCCCACCGCTTCTGATCCATCAGAAGGAAGTAGCGGGCCTTGAGTTGTTTGATGCGTTCGATCTGGACCAGGTCGTCGGGGGTCATGGGCTCTCCTTTGGTCGCTGGATTCTATCCAGCTGGCTCCCGCTGCGGAGGGAGATTTTGACGAGGGGGAAGAGCCCTCGTGAGGGACAGAAACCTGCACTGGCCGGTGCCTTTGAAATTCGTTTTCATTAGAAAAGCAGGGAAATCCCGGTTGAGCCGGCTTGGGCAGGTTGTGGCGAAGTACCTCTAAGTCCCTGTAAATGGAGAAGAAACGACAATTGCGCATCACCTGCGCACGGCTGACCTCATGCTCGGATTTTCTTTGGCCGATGGTGAAAACGACATTGATTTTCATTTTCCCCGACTTAGAATTCCCACTCCTCGGAACCCGGCCCCCAAGCAACCGGAACCCCCGAGTCCTGAACTGCTCCGAACGGAAAAACCGAAGGATCCCCAGATGCTCGTTTGCCATTGTCGCGGAATCAGTGATCGCCAGATCAAGCGCCTCGTAAAAGACGGTGCGACCTCGGCCCGTGAAGTCGCGCGCGCGACCGGTGCCGGCATGCGCTGCGGTGGCTGCCGTACGAACGTGAAGGCGATCGTGAACGAAGCGCTGGCTCACGAGTTCCAGAAGACGGGACCGGTCATCTCCTCCGAGACCCTGCTCGACATGGCGCTGCCCGTCGAAGGCTAGTCCCGAACTCAGACTGCTCGCACAAGATTCAATCGGCGTCGCTTCTCAATCGAGAGCGACGCCGTTTTCGTTGGGGCCCGCGGCTCTTGGTGTCGCTCGCGGCGCTTCTTCCTCTGGGTGCTAGGCCCGCGCCTTCATGCGAAGCCAGGACCGCAGGCTCGCCAGACGACTGGCTCCGTGCGACGCCGACGGTTCAAGGTCCTGACCGAGCCCCCAACGGATTGCTTCGATCAAGAGATCTGTCGAGAGTCCGAAGACATGCTCGTCACCCCAGCGCAGCGTGTCGTTGTAGAAGACGTCACCATCGAGGTCGGCGGCCTCCCGCGAGAAGACACTCGGACCGAGCAGCTGTGAGATCGTGGGGGTGTGAACCGAGGCGACTTCGCCGGGATTCAGCGTGAGTTCGGGAAGCGATCCGATCCAGCCCACGATCGGGACGAGCTGATAGCGCGAGCCGCTCCACGCATCGTCGAGGCGGCCCAGCACTTCGACGTGACCGCGATCGAGCCCGACTTCTTCCTCGGTTTCACGAAGCGCTGCTTCGACCCAGCCTTCCCCTTCTTCAAGGCGGCCACCGGGAAACGCCATCTGGCCGGGGTTCCCGCGCAGAGTCGCGGCACGCTTCGTCAAGAGGACGCGGATCTCAGCGGCATCGCGCCAGAAACAGAGCAAGACGCTCGACCGGCGAAAGTCGCTTGGGATCTCGCCATCGGGGAACTCGAAGAGAGGCCGCGTTGCGAGCGCACGTAGGCGCGCCTCGAAGGCATCTGCCGCGAAAGGATTCTCGCTCGCGGGGGAAAACGGATGCGCGTTTTCGCTCACGCGTCGTTTCTCACGAAGGGGCTCGCACTCAGTCCGCCACGCCGGGCGGGTATTCATCGTGCTGGGGCAGGTCGTCTTCGATGTCGTACCAGGGCGCCTTCGAGGCCACGAAGATATGCGCCTCGGGGCGCGCGCCGGGATCTTCGTCGAGGGTTCCGATCGCGATGAACTCGAACGCTTCCGCGGCGGCGTGTCTGAAGAAGAGACTCGAGCCGCAGGTCCGACAGAACGCGCGGGTTACAGCGTCCGAAGATTGAAAGCGTTCGATCGAGTCCTCACCGCTTGAGATCGTGAGCGCCTCACGGGAGATGCGTCCATAGGTCGAGAAGGCCGAGCCATGGGAGCGGCGGCACATCGAGCAATGGCAATGATCGATTCCTTCGATCGGGCCGCCGGTATCGTATTGGACGGCTCCGCAGAGGCAGGATCCCTTGGGCATGACTTTGCTCCTTTGCTTGATCTCGCTTTGCTGCGCGAGCTATTCGAACCCCAACGCCTTCATGTCGACCCCATTTCGCAGGTCCTCGCCACGCACGTAGCGTTCGAGGTTATCGACAAAGAGGTCAAACACGTCATCCATGTAGCGATCGACGGAAACGGACGAATGGGCCGAGATGTAGACGTTCGGCAGATCCCAGAGCGGGCTCGACTCCTCCAGGGGCTCCGGGTCGAACACGTCGAGGACCGCCGCCGCGAGAGGCTCTTCTCGCATCACCCGGATCAGCTCGACTTCATCGATGAGGGTTCCCCGCGCGACATTGACCAGGACCGCACGTCGGGGGATGGCGGCGAGGGCCGCGGCGTCGATCAGGTGGTGGGTTTCCGCGGTGGCCGGGGCCGAGATAATTACGGCGTCGGACTGGGCGAGCAGCTCGTGCAGCCGGTCCGTCGAAAAGAGCTCGTCGACGTGCTCGGAGGTGTCACCGGGTTTCGCGCTGCGCTTGAGGCCGAGGGTGCGGCAGCCGAGGGCGCGGGCGCGGGAGGCGACGGCCTGGCCGATGCCCCCAAGGCCGACGATTCCGATGGTGGAGCCGGCGAAGGTTCGGCCGTAGCTGCGCTCGAAGAGGTGCTTCTCCTGGTAGTCGTCGGCTTCGCGGAAGCGCTTCCAGACCTGCAGAAGTCGACCGATGACCCATTCGGACATGGAGCCGGCGCTTACGCCGGTGCAATTCGTCAGGACGACCCGATCTCCGTCGATGCCCGCGGTCGAGAACTGTTCGACGCCGGCACCGCAGCCCTGGATCCAGCGCAGGTTCGGCGCGCGCTCTGACAGCCGGTCCGGTGTGTGGAGCGTCGTCAGCACATCGCATTCCGCGAGAGCCGCCGCGCGTTGATCCGCGACGCTTGCGGCCCAGGGCGGTGGCTCGGGGTAGGGGAAGCCCGCGTTCTCAGCGGCCCAATCCGCCTCAGGATCGATTGGCAGAAGCGAGGCTTCGATCCCGTCGATCTGGGCGAGCCGTTCGAGGTATCGCTCGGCGTGAAAGGGCGGAAAGCCCAGGCAAACGCGAAGGGGGGTCGTCATCAGAGTCTCGGACTTTCTATTGGAAGCGGCGCGAGTGCCGAGTGTCGCGTTTTCGTCCGCGGACTTCAAACGCGTGCAGCGACTCGGAGACGGGGAAACCGACAGCGCGGATAAGGGAAAGACCGGATCGACAGAACCCGCCCGCGCCGGGAAAGTCAGAGTGCGCACCGTCTCCCCGGGTTCGCGATTCGAAGCGGGGAGTCGTCCGCGCGATCGCTGGCCCCCTGCCGACCGACGATCGTGTTTGCCTCGCGGGTAGGATTTGGGGGAGTACGAGCATGGGGAAGACCTGCGCCTGGTGTGGAACCGTCCTGAGGGCGATGTCCGGTCCTTCGATCTCGACGACGAGCCACGCGCTCTGCCAGGGTTGCCTGGAAGAATTGCAGACGGCACTCTCGACCAACGGTCTGCGTGCCGAGAACTCCAAACCGCCCTCGAGCTGACACGCGCAGGCCCACGAATCCGTAGACCGGATTCGTTTGCTTTCTCTTGGGGCCCGCCGCGCGCATGAAATTCTGGCAATCGATCACATGGGCTGAAACCGATCAGCTCTGCGACATCGCTCGCTTCGCCGAAACCCTCGGCTTCGAGGGCATCATCGGCGCGGATCACGCCCTCTATCCCCAAGAGATGGCGCCGTCCTACCCCTATTCCGAGTCGGGCTACCCACCGCAAACGGCGACGAGCGAATATCCGGATATGTGGACGAGCAGTGCCGCGATGCTCGCCGTGACCGAGCGAATCCGAGTGGTCTGTGGCGTCTACGTCCTTCCCCTGCGCAATCCGATCGAGGTCGCCAAGCAGGCGGCGACGCTATCGATTCTTTCGAAGGGGCGATTCGCGTTGGGCGCGGGCACGGGGTGGATGAAGGAGGAGTTCGACCTTTACGGTGTCGACTTCAAGACCCGCGGCCGTCGCATGGATGAGATGATCGAGGTTCTGCGGGGTCTCTGGACTGGGGACTACTTCGAGTACCACGGTGCGTTTTTCGACTTTGACCCGATCGTGGTCAGCCCGAAGCCGAGCTACGAGATCCCCCTCTATCTCGGAGGTGCGGCGCCGATCGCGCTGCGCCGAACGGCGCGGGAGGCCCAGGGGTTCATCGGCGCGGGGAACACGCCCGAGGAAGTACCGGAACTCCTGAACCGGCTGGCAGCGATGCGCGCTGAGACGGAGCGGGCGGATGAGCCCATCGATACCGTGATGGGTGTGTACGGCGAACCGTCGATCGATCTGTTTAGACGACTCGAAGATGCCGGCATGACCTCCGGCATTCATCTTCCGTTCTGGTTCGCCTTCGATGGGCCGTCTTCGATCGATCAGAAGAAGTCGCTGATGGAATCCTTTGCGGAAAAGATCCTGCGGCACTTCTAGACGAAGCTTGTCGCGGAGTCGCTAGACGTCCGCCGCTGTTTCTTCCTCGTCGCCCCAATCCGTGCGCGGTCCGAAATAGCCGCGCTTCTCGAGCGCACGCCATCCGACCAACAGGATCAGGCCGCCCGGCGTCTGTAGCGTTGCGAACGCAAAGATCGGGATCAGCGCTTCGAATTCCATCGCTTGGCCCACTAGCACGAGCCCGAGCAGCGTGTTCTTAACGATCAGTTCGACGCCGATGGTCACTCCGTCCCGCGCGGGAACCCGAAAGATCGCCGGCAGAATGACGCCGACCGCGAGGGCGGCGGCGGCGAAGCAGGCCGCAGCGTAGAACGCTTCCATGAAGGTCTCGAGGGGAATGTCGGGGCGGCTTGTCGCATCGCTCAGGGCGACCGCGACGATCAGCAGCGCAGCGAAGATCGAGATGCGCCGTTCGAAGCGCATCAGACTCGGCTTCTTTGCCCGCGCGAACATGCCGATCCCGACCGGCAGGATCGTCAAAGTGCCGAGGCGTAGGGCCGTGTCGAGAACAGGCATTTCGACTTGGGCCGCGCCCTCCGGCGCGAAGGACGTGAGCGAGTACTGAACCCAGAGCGGTAGCGTGAAGAGCGTGACGAGAGTGGCGGTCGCGGTCAGCGTGATCGAGAGCGCCGTATTCGCTCGCGCGAAATGCACGTACATGTTGGAGAACATGCCGCCGGGACAAGCGCTGATCACGACGAGACCGGTGCTCAGCAGCGGCGAAAGGTCGAGGAGATTCGAGAGGCCGATCCCCACGACGGGCATCACGATCAGTTGTGCGGTGATGCCGACGAGGGTGGCGCGGGGGCTCTTCGCGATTCGGCGGAAATCATCCGTGCCGAGCGAAAGTCCCATCGCAAACATCAATGCGAACATCCCGGCACTGAGCGCGATGTCCGTCCAAACGATCTCCAAGGGGTCTCCGTATTCCGGGGCGCGGTCTATGGGGGTGTGCGAATCGCAGAGCAAGGTTCCGGGGCGGGGAGGGCGATGCTCAAGCTCATGGCCTTTGAGAAGCCCTTAGCCTATGAGAAGCCTTAGCCCTTGAGAAGCCTTAGCCCTTAAGAAGGTCCTTCGCGATCGCGCGGATCTGGATCTCGTCCGTTCCCGCGTAGATCTGCAGCACCTTGGCATCGCGCGCGAATTGCTCGACGACGTATTCCGACATGTAGCCGTTCCCGCCGTAGACCTGAACCGCTTCCATCGCGACTTCGACCGCCGCCCGCGCCGCGTAGAGCTTCATGGCTGAGGCTTCAGCGAAAGTCATCGTCTTGCCATGGGCCGCGAGTTCGATCGTGCGGAAGACCAGGTTCTGAAGGTTCATGCGGGCGACCTCCATGCGAGCGAGCTTGTCTTGAATCAGCTGATACTCACCGATCGGCCGTTCGAATTGCACGCGCTCCCGAGCGTATTTGAGCGAGAGTTCGAGACATCGATCGACCATGCCGAGCGCCATTGCCGCAACACCCGAGCGCTCGGTTTGGAACGTGCCCTTCGCGCCTTCGCGCCCGCCGCCACTCTTGTTGAGCGCCGCTTCTCCGCCTAACAACCGGTCCATACCGACGCGAACATCCTGCAGAAAGAGCTCGCCCGTAGGTGAAGAGTGCATCCCCATCTTACGCATGCGCCCGGTCTGTTCGAAGCCGGGCATGCCACGGTCCAGGACGAAGTTGAGGATCTTGCGGTCGCGCAGGTCGACGCCTTCTTCTTCGAGCTTGCAGATGAAGACCGTCGTATCGGCGTAGGGGCCGTTCGTGATGAAGGTCTTCGATCCGTTAAGGACGAACTCGTCACCTTCGCGACGCGCCGAGGAACGCATGCCGCCGAAGGCGTCGGATCCGGAGCCCGGTTCAGTGATCGCCCAGGCACCGATCTTGTCGAGGGTCATGATGTCGAGGGCCCATCGCTCCTTTTGTTCGATCGTTCCCTTTGAGTTGATGGCCGCGGCTGTTAGGCCCGTGCTCACGCCGAGGGCAGTCACCATGCCGGGGCAATGGCGACAGAGTTCGATGATCGGAATTAGCGTCGCGGCAGCCTGGTCTGCCTTCGCCGCGGGGTCGCCGCCGCCCGAACTCTTCTTCACCTTCTCACCGCGCTTCTCCGCTTCGATCTGCTTCGCGAAACGAGCGCGTGCCATCTCGTCCATGCCGAAGGTCTTGTACATCTTGCGGATCAGGTCGTAGGGCGGGAGATCGCCATGCTCGAGTTCTTCGACATGGGGCGCGATCTCGTTTTCGACGAAGCCTCGGACGGCCTCGCGGATCATCAGCTGGGACTCGCTCCACTCGTGCATTCTTGTTCTCCTTGGGTCCGCGGACGGATACGCAGGCATCGACCAGAGCCGGTCGGGATGCCATAAATCTTGGGAGGGCGAGTCTAGCCGGACTGGAAGTCGATGGGGCCCGGGAGTCGTCCGCTTGACGCCGGAATCGCCTGACTTACGTTCGCCCGCCATGGAAATCCGACCCGTACTCGCCGTAGATGACATCGACCTCTCCGATCGCAACTTCTGGATGCGACCCCACGCCGAGCGAGAGGGCGGGTTCGAGACCCTGCGCCAGGAGCGGCCCGTCGCCTGGATGAAGGAGCAGGAAGTCATCGGGGCACCGATCCCAGCGGGTCCCGGCTATTGGGCGCTTACCCGCCACGCCGACATCCTGGAAGCGAGTCGCAACCCCGCGATCTTCTCCTCCGCGCGCGGAGCGACCTCGATTCAGGACCTTCCGCCGGAATTCTCGGAGTTCTTCGGTGGGATGATCAACATGGACGACCCGCGTCATGGCCGACAGCGCCGCATCGTCTCGCGTGGCTTTACGCCCCGCGCCCTGGCGAAGCTCGAAGAGAGTGTTGAGCGCCGCGCCGACGCGATCATCGATCGGGTCATCGAACGGGGCGAATGCGACTTCGTGCATGACATCGCGGCCCCGCTCCCGCTCGAGATCATCGCCGACATGATGGGCATTCCGGAGAGCCAGAACGAGATGCTCTTCCGCAACACGAATATCATCCTCGGGCTCGGTGACCCCGAGCTGGTGGGCGAGGGCGGCAACATCATTGCGACCGCGCTCGGTGCTGGCGCCGAACTCGCAGCGCTGATGAAGGAGATGGCGGCGGAGCGGGCGGAGACGCCGGGGGATGACCTCACGTCGCAGATCTTGAACGCGGAGCTCGAGGACGGGGCGCTGACCGGTGAAGAACTCGCCTCTTTCTTTGTTCTGCTCGTCGTCGCGGGGAACGAAACGACGCGCAACGCCGTGAGTCACGGGATGAAGGCGCTCTGCGACAATCCCGGCGAGCGCGCGAAATGGTCGGCGGACTTCGAAGGCGTTGCTTCAACGGCGGTTGAAGAGATCGTGCGTTGGTCCTCACCGGTGATTTTCATGCGGCGATCTTGTACGCAAGATACGGTGTTAGGCGAGCAAGCCATGAAAGAGGGGGACAAGGTCGTTCTCTGGTACAACTCCGGCAATCGGGATTCGGCGGTCTTCGAGGATCCCTACCGCTTCGACGTGCTGCGGACGCCGAACGAGCACGTCGGCTTCGGTGGCCCTGGCCCGCATTTCTGTCTTGGGGCCAACCTGGCTCGGCGCGAGATCAAGGTCATGTTCGAGCGCATCCTGCGCCGCATGCCCGACCTCGAGATCACGGGTCGGCCGGACTACCTGGAATCGAATTTCATCCACGGCATCAAGCGCATGCCCTGCGCCTTCACGCCGGGCTCGCCCAGCGCCTGATTCCAAGGCTGCGGGCATCTTCCGCGGACCACAGGCGCATTCCGATCGCGACCTAGATCGCCCTTCGCCGTCCCCGCCGGGGGGCTGCGCGACCCTTGCGGATTTCCTGCCACGCGGGGCGCTTCGTCGACACATTCCTCATGAGAATGAAATTGTGTCTCGCGACCGACGGGCTCGCGCGGCGGAGGACGAGCTTATGGAACGAACCGGACCCCTGCGGCGAAAAACCGAAGAGCGATTCGGTCGAGTCTTCCTTTCTGGCGTCGGTGTTGTCCTTCTGGTCCTCGCACTCGGTTCTCCGACCGCAGCCTGGGCCGCCTTCTATGGGACGTACAACGGCACCAACGTCACGTACTCGGACGTGGAAGACGTGAACGGACTCTTCGGAGCCCCCACGGTCGCCGGAAACGATCTCGGCTTTTCGCCCAGTACGTTCGAAGCGGATTGCTCGCTCAGCCCGAGCTGCCCTCCGGCGCCGGCCGCCGCGACGGACACGCTCACGCTCGAGATCTCGACCGATCCCGGCTACTCGATCTCGGCCTTCGACATCCAGTTCGGTGGCGACTTCAACTTCGAGAGCGTCGTGGGAGCCCTTGGCGCAGCGACCGCGGTCGCCAACCTCTTCGTCGACATCTTGGAAGTCGATGGTCAATCGATCAACGTGATCAGCGCGGTTCAGGCGGCGGATTTCGAGATCAACGGGAGTGGTGTGATTCAGCAGGCCGGTCTGACTTCGACCAGCGCCGTCGAGGGATACGGGACCCACACGTTTACGGGAAGCGCGTCTGTGGCCCTGGGGCAGATCCTCGCAGCGAACGCTGTGAGTGGTGTCGTCACCCGCGCGATCGTCAGCCTCGATGTCTCGATCACCGCGTTCGCGGGATCGGGAGCGACCTCGCGAATCGAGATTAAGGACACGGGAGAGCAGGTCTTCGGCGTCACCATTATTCCCGAACCGACGACGGCTGCGCTGTTGGGCCTCGGGTTGATCGGTCTCGCCTCGCGCCGCCGCTCCGCGATTTGACGGGGATCGAGGGAATTTCTCTTTAATTTCAGTAAGTTGCGGATTCTCTGCGCGCTTGATTCCGACGCTCGTCTGAATCGAGGAGGTTTTCGGGGGTTTCAGCCAAAAATGGTATAGGGTGCCATTTGGGCCCACCGCCATCGGATGGCCGAATGACCGAGCCGAGGAACCCCACCCGTGCCGAATCGATCGACCGCAGCGTCGTGCTCTGCCGACTCGTCCCGCAGAGCGCCATGCGAGCGGGCGAGGGGAGCTGTGTCGTCGCGCGGTCTGCGACGACGGCTCAGGGCGTCGGTTCAGACGCTCGTCTTCTTGTTCGTTTTTTCCTTCAGCCTCGCCGCGGGGCCTGCCCGGACGCAGGAGGCCGAAGCGGAGAAGACCTCGGCCCTCGATCGTGTCTTCCTCGAGTACAGCGCCGGCCTCGATTACAGCCGCGGCGACTATGGGCTCGATCGGAACTCAAGTCTGATCTATCTGCCCCTCGGTGTGACCGCCGACTACGACTATTGGCGTTTCAGTGTGCTCGTGCCGGTTCTCTATGCGAACGGCGTGACGGGGGCACAGAGCTTTGGCGGCCCGCCGCCGCCCGGTTCGGACACGATTGTCTCGGATCACAATGCGGGTCTCGGAGAAGTTGTGACCTCCGGGAGCTACCTCTTTGCGCCCCCGGGCGAGGGGCTTCCCTGGGTCGAACTCACGGGTCAGATCCTCTGGCCGACCCGCACGAACGAGAATCTCGGGACCGGGGACTTCGGCTTCACGACCCAGCTCGATCTCTTTCAGCAGTTCGGCCGCATAACACCCTTTGCCCGCGTGGGCCGCAACTTCTATCTGGTGGGTTCTCTCCGCGATCGCTTCTACACCTCGATCGGCGCGAGTGTCGAGATCGCCGAGGGGACGAGCGGCGGAATCGCCTACGACTGGCTTGGCTCAACCAGTCCGGATCTCGAAGATGGGCACGAGCTCGTTCCCTATCTCTCGTTCAAGGCTTCGGAACATTGGACGTTCGGACCCTACGGCGTGATCGGCCTAGCACAGGGATCGCCCGACTTCGGCGTCGGGCTCTCGATCCGGTTTCGGCCATGAGCCGCATTCGATTCATGGCCCCGCCGAGAGGGTACGCCCATGGCTGAGTTGTCGTCGCAAGAACAGCGCCCCGAATCCGCGACCATCGTCGTCACGATGCTTCGACGCATGTTGCGCCCACTCGTTCGATTGCTCGTTGCGCAACAGATCCAGTATCCGCTCGTTTCGCGTCTGCTCAAGGCGCTCTATATCGAAGTGGCGACGGAAGACTTCGCCCTCGCCAAGAAGCGGGTGACGGTCAGCCGTCTGAGCTTGCTCTCCGGTATTCATCGCCGCGAGGTGAAGCGAATCCAGGAGGACGCTCTTCCCGAGGAGAGTCGGACGCCGAGCGCGATTACGCTCGGTGCGCAGATCGTGGCGCGATGGACGGGACAGGAACCCTGGGTCGATTCCGAGGGGAAGCCTCGGCCCCTCCCTCGCCAGAGCGATGACCCCGAAGAGGCGACGTTCCAGACCCTCGTCAATTCTGTGAGTGTCGATATTCATCCGCGATCGGTACTCGACGAGTGGATTCGGATCGGAGTCGCTTCGCTCACCGAGGCGAACGAGGTCGTGCTGAACGCCGACGCGTTCGTTCCTTCGAAGGGCTTTGAAGAGAAGGCGCACTTCATCGGACGAAACGTCCGGGACCACCTCGCCGCCGCAGCGGGAAATTTGGAAGCGGAGACATCGCCCTTTCTTGAACGCAGCGTGTTTTATGGCTCGCTTCCACCGCAGGACGTTGAGACGCTCCGGGAATTCGCGCTCGAAGTCGGTCAGGAGGCCCTGTTGCGCGTCAATGAACGGGCCCGCGCGCTAAAGAGCGCTGCTGTCGAACGTGGAGAACAAGAAGGTCCGGAACATCGGCGGATCACCTTCGGCGTCTACGAGTTTGATGCGCCGGCGCAGGAAGAGGAGCCGGAAGAGGTTGAGGGAGAATCGGATGAAGACTGAGCTCGACCCGATCTCTGTTAGGCGAAGAAATCGATTCCTTCTCCTCACGATCCTCGGCTTGTTGCTTTCGCCGGGCTCGGCCTTCGCCGAATGTCCTGAAGAGACCTGGGCTGGACCGGTTCGCCATTTTGGCATGGTCGATGCGGCGGATGGAATCGGCGGCTCGGGAGTTGTGCCGGGATCCGGGGACGAAGACGGCATCGGTGGCTCCGGGGTCCGCCCGACCGGCGACGGGATCGGTGGATCGGGCGTTGCGCCGATCGACGGTGGGGGCGACGGCATCGGGGGCTCGGGGGTCTACGGAACACTGACCGGCTTTGGCAGTCTCTGCGTAAACGGGCAGCGGATTCCCTACGACGAGACGGTCGCGGTGACCGTCGACTCGGTCGCGGAGAATGTTCAGGCGCTCGCCATCGGACAGGTCATTCGTGTAACGGCCGTGCTCGATGAAAACGGCGTGCGGGCGCGCGAGGTCGACGTGCAGCACGAAGTCGTTGGCCCTGTGACCGCGGTCGTCGATGGCGGCCTTGAGGTGATGGGCTTGCAAGTTGCCGAGCGGGCGACTGCGTCCGCTGGCGTCGACTTCGCGGTCGGCGATCGCGTAGCGGTCAGCGGACTCAGAAGAGAGGACGGCGTCATCGTCGCTTCCCGGATCGATCGCGCGAGTGAGGCCCAGCCGGACCTGATTCGCGGTCGCACGACTGCAGGTGCGGGCGGAACCGAGCGGGTCGGCCTCGTGCGCATTGACGCGAGCCGTCTCTCGGGCGTGAGCGAAGTGTCGGGACGGGCCGTGGTCAAGGGGCGCTGGGACGAGAGGGCTGGAAGGCTCGTGGCGAACGCACGCGCGCCGGGGCCGCGACTACCTACGGATGCTCGCGTCATCGACGCCGAAGGTTATGTCGTGCGCGCGCCAGATGGAGGACTCTCGGTGGTCGGGATTCCACTTCTTGAGCGCGCGGGCGAAGACATCCGCGTTGGTGATCGGATTCGAATCCGCGCCGCTCGCGAAGGCGTCGGGGAACGTCCCGGGCCTATGAGAATACGCAGCCTTCGACCACTCTCGGAGCGGCCGATGCTCAGACGATTGGAGCGAGGAGCGCGGCCCCCGAGCGGCGGACCGGACATGCGACCGCCGCGTCCACGTCCGGGCGGTCCGCCCGGTCCAGCGCGCGCGCTCGTGCCGCCGGGAGGCGGTCCAGCGGGCGGGCCCGGGGGCAATCCGCACGCGGTCACTTCGATCCCGAATGCCCCGCCGATCAACCCCTCCATGAATCGCCCGACACAGGCGCCGCGAGTCGTTCGGCCGCCGCGCCCGATGCCGCCGAATGTCCGCCCAAGGATCGGCGACGGCGGCGTGATTCGTCCGCCGAAGGATGCGTTTCGGCCGCCGCCGCCCCCGCCGACGATGTAGCGGGGCAACGCGAATACGCATGGTCGCGAGATCGCGACCGCGAGTACTTCGAATTCGTTCGCAGTCCGATACCGTCGCGGTTCACATCCCCAACCCATCGCAACAAGCGCAACAACTCGGAGGAGAAACCGCCATGAAGTTCGGAATCATGTTTTCGAATACGGGACCCTTTGGGCAGGCCGAAGGCTTGACCCACCTCGCGCAGACCGCGGAAGCGTGCGGCGTCGAGTCGCTCTGGACCGTCGAACACGTCGTTGTCCCACTCGGCTACGAATCGGAGTACCCGTACAGCAAAGACGGCAAGATGCCGGGCACCCCTGAGAACCCCATCCCCGATCCCTACGTTTGGCTCTCTTATGCGGCCGCTGTGACCAAGACGATCAAACTCGCGACGGGCATCATCATCCTGCCCCAACGACATCCCTTTTATATCGCGAAGGAAGCGGCGACCCTGGATCAGCTCTCCGGCGGTCGACATATCATGGGCATCGGCGTCGGTTGGCTCGAAGAAGAGTTCAATGCGATGAAGATCCCCTTTGAGAAGCGCGCGTCCATCACGGACGAGTCGATCGTCGCGATGCGCGACCTCTGGAGCGAAGGCGCTTCGACGCATTCCGGGGACTACTACGCATGGCCCGCGGTGGAATCGAACCCGAAGCCCGGGAGTGGGCGTGTTCCGATTGTGATCGGCGGCCATTCCAAGGCGGCGGCGCGGCGCGCCGCCCGTCTGGGAGATGGATTCTTTCCCGCGCGCGCGGATACCCTCGAGATGTGCCTCGCCGAGCTCCGCGCTGAATGCGAGAAGATCGGTCGCGATCCGAGCGAGATCGAGATCACGACCGGCAGCATCCCGACCGCCGACGAGGTGAAGCGTCTCGAGGATCTCGGAGTCGAGCGGTTCACGATTCCGCCGCCAGGATTCAAGCCGGATCAGGTGACGGCGGGACTCGAGAAGATGGGGAACGAGCTGTTTTCTAAGTTTTAGGTCGCAATTGGGTGGCTTCGCGGCGTCGAGTTGTTCAGCGGAGCCGTTTGCCGACGGACCCTGTTTGTCTGGGCGCGGATTAGGTCCTACGCCCCATTCTTTTTCGGCCCGGCCAGGATCTTTTGATTCGGGGCGGGCCGAATGGGTTTGGGTGCGCGACTCTCCCGCCCCATGCCGATTCTGGATGCCGCCAATCTTCGCAAGGTCGTTGCCGACCGCACGCTCCTCGACGACGTGACCCTGACGATCCGTCGCGGGGAGAAGGTCGGCCTTGTCGGCCAGAACGGTTCCGGCAAGAGCAGCCTCGCCCGGGTGTTGGCTGGGATCGATGAGGTCGACGGAGGTCGCATCTCTCGGCGCCGCGAATCGACGGTGGGCTATCTGGCACAGGAGCCCGTCTTTCCGGCGGGTCAGACCGTGCGCGACGTCGTGCTCGCGAGCCTCACGGAATGGAATCGCCTTCGACATCGCTTTGAAGCGCTGACCGAGGCGCTCGGCGAGACGAGCGATGTGGATGAGCAAACGCGACTCGCCGCCGAGCAAGCGGAAATCGGTGACGCGCTTGAACGGGAAGGCGGCTGGGAACGCGAGCATGAAGCGGAGGCGACGGTCGGCAATCTGGGGATCGATGACCCCGACCGTCTCGTCGATACGCTTTCCGGCGGCGAAGCGAGACGCGTGGCGTTGGCGCAGCTTCTTGTGGCGTCCCCGGACTTCGCGATTCTCGATGAGCCCACGAATCATCTCGACCTCTCGACGATTGAATGGCTCGAAGAGTTTCTGCGCGACCGTTATGCGGGAGCGATTCTGTTGATCAGTCATGATCGGACGGTGCTGGACGCGGTCACGACGCGGACCCTCGAGATTCACGATGGGCAGGTTGACAGTTATGACGGGGGCTATGCGCGTTACCTCGTTGCGAAGGCCGAACGCGCAGCCCATGCCGAGCGGACCTGGCGCAACACCCAGAATTTCTTGCGTCGTGAAGTGGAATGGCTGCGGCGTGCGCCCAAGGCGCGAGGCACGAAGCAGAAGGCGCGGATTTCCCGAGCGGAGACGGCGCTCGAAGAGACGGCACCCCAGGCCGAACGGCAAGCCGAGCTCAAGATGCATTCCGAGCGGCTGGGGAAGACGATTCTCGAGTTGTCCGGCGTCGGCCTTGCGCGGGAGGGCAAGCACCTCGTTGGCGGGCTCGATCTTGCGCTTCGCCCCGGAGATCGGATCGGCATCGTCGGGCCGAATGGCTGCGGAAAGACGACGCTGCTCCTCGCATTACTGGAACAGCTCGAGCCTTCCGCGGGATCGATCGTGCGTGGTGCAAACACGAAGATCGGTTACCTCGACCAAGCGCGAACCGAGCTCGATGGAAACGACACGGTTCGCGAAGCGGCGGTCGGCCGCGCAACGGAGATCTCGATCGGGGAGGAGCAGCTTTCCGCGGGCGCGTATCTCGAGCGATTCCTCTTCGATCGGAAACAGCAGCGCGTCAAGGTCGCTGAGCTTTCCGGGGGTGAGCGCGCGCGGGTCTGTTTGGCGCGGTTGCTTTCGCAGAAATGCAATCTACTTCTGCTCGATGAGCCGACAAACGATCTCGACGTCATGACGCTTTCGGCGCTGGAGTCGATGCTGCTCGACTTTGGGGGGAGCCTGCTCCTGGTCAGTCACGACCGTTGGCTCCTCGATCGCGTGACGACGGGGATTCTCGCGTTCTCGGGCGAGGGAACCGTCGACTATTTTGTCGGCGGCTTCGCTGACTATCGAGAACGTCGGGCTCGGGAAGAGAGTGCTGCGACGGCGCGCCCGGAGACCTCGAAGCGAAACGATTCCGTCGCCGAGTCGACGCCCACACCCGCCGAACCGAAGCCGCGCGCGCGAAAGCTCACCCATGCGGAACGTCGCGAGCTGGATGGCATGATGGAATCGATCGAGGCCGCTGAGGAGCGTGTTGCGGAAGTTCAGGCGCGGCTGGCGGATCCCGAGACCTATCAAGGGGATGGCGCCGAAGTCACCGCCCTTCGTGAGCAACTTGAAGCGGCGGAAGCGGAAGCGCTCAAACTCACGGAGCGATGGGAAGAACTCGAAGCGCTTCAGGCGGCGTTCGAGGCGCGCTGACGTACGGGCTTCGCCTAGCGTGTGCCCGCACCGGCGACGACGATGATCGCGCCGAGTAGGGCAAGCAAGCCGACGAAGACCGCGATCCCCGTCCGGGCGGAGCTCCGGGCACGTTCTTCGAGCCACCAATTCCGGGGACGCATTCCGCGCCACGCAAACGTGAGAATCGCCGCGAGGGTCACCGCGGTGATGTTGCCCCCCGCCAAGAGAAGCGCCGCCGTCGCGCCTTGGAATTCGCCGGCGGCAAGCAGCATCCCACTCGCCACCGTCGGCGGGAGCAGGGCGACCGCAACCATGACGCCGGTCAAGTAGGTCGGAGCGCCACTGGTAAAGGCGAGGGCGCCGGCACAACCGGCGGCCAACGCCAGAACAAGATCCCAAATGCTGACTTCTGTCCGAGAAGCAAGCTCGGGGGTCGTGGGGTCGACGGCCAGGACGAGTCCGAGTCCGATCGAAAAAACGAGGCTCAAGGCGAAGCCGGCTCCGGCGGTTCCGAGCGCGCGTTTCACCAGGGGCAGGTCGCCGAGTACGAGACCCAGCGCGATCGCCATGTTAGGTCCGAGTAGGGGGGCGACGACCATGGCGCCGATGACTGCGGCGGTATTGTCGCGGGTGAGTCCGATTCCGGCGACGATGGCGGCGAGTACAACGAGAGTCAGGTAGTGGCGATGCAGTTTTGCGCCGTCGGCGATTGCGGCGTAGACCTCCTCGCGGCTGACCGCGGCGGCGGATCGGATTGTTTCGCTGCGATTGTCGGCGCGATGGGCTTGTGGGCGTGGAACGACCGCATCGAGGGGCTCGACCAGAACCATGAGCCGTCCCCGTTCCGCGATTTCATCGTGGAGGCGATCGACCGCCGTGCCTGAGCGCTCCGATCCGACGACAGCGCGAACGAGGACGTCAAAACGACCGCCTTCTTCGATCCACACCCGCTCGGAGATCGGGGCGAGGGTCTCTTCAGCCGCCTCGGCGAGGTCACGAGAGACGTGGGCTTCGAGGAGTTTGAGCGCCATGCGGGTCTTCTTTCCGGTGGATTCGTGGTCGCGAGGTGCGTCAACGGTACCGCGTCCCTTGCGGGATCAGACCCCAAGTACGATCTCTATCCGTCGCCGCGCTCTTTTCCCAACGCTAATGTCGATCGCCTTGAATCAATAGAAAAACCGCATTCACCTCGCGAGGACCGGAGTTCATCATGGCCATCGATTTCAGCTTCCCCGAAGAAGTCACCTTCGTCGTCAACAAGGTTCGCGAATTCTGCGACCAGGTCGTTTCCCCCTGTGAAAAGGAGATCGACGAGAATGAAGGGGACCGGGATGTGCTCGTGGGGCAGATCATCAAGATGCGGAAGGCCGCGCGCGAGTGGGGCCTTTGGCTTCCCCATATGCCCGAGGAATACGGCGGAATGGGACTCGGCCATGTTGCGATGGCCGCGGTCTCTGCGGAAGCCGCGAAGGCTTCCCGCTTCGGACCCTTCGCGCTGAACGCGCAGGCCCCGGACGAGGGCAATATGCACACGCTGCTCCATTGGGCGACGGACGCGCAGAAGGAGAAGTATCTGAAGCCGCTCTGTGATGGGAAATCGCGGTCGGCCTTCGCCATGACGGAGCCAGAAGTCGCCGGTTCGGATCCGACGCTGATCCAGACGAAGGCGGTCCGTGACGGGGACGATTGGGTCATTAATGGGCACAAGTGGTTCATCTCCGGTGCTCGCGGCGCGAAATTTGCGATCTTGATCGCACGAACGGAAGACGATCCCGAGATTCCGCAGGCCGCGAATAGCGCGTTCATCATCGATCTCCCGCAAGAGGGCTGGGAAATCGTGCGCGATGTCGAAACCATGAGCGGCAGCCATAACCATTGTGAGATCCGCATCACGGATCTGCGCGTTTCGAATGACCAGATGCTAGGCGGCCCCGGACAGGGACATCTTCTCGGTCAAGCGCGCCTCGGCCCGGCTCGACTCGCGCATTGCATGCGCTGGATCGGACAGGCAGAGACGGCGCTCGAACTGATGGTGGCGCGTTCGCTCGATCGTTATGCGCACGGTTCGCTGCTCGCGGAAAAGCAAGGCATTCAGTGGATGATCGCCGACAGCACGATGGAGCTCTATCAGTCGAAACTGATGGTCTTGCATGCGGCGTACAAGATCGATCGCGGTGAAGACTTCAAGAGCGAAGTCTCCATGGCGAAGCACTTCGTGGCGAACTCACTCAACCGGATCGTCGATCGCGCGATCCAGGTTCATGGCGCGCTCGGATACTCGACGGATACGCCCCTTGCCAAGATGGCAACCCAGGCTCGCTGGGCCCGCTTTGCGGACGGGGCGGACGAAGTCCATCAATGGCGCATTGCGCAGCGAACAATTGACGCGTGGAACCAGACCGGCGCGTTGAAAGTGGCGACGGGGGATCTGCCGCTCTAGTCAGCGGTTGGGCCACGATGTTAGTCTGTGAGGCCAAGCCCCACGCGAATCGCGGCTTCGACCGGCGAGTAGTCCCCGTCGGCGCGGTTGAGATCCTTCTCCGTCTTGAGCATGTACTGGGGATTGCATGCGAAGCGCGGTCGGTTGCTACGGTTCGCGCTGAAGCCGTGAATCAAGAAGGGGTGTAGGAACGCGATGTCGCCGGCGCGTCCTTGCACTTCTTCGATTGTGTCGGGCTCGACCGCTGGGAGTTTCGCCATCAATCCATCCAGGTCGAGTCCCGCGGGCTCGGCATCGGCGATGATGCGTGCGACCGCGTGATGACTCCCGCGAGCGATTGCGGTTCCTCCGTCGCCTTCTCCGATGTCGGAGAAGAGATAGAGGGTGACTAACGCCTGCTCTCTAGCGCAGAGTCGGTGCTGAAAATTGGATCCATCGACATGCCAGCCGCCGGGGCCCTCGAAGCCGGGGAAGAGAACGGGCCACCATCCAAAGAAGCCGTGGGGATCGGCTCGACCCGCTCCCGTAAGTTCGTCGACGGCTTTCCGGATCCGGTCGTTGAGAATCTCGTCGAAGGGAGATTCGAAATAGACCGTCTGCAGGTGGCGCATCGGCTCGGTCCAGGTCGACGGGTCGTCCTGCTTCTCTTGTAGCTGGGTCCATACGTGATCACGGCCGCGGGCAGCGACGTCGCTGGGGAACGCGTTTCGCAGCATGATGTATCCGTCGCGGATGAAGCGATCGATTTCGGCGGGCGTGAACACATTGGACATGGTGGGTCTCGCTAAGCCTTGGGCGCGACTTGATCGTATTAGGTGTCGCCTCGGTTAGAAAGTCAGTGTGCTTCGAGAATGGGTCTTGAGAGCGCGGGCGAGGATGTGTTGCCCCTGAATTGCCGCTCTCGGGCGTCTAACCGGCGCGAGCCGAGTTGCGTGCGTGACGCGCGAGGGTGTCGGGCGAGTTGTGCTACGGTGCGGCGCCTTCCCAGCGGGGCGAATTTGCCTTTCCGCGGGATTCCCCGAATCGGCCAGCGCTCCCCCCAGCGCGCGGCCCCCGAATTATGAGCCATGACTACTGAAGTTTTTGCAGATCTGCCGGCGCCGATCAGCGCTGCCCTCGTGCGTCGAGGATTCGACGCCCTCACCGCGGTCCAACAGGCCGTCGTGTCGGCCGGTTCCGAGGGACGCGATCTGCGCATCTCCTCGCAGACCGGTTCCGGAAAGACGATCGCGATCGGCATCGCCCTCGCGGATCACTTTCTTAAGCACCTCTCGGAGAAGGCGGATCAAGCCAAGGGAGGGAAGAATGCTCGCCCGTCTGGCTCTGCGCGTCCGACCGCCCTCGTCATCGTCCC
>Ga0316209_1001647_pt1 | contig 21681 bp, 17 predicted proteins | sample 6monopyrite_MG_FD_204945 | JGI IMG/M metagenome (GOLD analysis project Ga0316209, IMG submission 204945) | Microbial mat bacterial communities from mineral coupon in-situ incubated in ocean water Damariscotta River, Maine, United States -... | ecosystem: Environmental > Aquatic > Marine >...
CCAACCGCAGCGGCTTCTATCTCGTGTCCGCCCTGCGTCGAACCGGTAAATGAGACATAGTTAATGGCGCTATGTTGAATCAATTTTGCGGTGCTGGCGTGGTCGAGAAACAGGTGTTGAAACAGGCCTGCGGGTAGTCCCGCCGTATCAAAGGCATCGAAGAGTCGCTCGGCGGTTAACGCTGTTTGTGATGACGGCTTCATGATGACGCTGTTGCCGGCCATGAGTGCTGGAATGATCACATTGACGGCAGTGAGATAAGGATAGTTCCACGGCACAATGGAGAGCACGATGCCGTGCGGTGTGCGCCGAATCAGTCTGGTATTTTCTGCTGAGGTTTCAATCTCAATATCGGCGAGTTTTTCTTCGGCAATCCGCGCCATATGGCGCGCGCGTTCGGCAAAGCCTTTGATCTCTCCCGGGGTGTAGCGCAACGGACGCCCCATTTGCCAGCTGAGTTCTTCGGCAATACTTGATTGTCTCGCTAGCAGTGCACTGACAGCTTTGAGGCAGACTTTTTTGCGCGCCTCAATCGAGGTATTGCGCCATTCACGTTGCGCAGCAGCGGACTTTATCAGTGCGCGTTCAATCTCGGCACTCGATGCGTAGGCACGTTCTGCATAACTGCGGTTGTTATTGGGTGAGATAATTTTAAAGTTAGGCATTATATGATCTCAAAGTAGCGGTCCATTTCCCAATCGGTAATATGTTTACGGAACTCACGCTCTTCCCATTCGCGGCTGGCAGCGTAGTGATCGACAAAGTGGTCGCCGAAATATGCTCTGGCCATACTCGATGCCTTAAGTCGTTGGGCGGCTTCCCATAGGGTGGTAGGTAGCTGACGCTCGGCGGCAAAGTGTTGTTCATAGGCGTTGCCACTGACCTTGTCATCCGGTTCAAGTTTTTGTTCAATTCCCGCCAGGCCTGAGGCGAGGGCGGCGGCGAGGATGATATAAGGATTGGCGTCAGCCGCAGCGACGCGGTATTCAACGCGCTGGGCGCTGGCGCTACCTGTGATAACGCGTAGTGCGCAGGTGCGATTTTCAACTCCCCAGGTGGCGACTGTCGGCGCCCAGAAGCCGGGCACCAGACGGGTGTATGAGTTGATGGTTGGGGCGATCATCGCCAGTAATTCAGGCATAAATTGCTGTTGGCCAGCGACGAAATGGCGCATGGTGTCGCTCATGTTATCGGCTTTGTTGGCATCATAAAAAAGCGCTACGCCAGCCGCATCATTGAGCGAGATGTGAATGTGGCCACTCTGGCCTGGCCAGTCCGGTGACCACTTGGCCATAAAGGTCGCCATCAGCCCGGCGCGTTGAGCGGTGATTTTGGTGAAGGTCTTGAACAGTGCCGCCTTATCAGCAGAATTCAGCGCACTGTCGTAAGCGATGGCCGCCTCAAGTACGCCGGGGCCGGTCTCTTCATGTAGTGCTTCGATGGGGAAATCCATTGCTTCGCCGAGGTCGAGAATCTGCTGGTAGATTTCAGCATCGACACTGTTGCGCAGTACTGAGTAGCCAAAGTTGTCAGGGGCCAGCGGGGTTAAGTTACGATACTGTTTTTTGCGAATCGATTCCCGCGTCTCGTCAAAGATGAAGAATTCATATTCAAAGCCAGCGTTAGGGAATAGTCCCATTTGATTGGCTTTCTGAATGATGCGCTGTAGCAGGCCGCGTGGGCAGAGCGTTGCCGCATCGTCGGTAAACTCTCCCAGAAAGAAGAGAGTCTCTTCTTCAAAGGGAATCTCGCGGCACGATTCTGGGATGATGCGTACCGGTGCGTCAGGGTAGCCGGTATGCCAACCGGTGAAGTTGACGTTGTCGTAAAGCTGGTCTTTGCTATCCCAGCCGAGTACGACATCGCAAAAGCCGAAGCCTTTGTCGAGTGCAGAAAAGAATTTGTCTCGGGAGATGTATTTGCCGCGCAACACGCCGTCAATATCGAATACACCAACTTTTATGTGGCGGATGTTGCGCTCATTGACGATGTTTTTTGCATCAGCAATACTCTTAACCTCTCTGGCGTGCATTATGGGGCTATTTCCTTGTTATCATGCGTGAGTAGTTGCTTAACGTGAACCGTTTGCCAATTTTAGATGTGATAGATATAAAGTATCTAATACTATCGCGTAATTCAAATGCTCTTAACAGGTTTTTTTTGATGAATTTGCTGAAGGGCATGAATAAATGAAGATCGGGATCTTACAGTGTGATTCGGTGAGGCCACAATTTCATGGGCGGTTTGATAATTATCCCGAGATGATTGCGGCGTTGTTTCACCCGCTAGCACCCACTTTTCGTTATGAAGTCTATGATGTCGTCGCTGGTCACTACCCTGCCGCGGTTGATGAGTGTGATGCCTATATCACGACGGGCAGTAAGGCGAGTGTTTATGATGATGAAGCCTGGATTGAGCTGCTACAGGCCTTTATTATTCGTTTGCGGGAGGCGAAAATAAAGTTAATCGCGATCTGTTTTGGCCATCAGTTGGTGGCGCAGGCGTTTGGCGGTAAGGTGAGTCAGTCCGACAAAGGGTGGGGTGTGGGAGTGCATGTGATGAAAACTACGGCTGCTGCGCCGTGGATGAAACCACTGCATCAGGTTTGTCATGTGTTGGTGAGTCATCAGGATCAGGTGGTTGAATTGCCGCCTGGCGCGGAGTTAATCGCAGGTAGTGATTTTTGCCCTCACGCAATGTTTCAGCTAGATGACACTGTGCTCACTATTCAGGGGCACCCTGAATTTTCAAAGCCCTACGCTGAGGCGTTGATGGGATTTCGTCGTGCGTTACTGGGTGAATCTGTTTATGCAGCAGGAATGGATTCGTTGAGTCAACAGACTGATGAACAGTTGATCGCGCAGTGGATGGTTGAATTTCTTTCTCAGAAAAATAAAGTTAGTACCTAACCCAGAATGGCAGCCCTTAAACAAACTTACCTATTGGCATTGGTCATTGTATTGCTGCTGTTTTCACTACTGGCCTTTGTCTCTTTTGGCAATAGTGCGAATCCAGTTGTGATTGCAAAAACCATGGATGCCGGGCACGTATTTGCCACCGTGGTGTTGAGTGGCCTGATTTATCTTGTGCTGGAGTCGTACGGAAAATGGCGAGCATTGCTCACCTCTGCTGTGATCTCTGTGCTGCTGGTGTTTATCGTTGAGTTTGTTCAGGCTTTTGTAGGAAGAACCGCATCGTTTGCAGATGTGCAGATGGGACTGTTAGGAGTGTTTCTCGCATTAAGTGGAATATTTGTTTGGCGTAGTCAAACGCGTCGTTTGCTAAGGGTTACGCACCTGCTGTTATTTGTGTTGACGCTAGTATGGGTGGCGCAGCCGGCGTGGAGTGAATGGCGGGCATTTTGGTTACGTGATCAACAGTTTCCAGTGTTGGGTGGTTTTGAGAGCGGTTTAGAGAAAAGATTATGGAAGGCGCATGGTAAAGGGACCACTATTTCATTTTCAGATAAGCATGTTATTGAGGGTGTGAATTCACTGAAAGTTGAAACAATTAAGCACACCTGGAGTGGTGTAATCTATGCCGCGGGTGATCAGGATTGGCGTGGTTATCAATTCTTAAAAATTGAACTTTATAATGCAGGGTTGCCCTTTATGCTCAATATTCGTATTGACGATGGAGTGCATGACTCGCCGGGTTATGGTGACCGGTACGATGGGCAGTATCGGCTTGAAACGGGCGATAATACACTGATGATTTCATTAGCTGAGGTTGAAAACAGGCCTAAATCACGTTTGCTAGCAATGAATAAAATCAGAAAGATGATTTTATTTCTGGGCAAGGAAGAGACATCTCGGGAGTTTTATCTGGATGGTGTTCGTTTGATTCCGTAGTCCTCTTTGTCAGAGCAAGCCAAAGTGTCCACCAATTAACAGGGCAGTGATAATGGTTGCGACGGTAAACAGCGCTGTTGATAGCAGATGATTTGTCTTGCGAGTCCTCCACCCGAGATAAAAGAGTACAGCAGTAATCAGGTATAAAATGGCGTAACCACGATTCATGTCTTTTATCCGGTTGTGTGGGAGTGGTCATTATAGCCGGACTTTCAGTATGATGTGTTCGCATCGTTATAAAGCAGTCCGGCAATGGGTATTCATCGGTGCTAGTTGCGGCATGACATCGCTTTTTCTGTTAAGTTGACCAGCGTTTTAACCTTGGAATGCCTTTGGTGAGTAAACGCGCTATGATTTTTGGAGCGCCACCAGCAGTCATGTTATCGATGCAGAGTTGTCGCATCTCTTTAGCGCTAATATCGGGCTGGGCAAAGGCACCATCGACATAGCAATGACTGCAGTACTCGTGATTTACAGTGCCATCAGCATTAGTTCCACCCCCGTTAGGATCGCGTTTTAAAGGCATTCCGCAGCTTTGGCAAGCTTTCTTCATTTTTATCTTTTGACCTGAATGTAATATGAGGCTGTATTCTGAATAACACAACTTACCTGTTTCTTATCTGGGTTTCTAGTGCTCTTTGTTTCACCCGAGATCGTGTTAAATAGAGAGCGCCCAGCGTGGTATCAGTCTCATTCCGCTATTTAATACCTGTTCATGCTCTCGATAATCAGGCATATAGTGTTCGACGAGTGCCCAGTAGCGGGCTGAATGGTTCATCTCTTTTGTATGACATAGTTCATGGACAAAGAGGTAGCGAACGGTCTCTGGCGGCATAAATAATAAGGCGCGATTGATGCTGATGGTACCGTTTGATGAGCAGCTTCCCCAGCGCGTCTTCTGGGCGCGAATCATAGCGCGTTGGAATGTTAGCCCTAGTTCATCGCTTACGTTGTGCAGCCATGGAACTAGTACCTCACTGGCGCGTCGATTTAGCCACTGTTGCAGTGCCTTTTGTGCGCTTTCATCATCCTGACTATAGACCTTTAGCGCATTATCGATTTCCGCGACTCGGGCTGATTTTCCATCAAGGTATTCTAATTGCCATTGTTGACTGGTTGCTGCGAATGCGAGTCTGCCAGGTAATAGCTCTTCGGCTGGGTAGCGTTCGGCCATCTGTTGTTGGGTCTGTTTGATCCACGTCTGATGCTCTGCTACGAATCTCGTGACATGTTTGGGATGGATGTTTTTGGGTAGCACCACTTCAACCGCGCCGAGGGGTGATACCTTGAGCTGCATCCGTTTAGCGCGTTGGCTGATGCGAACTTGATAGGACGGAAGATCGTCAGGCGTCTCGTCGATGTGGCTCATAAGGTTCTATTGTCAACGAGACAAGTCGCGTGTCAAGCATATTGCAGTAATGAGGGCTGGCAGGTTGATTGTGCAACCTGCCAGCTTAGCCTGATTTGAATCAGCTTGCGGCTTTCTGTTTCGCTTCCTCGATGCCCTGACTGCGCAGATATTCATCATAAGTGCCATGATAATCGACCAGTCCTTTCGGTGTTAGCTCGATAATACGTGTGGCGAGTGATGAAACGAATTCACGATCATGACTAACAAAAAACAGGGTGCCGGGGTAGTTTTCCAGCGCCAGATTAAGTGCTTCAATCGATTCCATATCGAGATGGTTGGTAGGCTCATCCATCAACATGATGTTGGGTAGCTGTTGCATGATTTTACCAAACAGCATGCGGCCCTGTTCGCCACCGGAAATGACCTTGACTGATTTTTCACACTCGTCACGCGAGAAGAGCAGGCGGCCTAAGGTGCCGCGGATGGTCTGTTCATCATCGCCCGGTCTTCCCCAACGACTCATCCAGTCAAACAGACTCATATCGTCCGCAAAATCACCCGCATGGTCTTGAGAGAAGTAGCCGAGTTTTGCGTTTTCTGACCACTTTACGACGCCGTGGTCAGGCTCCAGATCACCGACCAGGCTGCGCAACAAAGTTGTTTTACCGATGCCGTTTGGCCCGATGATGGCGACACGTTCGCCAACTTCGACCATCATATTTAGATTTTCAAACAGGGTTTCGTCATCAAAACTTTTGGCAAGATCTGTGACTTCAAGCGCCAGGCGATGCAGTTTTTTCTCTTGATCAAAACGGATGAAAGGGCTGATGCGGCTAGAAGGCTTGATTTCATCGAGCTTGATCTTGTCGATCTGCTTGGCGCGAGAGGTGGCCTGCTTGGCTTTAGAGGCGTTGGCTGAGAAGCGGCTAACAAAGGTTTGTAGTTCTGCAATCTGAGCCTTTTTCTTCGCGTTGTCAGCGTACTGTCTTTCGCGAACCAGGGTGGCCGCAGTCATATACTCATCATAGTTACCGGGATAGATGCGCAGTTCACCGTAATCAAGATCGGCCATGTGAGAACAGACACTGTTTAAAAAGTGACGATCATGCGAGATGATAATCATGGTGCAGTTGCGCTGGTTGAGGATGTCTTCTAGCCAGCGAATGGTGTTGATATCAAGGTTATTGGTCGGCTCATCCAGCAGCATAATGTCTGGATCAGAGAACAGTGCCTGTGCCAGTAGTACACGCAGTTTCCAGCCCGGTGCGACTTCGCTCATCAAGCCGAAGTGCTGCTCTAGTGGAATCTCAAGGCCAAGTAACAGTTCGCCAGCGCGAGACTCTGCGGTATAGCCATCCATCTCGCCGAATTCAACTTCGAGTTCGGCTACTTTCATCCCTTCATCTTCCGACATTTCAGGCAGGCTATAGATGCGATCGCGTTCTTTTTTTACCTTCCATAGTTCTGCATGACCCATGATGACGGTATCAATAACGCTATATTCTTCGAACGCAAATTGATCCTGTCGCAGTTTACCAACACGCTCATTTTCGCCAATCATGACGTTGCCGGCAGTTGGCTCAAGGTCGCCGCCGAGAATCTTCATTAATGTTGATTTGCCGCAACCATTGGCGCCAATCAAACCATAGCGGTTATTGCCACTAAATTTAACGGAAATGTCTTCAAATAACGGCTTGGCACCAAATTGCATGGTAATGTTTGCGGTTGACAGCACGGGCGTAGTTCCTGAGGTTAATGTTACTAAGTAGTCGAGTCTTAATTGTTTGCTGCTTAACCACCAAACAGTGAGGCAACTTCACGCGGCTTTTTATTGCTACCTTTATTACGATCTTGTCCCTGGCGTTTGTTCTGCTTTGGCTGAGGTTGGTAGTGAATACTGTTGCCGTTAACCTCGCCAGTACCGCGTGGTGGATCAACCTGAAGTCCCTGGCCATCACTCGCTTGATGCATATGGACTTCTTGTGTTGATGGTCCAGTGTGGTTTTGTTTGGCTCTATTTTGTTGATTAGTGTTTCGGCCGCGTTGAGGCTGCTTGCGTTGCGGTGCTGCGCCACTGCGTGGTGTGCGTGCCTGTGTCGATGATGGACGTCGACCTTGTTGCTGCCTGCCACCGGTGTTGTTGCGTCCATTAGGAATCGCTTCAGCTTTGATGCTTGGGTCGGGCGAGAAGCCTTCAATGATCTCTTTTTTGATATCGCGATTGATCAGCTTTTCAATGCCGCTGAGTAGTTTGAGTTCATCAACGCAGACAAGTGATACTGCTTCGCCATCGTTACCAGCACGTCCGGTACGGCCGATGCGATGGACGTAATCTTCCGCGACGTTCGGTAATTCAAAGTTGACCACGTGTGGTAGCTGATCGATATCGAGGCCACGTGCGGCGATGTCGGTCGCAACCAGTACTCGAATATCGTTTGTTTTAAAGGATTTTAAGGCCTTGGTGCGTTGTGCCTGACTCTTGTTACCATGGATGGCGGCTGATGTAATACCGCTCTGCTCCAGCTGTTTACTTAGCCGATTAGCACTGTGCTTGGTACGAGTAAAGACAAGCACCTGCTTCCATTCGCCTGTATCAATAATGTGTGTGAGTAGTTCACGTTTACGTGCGCGGTCAACAAGGTGTACGAGTTGAGATACCGTTTCAGTTGCGGTGTTTTGACGCGCCACTTCAATCAGCGTCGGGTCTTGCAAAAGCTGTTGTGCAAGTTGCTTGATCTCACTTGAATAGGTTGCAGAAAATAGAAGATTCTGACGCTGCTTGGGTATTAGGGCAATAATTTTTTTGATGTCGTTGATGAAGCCCATGTCGAGCATGCGATCCGCTTCATCAAGTACCAGTATTTCAACCTGAGACAGATCAACTGTTTTTTGTGTGGCGTGATCCAGTAGGCGGCCGGGTGTGGCAACGATGATGTCGACGCCCTGGCGTAATTTATCAATTTGCGGTTTTATATTAACACCGCCGAAGACAACAGTAGATTTAAGCGCCAGGTTTTTCCCGTAGTTTTGTGTGCTTTCTGCAACCTGCGCGGCAAGTTCACGCGTTGGAGTTAAAACCAGTGCGCGTACCACGCGTTTGCGTTTGGTAGTCGTTTCGGTGTTTGCGTCTGAAAGGCGTTGCAACATTGGCAGTGTGAAGGCTGCTGTTTTACCTGTGCCTGTCTGCGCGCCGGCAAGAATATCGCCTCCCTTTAGAATGGCTGGGATTGCCTGGGCCTGAACTGGTGTTGGGGTAGTGTAACCTTGTGTTTCGATAGCACGAAGTAATTCAGCCTTCAGGCCGAGGGTGTTAAATGACATCTAAAATTATGCTCCTAAAGCGCGCCTACCAAAGTGTTTCACCTGGTGCAGTCTGAGGCGGGGTGATCTGATTATTCAGTTCGGGGTGCGCTGCGATCCAACTCTGGGAGCGGTTGCAGTGCTGTTATCTGTTTACCACTAATGTTTAGCAGAGGACGTATGACCACAGGCGTCCAGATATGTCGCTGCACTATACAGGGCTTTGCCAGTGCATTGCAAGTTAACAGCCATTGGTACGCGCTGTGCTGGGTTGCTATGGTGTGACTGGTTTGTGTGTGGGGTTTGAACAGAGGCATGCTGGGCGGCGGTTAAAGTAAATTTTCCATGAAACAGCGTCGATATCGAAGTTACTCTGATTGCAGAGATAAGTGTCAGCTGTGCTGCTGAGTCTGTAACCATCGTCTGGCAGAAATCAAGTGCGAATTGTGCATGCATCGAAGTACTGCATGGCTGGCAAAATACTGTCGCGTTGAAATTAATTTGAGATTAAGGCGCGTGGCAGTCAATGCGGTCTACCGTAAATGTCAGCGGGCTTCGGGCTGAAAGGATTATGCTGAGAATGCGAGCAACAGTATTGCATCGGCAGTTGGATTACCGGGAGTCTGTCCGCGGCCGGGTAGCGCTGATTGTACTGCATCTATTATGGTAGCTGCTGTTGCTAAGTCTGTTCTGGTTGTTTGCGGCTCATCGAGAGATGAGATTGAAGGCCTGCTGAACGGTATATGGCAAGGGCAAGCAGTGAAGGTGTATGGTTGAAGATACGTTTTTTATTTGGAGTGTTTTTTTTGGCATAAAAAAACGCATGGATCGTCAAAAAGGAGGGGGGACTGATCCATGCGTATGCAAGATGCTCGGGAATATTGAGGAGGGGGGTAGAGATCTCCCAAGCAGTGAAGTGATTATGCACTTATTGTTTTATAATTGATAATAAAAATATTTTATATCTATCATAGACTAAAGGCTATTGATTGATGTGTGAAAACAGGGCTGTTAATCACTGGGCATCGCAATGCATTTAAAGTATGCTATTTACGGTTTATTTATCTATCTAATTGAAATTTAATGATAATTAAAGATACGTGCATGGGATGCAAAAGGGAGGGGGAGCAGTCCCATGCACGCTAGAGAGTTGATTTAATCCCTTTATAGGGGGGGGGAGAGGATTAAACCAACGAAAATAGTATGATATGTTTTTTGTATAAACGATAATCAAAAAAAACTATACTACCCATCGTTTTATTACAATATTACTGTGGTGGATTATGATTAAAATTAGAAATGCAACCTTCCGTCAGTTGCAAGTCTTTGAAGCAATTGCAAGAAATGGTTCATTCACGGTGGCGGCAGAAGAGCTTCATTTAACACAGCCAACACTCTCAATGCAGGCTAAAAAGCTTACTGATATCGTAGGTATGCCACTTTATAACCAGGTGGGTAAAAAGATATATCTGACTGAGGTGGGCGAGGAGCTGCTTAAAACCAGTAAAGCCGTGTTTGATAACCTTGCTGAGTTCCAAATGACTGTGTCAGATATTCAGGGTATTAAGCAGGGTAACCTGCGAATTTCTGGCGTTACCACTACTGAGTATTTTGCACCGAGGATTTTAGGCTCATTTTGTAAGCAATACCCGGGTATCAATGTGGCGCTTGAAGTGATTAATCGTGAGCGTGTACTGGAGCGTCTGGAGCAAAACCTTGATGACATCTATATTGTTGGTCAGGCGCCGTCAGGCTCATCTATTCATCGAATCCCCTTTTTAGCGAACCCTTTAGTGGTGCTGGCCCCGCCGTCGCACCCTTTGGCCAATCACCGCAATATTCCGGTGAAAGCGCTGGCAACAGAAAACTTTATTATGCGTGAACCCGGTTGTGGCACATACAGCTCCATTGGTCGCTTGATCAAGAATCGTGATTTCTGTTTTAAGGGCAGCATGGAGCTTGGTAGTAATGAGGCCGTGAAGCAGGCGGTGATTGGCGGGCTTGGTATCTCAATGTTGTCTATTTATGCGCTGACACATGAACTGCAGTCGGGAGAGTTGGTGGTGCTTGATATACAGGACTTTCCGATCGAAGATCAATGGTATCTCTGTTACCCAAAAGGGAAGCAGCTATCAGTCGTTGCGCAGGTCTTTTTAGAGTATATGTTGAATGAAGGTCGTGAGCTAACACTGGAGTCGCTGCCAGACCTTAAGCGATTAAATTCCTAGTTCAGCAAAGAAATCTTTGCCTTTGTCATCAATGATGATGAAGGCGGGGAAGTTTTCAACCTCGATGCGGTGCACCGCTTCCATGCCGAGTTCTGGATAATCGATCACTTCTACTTTACGGATGCACTCTTCAGCAAGGCGTGCCGCAGCGCCGCCGATCGAACCAAGATAGAAACCACCTGTTGATTTGCAGGACTCAGTGACCGCGCGGCTGCGGTTGCCCTTGGCAAGCATTACCAGTGAGGCACCTGCTTGCTGGAAGGCCTCAACATAGCTATCCATGCGGCCGGCAGTGGTGGGGCCAAAGGAGCCAGAGGCATAGCCATCGGGTGTTTTAGCCGGGCCAGCATAATAGATGATGTGATCTTTAAAGTAATCGGGTATACCTTGGCCGCTATCGAGCTGCTCTTTGATTTTGGCATGGGCGATATCGCGCGCCACGATGATCGGTCCGCTGAGTGCCAGTCGAGTCCTGATTGGGTGTTGTGAGAGTGTTTCGCGGATCTTGCTCATCGGTTGATTGAGGTCGATATGCACAACATCATCTGAGAGCGTGTCTGTTTTTACCTCGGGTAGAAAGCGGGCGGGGTCTCTTTCTAGCTGTTCCAGCCACACCCCATCTCGGTCGATACGCCCTAGAATGTTACGATCTGCTGAGCAGGAGACACCAATGCCGACTGGGCATGAAGCACCGTGACGAGGTAGGCGTATTACGCGCACATCGTGGGCAAAATATTTACCACCAAACTGAGCACCGATGCCAAGCTGTTGGGTGAGTCTGAGTACCTGGATCTCCAGTTCGGTATCTCTAAAGGCCTGGCCAAATTCATTGCCGTGCTGTGGCAGTGTGTCGAGGTAATGAGCAGAGGCAAGTTTAACCATCTTTAAGTTGGTTTCCACTGAGGTGCCGCCGACCACAACCGAAAGGTGGTAGGGCGGGCAGGCGGATGTACCCAGTATCTTCAACTTTTCAGCCAGAAAGGCGAAGAGGTTTTCGTGATTGAGCAGCGCTCGGGTTTCCTGAAACAGAAAAGTTTTATTGGCTGATCCGCCGCCCTTGGTGATAAATAGAAACTTGAAATTGCCACCTTCAACCGCTTCAATATCGATCTGCGCGGGGAGGTTGGTACCGGTGTTTTTTTCATCAAAGAAGGTCAGTGGTGCCATCTGTGAAAAGCGCAGATTATTATTACGATAGGCCAGGTATACGCCGCGTGAGATTGCCTCTCGGTCGTTGCCGCTCGTCCAGGCTTGTTGTCCTTTTTTTCCCATAATGATGGCAGTGCCGGTATCCTGGCAGCCGGGCAGTACCATCCCTGCGGCAATATTGGCGTTGCGTAGTAATTCCATCGCGACAAAGCGATCATTTTCAGAGGCACCGTTGTCATCCAGGATATTGCGCAGCTGTTGTAAATGGCTGCTGCGATAGAGGTGTGAGATATCTTGAATCGCGCTTTTCGTGAGTAGCGTGAGCGCCGCTTCTGCTATCTTAAGTATCGGGTAGCCTTCGAACGCGCCGGTTGAAACATACTCGTCGGAGAGCAAGCGATACTCTGTTTTATCATCGCCCAGTGGAAGTGGGTCTGTGTAGTGAAATTCAGTCATAAATCATCATAGCCTAGAGCGGATGAGATGGTAAAGCGTTCACTGTTTAGTTGCGCTCATACTGGTAATGTTCCATTTCACAAAGGCGGCTGGCAGTGCGCTTAAAGCTATTAACGTGATGTTGGCCACAATAGAGTTGTGTCGGGGGGGCCGTTGCCGTAGTGATCAACTCCACTTTGCTGTCGTAGATCGCATCGATCAGATGGATGAAGCGAATTGCCGCATTGTCTAATGCCTCATCCATCTGTGGGATGTGTGTGATCATGATGGTTTTGTAACGTGTGGCAATTTCAAGATAGTCGGCAGTGGCGCGGGCCGTTTGGCACAGGGCGTTAAAATCGAGCCAGATAAGCGAGCCATGTACTGCAATCGATGGGATTTCACGTCCATTGACGTTCAATGTTGACGGTTGTTTATTAAAGGCCTGTCCCGTTATTTTTTGAAACTGTTGAGTCATCAACTCAAAGGCGCTGGATTCATTGCAAAGTTGATAACGTTGGTAGTCACTCTGTTGTGTGATCTGCAGGCGGAAGTCTGCCCCCTGTTCCATTTTGATTAACTGTGTGTGGGTTTTGATAAGTTCAATGGCGGGTAAAAACCGCTCACGCTGTAGGCCCCCTCGGTAGAGGTTATCTGGAGTGGTATTGGAAGTGGTAACCAGTACAATCTGATTGGCAAAGAGTGCCTCAAGCAGACCGGCAAGTAACATGGCATCACCAATATCGGCAACGTAAAACTCGTCCAGGCAGAGTACGCGAGTCTTTTCTGCGACGCGTTTGCCAATCACGGCAAGTGGCGCCTGCTGGTTTTTGATGGTTGCGAGTTGAGCATGGACATGGCGCATAAATTCGTGAAAATGGAGGCGCTGCTTTTGCTGGATTGGTAAATGGTGATAGAACAAGTCCATTAGATAGGTTTTGCCGCGCCCAGGTCCGCCCCATAGATAGAGTCCTTGTGTTACTGGGACTGCTTTATTCAGTATACGATCAAAAAACGACGCTGTTTTAGGAGGTGCTAGCAGATCATCGTAAAGGTGTTGAAAATGGTCGATAGCATCGGTCTGTTCAGGGTCTTGTTGATACCCCTGCTGTTCAATCGATGTTTGGTAGTGTTGAGTGATGCTCACAGTTTAAGTCGATGTGACATGCGTTAGATCAAAGCGAGCGCTTATTGATCCTGTTTTTTTTGTCTGGTTTTTCGCTTGATCATAAAATAGAGTACAAAGATTCCGCCGACACAGAGTGCCGAGGCCACGCCGACGACCGATAGAATCGTCATCATGTTTTCTCTTAACCAGTCGCTTTGCATCGTTCTTCTCTTTAAAATTGTTGGTACTTATGATAGATCGGCCGGGTAGCGTTTGATAATGTCAGTGATTTCATCCTGACTCTCCAGAAAAACATCAACCAGTGTTGGGTCGAAGTGTTTTCCACGCTGTTCTGTTATCCATGTTATGACACGGGTCAGCTCCCATGCTTCTTTATAGACTCTTCTGAAGGCTAATGCATCAAAAACATCGGCGAGCGCGATGATGCGTCCGTAGATATGAATCTCTTCGCCCTTTAGTCCTTGCGGGTAACCACTGCCATCCCATTTTTCATGATGTTGCAGGGCGATAATGCCCCCGGCTTTCAGGATGTCACGCTTCGAGTGGCTGAGCATGGTGTAACCGATTCGGGTGTGGTTTTTCATAATCTCATGTTCTTCATCAGTGAGGCGACCCGGTTTCAACAGAATGCTATCTGGAATGCCTATTTTGCCAAGGTCGTGCAGTGGCGCGGCAGCGGCAATCAGGTCGATATCTTTTTCAGACAGGCCAATCTTACGTGCCAGCAACTGACTATAGAGTGATACGCGATGGGTATGGTTACCTGTCTCCTTGGAACGCTGCTCTTCAATCACTCCCATGGTGAAAACGGTTTCACGCAGGGTTTTTTCGATTTCATTATTGAGTGCCACCAGTTCATCATTTTTCTGCTGTAGTAGGCCCTGATGGGCGATGATCTTTGAGTTAAAGAGATTGATCTCATTGGCAACGTTACTGAATTCTTTGGTATGGAACTGGTCCGGGCTGACCGGTTCCCTTTTCTCATAAGCATCCATCGTTTGATCTACAAGCGTATCAAGCGGCCCCTGCACGTGGCGTTGGATAGTGCGTTTTGTATTTATTAAAATCAGCACCATGAAGACAAGTGAGATGACCAGCATACCGCCGATAACCATCAATGAATGGTTACGATATTTTGATGCATCCATCTCAATGTCCACTGCGCCCAGCACGGTTCCTTCCACAACGTTATGACAGGCGAGACAGTTGAGCGAACCCGCTGGCGAAGCGATGTACGGCACCACCGCACGAATGGTTGGGTTGTATGAAAATTCGTGCAGTACGAAGACCGGTTTCATGGTCTCAAACGCCTTGCGCGCGATTGCATCAACGTTATCAACTTCATGCTCAAGTGCGCGAGCACGACCGAACTGGTTGCTGACTTCATTGCTGCGAATAATGGTAAGTCGGTTGACCTGGTGTAGCTGCTGGATCTCTTGCAGAAAATAATCGCGTTTGTCCATGATGTCCGCCTTCATGTGGGCGGTGAGTCCGGCGCGTACTAGCTCTGCATGAGATAGCGCCTGGTCTTCCAGCGCCTGCTTTGATAATGCCCGGAAATTTAGTCCGGTGATGATCAACATAATGATGGCTAATACCAGCAGGAAGTTGACCAGCGTTCTGACGGTGATGGTTTTAATACTGGGTTTCATAAAATCGATACTACATTCGATCAAAATACGATACTAGCAGATCGGCCGATTTGGATGAAAACTAAATTATTGGCGCTTAGGCGAATCCTCGTCGCTGTCAAGCATCATTCTGAAAAAACCGACTCTCTAGTTTTTCTTACAATGTCAGGCCAAGCATGATACCACCAGAAATAAACCATTTATCATTGATGCGTCGTAAATTAATGGTTTCGCGAATCTTTGTCGATTTACCTGATGGGATGAGTTTGTATTCAATCATATGGGTGACGCGCGCGCTGTTCATCGCGATGGAAGGCGGCGCCTTTTGATAGATGAATTCAATCTGCTCTTCTGTTGAAAATAATCGTTCAATATCGCTGATAACACTGTCGAGAGGTACGCCACTGCTGGAATACTCTGGCAATAAAATCGATTTATAAAGCGCAATATCTTTGTTGTCGATCGCCTGTTTACGTATTTCCAGGATTTTATCGACCCCGGCGATTGACTCTTCAACCGGCACCTCAACCTCGCAGCCACTTAATAAAAACAACACACCCAGTGTGCAGATGAATTGGGTGAAACCGTTAAGTGTTTTTTTACCAGTGGTGGTACGGCGATACATGTATGCTGCTCCAGTTGTCGTAATCGCTTTATTATAGCGTGATTTTAAGTGGCGAGCGTTATGTTGCGTTATAATTCAGAGCGAGATGTCAGTTGGGGTAAGATCGATGAAAATGAGCTCGGTAGGGTTGTTGTCGGCACTGCTGTTAGTGGTGGCGGGCTGTGCCAGAGATGGCAATTTTAAAGAGGCTGCGTACGAAACGGTGCGTGTCATTAATAATATGCATGAGCCAGCGGCACCGGGTGAGAACAGGCAAAATGAGTGGAGTTATCGTCAGTACGAGCAGAAACTTAGCGAGGTGCAGGATGATGGTGATCGTGTGCGTGACGACCAGCCGCAGCACCCTGAGTGGTTGATTGACCCTAATCGATAGTAGCCATTGCTTTGCCGTTACTCACCATCATCAAGGAATAGTGCGGGATCAACACGCGCATCATTGAGGCTGATTCCCCAGTGCAGGTGCGGACCGGTGACACGCCCCGTCGCACCGACGGTTCCTAATGGCTCGCCCTGTTTTAGAACGTCACCCTCTTTAACATCGATGCGGTCGAGATGCAGGTACATCGTAATCAATCCCTGGCCGTGATCGATGAAGACAGAGTTGCCATTGAAAAAATAGTCGCCGACATTGGTGACGGTACCGGCAATTGGGGTGACCACCGGAGTGCCCGTCGGTGCAGCGATATCCATGCCGCTGTGTGGCTTGCGTGGTTGGCCGTTGAAAATTCGGCGCAGCCCAAATGAACTGCTGCGTCGTCCTTCTACTGGCGTAATAAAAGCCAGGTCACTTAATGCACGCGCATCCCAATGTGCGAGGGTCTTTTTGGTGCGCTTCTTTTCTGCGGTGATGCGAGCCATGTCTTCCGCATAAGGGTTGACCTTACGCTTGTTTGTAACGGTCAGGCGTTGTGTTTTATAGGCCTTATCTTTAATGGTGAAGTTGTGGTTTACGGTTCTTCCAGATGCGCTGCGCTGCGCTATTTTATGCGCGCCAATCTTTGCGCTCAGGGGTATCCCAACAATCGCCAGCCAGCGGTTCTCTTTTTTGATTACCAGTAAGGGCTTTTCATTGTAATAAGCGCTCGGTGTTTCACCTGCGCTATCCGTAGCTAGTTCGATGATGACCACGCCGCCGGGCACGGCAGACTCTTTGGGCAGCGTGAATGCGAGCACGTTGCCCTGTGAAAATGCCAGTAATAGTGCCAGTAGCACGCCGCCGGCCGTATGTCGTATGCTGTTTCTGGTCTGCACGATCTTAGTCATGGATGGTTTTGGTCACGGCGCATAACAGTCGCCCCTGCGCCAGTTTTGTTTCGATGGTATCGCCAATCGCTGCATCTTTAGCATCGCGTAAAACGCGCCCGTCCGGATGGTTGCGTGTAATCGAAAAACCGCGCCCCAGTGTTGCCAGTGGGCTAACGGCGTCCAGTGCGCGCGTGACCCCCTGGAGTTGTTGCTGGCGCTGTTGCAGCTGTTGCTGAATTGCGCGCTGCAAGCGAGCGGTGAGTTGCTGCTGTGTGCTGGTGAACTGCTGTATGCGGTGTTGTGGGTTGTGCTGCTGTAGTCGGGTGGCGACGTGTGCCAGTTCGTTGCGACGCAGTTGCAGGCCTTGTTGTAGATTGCGTTGCAGGCGCTGCTCCAGTTCATCGAGCCGCTGTGCCTGTTGGCGTAGCTGTTGGCCGGGGTGCTGCTGTTGCAGTCGCTTCGATAACCACTCAAGTCGCTGCTGGCCCTTCGAAAGCTGTTGCTGTGTGGCCGCCTGCAGGCGTGATTGTAGTTGCGTAAAGCGCTGTTGCCACTCGGCGCGATCCGGGCTAACCAGTTCAGCCGCGCCCGACGGGGTAGGCGCGCGCAGATCAGCGACAAAATCGGCGATGGTGAAATCGATCTCATGACCGACGCCAGAGACGACTGGAATGTGGCATTGATGAATCGCTCGCGCGACCTTTTCATCGTTAAAGGCCATCAGGTCTTCAAGTGAGCCACCACCTCGTGCGACGATCAAGACATCGCACTCTTTGCGTTTTGCAGCCGTTTTAATGGCTGTCGTAATCTCTGTGGCTGCGCTGGCACCCTGTACCGCAACGGGGTAGATCACCACCGGGATGGCTGGGAAGCGCCGTTCTAGAATTTGCAGAATGTCACGGATCGCAGCGCCGCTTGGTGAGGTGATGACGCCGATCTGCGCTGGCACTGTCGGCAGCGGTTTTTTGAGCGCCTCGTCGAAAAGCCCTTCGTCGTCCAGGCGCTGTTTGAGCTGCTCAAAGGCGCGTCGCAGGGCACCATCTCCTGCCTCTTCCATATGTTCGACGATCATTTGATAGTCACCGCGCGCCTCGTAAAGGCTCAGCTGGGCGCGTATCAGTACCTGGTCGCCATTTTCAGGCTGGAAGCGCAGGCGGGTATTTTTGCCGCGAAACATCGCGCAGCGAATCTGCGCCGAGGGGTCTTTGAGGGTGAAGTACCAGTGGCCAGAGGCGGGGCGGGAGAGATTTGAGATCTCCGCCTCGACCCACACCAGTGGAAAATTGCCTTCTAACAGCCCGCGCACCTCACGATTAAGGCGTGAGACGCTGAAAATCTCACGCTGAGGCCGTTTGGGCGCTGCGGGTTGCGGCGCTGGTGGGCTGTAAAAATCTCGGAATTCGCTCATGGCCCTCATGATAACATCTTGAACAAAATAGAAAATCCACCGTTTTATCGAATCGGATCGACAGATATTACCGGTTTACCACTGGGGCTGCACTCTCTATAATACCCGGCTAGTTTTTGATAGGGGTCTATATAATGAGAATTGCTCAGGAAGCATTCACTTTCGATGATGTGCTGTTACTGCCAGATCATTCCACCGTGCTGCCCAGAGAGGTCGATCTCAAGACCCAGCTGACGCGTGAAATCACGTTGAATATCCCGCTGATCTCATCGGCGATGGATACCGTCACCGAGGCGCGGCTGGCGATTGCCCTGGCGCAGGAGGGCGGCATCGGCATCATTCATAAGAATATGACTGCCGAGCAGCAGGCCGACGAGGTGCGCGCAGTTAAGAAATATGAGAGTGGGGTGATCAAAGATCCAATCACGGTACCGCCAACCATGACAATCCGAGAAGTGATGGGCATCACCCGCGCCAACAGGATTTCAGGCGTGCCGGTTGTGGATGGTGATGAGCTGGTGGGTATTGTTACCGGCCGTGACCTGCGTTTTGAAACCCAGTTTGATAATCCTGTTTCCAGCATCATGACGCCTAAAGAACGTCTGGTTACCGTAAAAGAGGGTGCCGAGCGTGATGAAGTGTTGTCATTGCTGCACAAACATCGCATTGAAAAAGTACTGGTGATCAATGGCAGCTTTCACCTGCGTGGTCTGATCACCGTTAAAGACATTCAAAAATCGACTGACTTCCCGAATGCCTGTAAAGATGATGTCGGTCATCTGCGCGTGGGTGCGGCAGTCGGTACTGAAGCGGATGGCCGTATCGAAGAGTTGGTGAAGGCCGGCGTGGATGTACTGATTGTCGATACTGCGCATGGTCATTCGCAAAAGGTCTTAGATCGCATTAGCTGGGTTAAAAAGAATTTCCCGGACCTGCAGTTGATCGGTGGTAACGTTGGTACCGGCGAAGGAGCGAAGGCCCTGGTCGATGCGGGTGCCGATGGAGTGAAAGTGGGGATTGGGCCGGGTTCAATCTGCACCACTCGTATCGTCACTGGTGTCGGTGTACCGCAGGTCACGGCGATTGCCAATGTGGCCAAGGCGCTGGAAGGCACCGGGGTACCGTTGATCGCCGATGGCGGGATTCGTTTTTCAGGTGATCTGGCCAAGGCGATTGTCGCGGGTGCGAATGCGATTATGATCGGCAGTATGTTTGCCGGTACCGAAGAGTCACCGGGTGAGGTTGAACTCTTTCAGGGGCGTTCTTACAAATCTTATCGCGGCATGGGCTCGCTGGGTGCGATGGCCGCGGCACATGGTTCGAGTGATCGCTACTTTCAGGAGGGCAATCAGATCGAAAAACTGGTGCCTGAAGGGATCGAAGGCCGCGTGGCATATAAAGGCAGCATGGTGGCGATTGTGCATCAGCTACTGGGCGGTGTGCGTGCTAGCATGGGGTACACTGGCTGTGCCAACATTGAAGAGATGCGCACCAAACCGCGCTTTGTTCGTGTGACCGGCGCGGGTATGAGAGAGAGTCATGTGCATGATGTGACGATTACCAAAGAAGCACCGAACTACCGTATCGATTAAGAATTAATGGTCATTGTGCAAGGGGTGAGATTGCCGCCCTAAAGGATTTGGACTTCCAGTCCATCACGCTCTGCTCGCAATGACATGTGAAAATGAGGAGGCTACTTCACTATTTCGTGATGGCAAAATCTTGCTTGTCATTGCGAGGAGTGGAGCGACGAAGCAATCTCACCATTTACTTTTTGCCACTTAATAAATAAAAGAAGAGCATACCGCCGTGACCGACCATAATATCCATTCCGACCGCATCCTGATTCTTGATTTTGGTTCTCAATACAGCCAGTTGATTGCTCGCCGTGTGCGTGAGGCCGGCGTCTATTGTGAGCTGCACGCATGGGACATGGATGAACAGGCGGTGCGCGATTTCAAGCCTAAAGGGATCATCCTCTCTGGCGGGCCAGAGTCGGTAACCGGTGGCGACGAAGCGCCACGCGCACCGGAGGCGGTGTTTCAGCTGGAGGTGCCGGTGCTCGGTATCTGCTACGGCATGCAGACGATGGCAGCACAGATGGGCGGCGAAGTTGAGAGTGCGGATCATCACGAATATGGCCATGCCCAGGTGCGCGCGCGAGGCCATTCGCAACTGCTGCTTGATATTGAAGACCACACCACGGTGGAAGGTTACGGCATCCTTGATGTGTGGATGAGCCATGGTGACCGCGTTAATCAACTACCGGAAGGTTTTAAAGTGATTGCCAGCACCGACAGCGCACCAATTGCCGGTATCGCAGATGAGTCGCGTGGTTTTTACGGGCTGCAGTTTCACCCAGAAGTGACCCACACCCGTCAGGGCAAGCGTATTATCGATCGCTTTGTCCATTTTATCTGCGGCTGCGAGCAGCTCTGGACTGCTGAAAATATTATTGACGATAGCATTCAGACGGTACGTGATCAGGTCGGTACCGATGAGGTGTTACTCGGTCTCTCTGGTGGTGTTGATTCATCGGTGGTCGCCGCGCTGTTGCATAAGGCGATTGGGGATCACCTCACCTGTGTCTTTGTCGATAACGGCTTACTGCGCCTGAACGAAGGTGATCAGGTGATGGCGATCTTCGCTGAACACATGGGTGTTAAAGTGATCCGTGTCGATGCCGAAGCGCGTTTTTTAAGCGCGCTTGACGGGGTTGATGACCCAGAGAAAAAACGCAAAATCATCGGCAATCTCTTTGTCGAAGTGTTTGAAGAAGAGGCCGAGAAACTTAAGAATGTGAAATGGCTGGCGCAGGGCACCATCTACCCTGACGTGATTGAATCGGCCGGTGCCAAGAGTGGCAAGGCGCATGTGATCAAGTCGCATCACAACGTCGGTGGCCTGCCAGAAGATATGAAACTGAAACTGGTTGAGCCACTGCGTGAACTCTTTAAAGATGAAGTACGCCGCCTGGGTGTCGAACTTGGGCTGGCACATGAAATGGTCTACCGCCATCCATTCCCAGGACCGGGCCTTGGGGTGCGTATCCTCGGTGAAGTAAAAAAAGAGTATGCCGATCTACTGCGCCGCGCCGATGCGATCTTTATCGAAGAGCTGCATAATCACGACTTTTACCAAAAAGTGAGTCAGGCGTTTACCGTCTTCCTGCCGGTCAAGTCCGTCGGTGTGGTAGGGGATCAACGCCGTTATGAATACGTAGTGGCCGTGCGCGCGGTTGAGACGATCGACTTTATGACCGCACGTTGGGCACATCTACCGTATGAGCTGCTGGAGATTGTGTCGAGCCGAATCATCAACGAAGTCTC
>Ga0316209_1001648_pt1 | contig 21665 bp, 15 predicted proteins | sample 6monopyrite_MG_FD_204945 | JGI IMG/M metagenome (GOLD analysis project Ga0316209, IMG submission 204945) | Microbial mat bacterial communities from mineral coupon in-situ incubated in ocean water Damariscotta River, Maine, United States -... | ecosystem: Environmental > Aquatic > Marine >...
TTAATTATGGGCTAGTCTATGTACGAAATAAGCCATAGTTAGTCTGTTAATTTGACAGTCAATCCCTTGCAATTTTTGCCTAGCCGAGAGCCAATATGAGTGAAGTAGAGAAAAATTCAAACCAAACAAAGGCTAAAAAGTCAATTAAATCAGCCACTAGCAAGACTGCTTCGATAAAAAAGAAGCCGAGCAAAGTTAGCCCGGCAAAAAAGAAGTCGACGGTCGCTACCAAAACCGCAACTAGTAAAACGGCAACCAAAACCGCAACGATCAAAAAGAAAGCAGCGGTTAAGAAAAAAGCGCCAGTTAAGAAAAAAACACCCATCAAGTCCAAAATTGACAGAATTGCAGTGGTGGCGGGCCTACGCTCACCCTTTGCAAGACAAATGACTCACTATCGAGAGCAAAATGCGATTGATATGGGCAAAATGGTCGTTTCTGAAATGCTAACTCGCGCTGATATTGATTTGTCGCTAATCGATCGAGTGGTATTTGGTCAGGTTCTTGTTCACCCGGAAGCTCCCAACATTGCTCGAGAAATTGTCTTAGGGACTGGTATGAATGTCGCAACTGATGCCTACAGCGTATCTAGAGCTTGCGCAACGAGTTTTCAGTCGGCTGTGAGTATCAGCGAAGCGTTAATGGCCGGTAGTATCGATATTGGAGTCGCCGGTGGTGCCGACTCATCTTCAGTAGTCCCGATTGGTGTATCTAAGAAACTTTCTGCGATTTTACTGAAACTTTCTAAAGCTAAAAGCTTTGCTCAAAAAATGAAATTGATTGGTCAAATTCGACCGGCCGATCTCGCTCCAGTACCACCTTCTGTGAAAGAATATTCGACCGGACTAACCATGGGACAAAATGCCGAGCAAATGGCAAGAGACCATGGTATCACTCGCCAAGCGCAAGACGAATTGGCTCATCGCTCGCATACTTTGGCAGCCAAAGCTTGGCAAGAAGGGTTATTAACCGATGAGGTCATGACAGCCTACGTGCCGCCTTTTAAGGAATCGCTTAGCCAAGATAATACCGTTCGCTTCAATTCAACGTTGGAAGGCTATGCCAAATTAAGACCGGCATTTGATAAAAAGCACGGAACGTTAACTGCGGCAAATAGCACCGGATTAACCGACGGTGCGGCGGCGTTGTTAATGATGAAAGAATCGAAGGCTAAGGAATTGGGATATGAGCCACTAGGCTATATTAAAAGTTACGCTTTTGCGGCAATTGCAGTAGAAACTGATATGTTAATGGGGCCTTCTCATGCGACCCCTATTGCTTTAGATCGCGCCGGAATAAAACTCAGTGACTTAACACTTATTGATATACATGAAGCTTTTGCTGCGCAGGCGCTTTGTAATGTACAAGCTTTTGCAAGTAAACAGTTTGCTAAAGAAAAGCTCGGGCGCAGCAAGGCAATTGGTGAAATTGATATGGAGCGATTTAACGTTTTAGGTGGTTCATTGGCTTATGGACATCCGTTTGCTGCAACTGGCGCACGAATGATTACTCAAACACTGCGCGAGCTAAAACGGCGTGGCGGTGGTTTGGGCTTGACCACGGCATGTGCAGCGGGTGGATTAGGTGCAGCAATGATTTTGGAAGCGGAATAAGGGAGATAAAAAATGACTCATAAAACAGGCTCTGCCTTTCAATTAGAAATTGCTGAAAACGGTATTGGTTGGCTAACCATTGACGTGAAAGGCGAATCCCAAAACACGGTTCGGGCAGAATTTGCCGAGGATTTTGAGGGTATTTTTTCTCAAATAGAAAACAGTACAAATCTAAAAGCTATTGTTCTCATCAGTGGAAAAAAGAATGGATTTGTTGCAGGTGCCGATATCGGAATGTTGCAAAATTTAACCAGTGAAGATGAAGTTGTGGCGCTGGCAAAAATAGGACATCAGGTTTTTAATAAAATAGAGGCCCTTGAGATGCCAGTTGTTGCCGCAATCAACGGCGCCTGTTTAGGTGCCGGATTAGAATTGGCACTCGCCTGTAGTTATCGAATCTGTACCGATGAGCCGAGTAGCAAGCTTGGTTTACCGGAAGTTCAGCTTGGCGTACTACCTGGCGGTGGCGGAACTCAGCGATTACCTCGCTTAGTGGGTATTGCTACTTCTTTGGATTTAATGTTAACCGGAAAACAATTAAACGGAAAACGGGCTAAAAAAATTGGGCTGGTGGATGAAGTGGTGGCTCTTGCTCATTTACCCAAAGCTGCGGAAAAAGCTGCGCTTAAAATGGCTGGACGTAGTAAACGGATCACCAGTCGGTTAAAACCGGAAGTGAAAGCCAATTCATTTTTATCCAGCTCAGCAATTCAAAAACTGGCGTTAGAAACCACCTCTTTTGGGCGAAAAATTATTTTCGATAAAGCATTGCAAACGGTTAACCGTAAGACGAGAGGCAATTATCCTTCTCCAGCAAAAATTATTCGCTGTGTCGAAGTTGGAATGGAGCAAGGTTTCGAAGCGGGATTAGATATTGAAGCCAAACTTTTTGCAGAATTAGTGATGTCTCCAGAAGCGAGTCAGCTGATGAATATCTTTTTTGCCACCACCGAATTGAAAAAAGATAGCGGTGTCGCACAGTCTGTTAAAACATTGAAGATTGATCGTGTGGGCGTATTAGGTGGCGGATTAATGGGCGCGGGTATTGCCTTTGTAACGGCAGACAAAGCCAAAAAGAAAGTAAGAATAAAAGATCAAAACGAGCAAGGTGTTAATCATGCGTTAAAATATTGCTGGGAAATATATCGCACGAAGGTTAAAAGAAAACATATTAGTATTAACGAGGCAAGCAAGCGATTTTCAGCAATAACAGGCACTACAAATTATCATGGGTTCAAACGGTGCAATTTGGTGATTGAAGCGGTGTTTGAAAGTTTAGAATTAAAACAACAAATGGTTAAAGATATTGAGTCGACTTGTGAAGGAAACGCAATTTTTGCTTCCAATACATCTTCAATACCGATAACGAAAATATCGGAAAAGGCAAAGTATCCAGAAAAGATAATTGGACTGCATTATTTTTCGCCAGTTGAAAAAATGCCATTATTGGAAATCGTTATCACTGATAAAACTTCGCCAGAAGTAATTGCGACCAGCGTCGAATTTGGCAAGCAACAAGGTAAAACGGTGATTGTGGTCAAAGATGGTACCGGTTTTTATACTAGTCGAATTTTAGCGCCGTTCGTTAATGAAGCGGGGCATATGATTTCAGAAGGTGTCGCAATAGACCGTATAGATAAAGCTTTGAAAGATGCAGGCTTTCCTGTCGGACCGATCACGCTACTTGACGAAGTGGGAATTGATGTTGGAACAAAAATCGCACCGATACTTGCGGAAGCTTTTGGCGACCGAATGTTGCCTCCCAAGCTGTTTGAGAAATTAGCCGGCGATGATCGCAAGGGCAAAAAGAATCGACGAGGATTTTATAATTATTCCAATAAGAGTCGCTTTTCAAAATCTAAGAAAGAAGTTGATGGCAGCATTTATTCGCTGTTAGGTGTTCAACCAACCAATCATATGCCCGAACAAGAAATCGCCGAGCGATGTTTATTACAAATGGTGAATGAGTCGGTTTTGTGCTTGCAGGAAGGTATCTTAAATTCTGCACGGGACGGTGATATTGGCGCTATTTTCGGACTAGGTTTTCCACCATTTCTCGGCGGTCCATTTCGATACGTTGACGCACAAGGAGTGTCTGTGATAGTCGAAAGGTTAAAAGCTCTTGAAGAAAAATTTGGTGAACGTTTTGCTCCGGCAAAAATGTTGCTTGATATGGCGAAACAAGGAAAGCGTTTTTATTGAAACGATTGTAAAACGGAATTTCGATAGGGGGTTGTTGAACTTTAATTAATAATATCGCTCATTTGACCTTGCCTTAATTAAAATTATTTTGAGAATCTACTTTCGGGAAAATACCAATAAAAAAGCCAGCGTAATTGCTGGCTTTTTTGCTTTTTACTAGTCAATTTTCCAAGAGACTAGTTTTAATGGCCTTTATTAGTATAGTTAATCCAACTTTGTATAACGCCTTTACTACAACCATGTTTTTGGAAGCCGTAACCCAAACCCTTCTTTTCTGCAATTTGTTCACAAGAACAACCGGCTGTATCAGCTAGCGTAAACGAATGATTACTGTTGACAGAATCAAAGATTGAATCGCCGTCAACTAACGCAAAATGATTAGGTTTTAATCCTTGAGTTGGCGGTGTCTCAGGTATTGAGGTGACTGGACATAAATCCATGTCATCTGTCACGCTATCATTATCCGAATCTTTTTTGAGAAAAAGCACAACACCGTCGTGATCAGACGCTCTCATTGGGGTCGTCGCATCAGATACCAAATTACTTGGTACATCTGAATTACCTCTGGCGAATTTGAAATCCATCACTAAATTGTCTAAATTTTGTGATGTTAGGGTGTGATCAAGTACTTGAGCACTACCACCAAATATAAACGAATACTGTTCATCTAAGGCTAATTCATCAACCTGGTTAGTTAGCATGGGATTAACGGGACTTGGCTCCCACAACAAATTATCAGCCTGAACTGACTGACCAGTAATTTGTCCAACTACGTCGACGTACCCATCGGTAAATTGATAGGCATTAAAATCACCGGTGACTATTAGATTAACATCAGGGTTTTCAGTTTGCAGATCTTGCACAAGGTTGGCGACAAATTGGGCTTGCGCTAATCTTTTAGCTCGTACCCTCGCTCCTCGACGACTGTTATCAACGCCACTAAGAGAGCGATTATGAACAACCAGCACTTTCAGAGGGAAGTTACTACCATCTGATATTTCGCGGCCTTCAAGTAGTAATGGCGGACGATCATTTAATAAAGAACCATCGAAATCTAATATCGCATCCTTGCCATATTGGGTAACTTGATCAACCTCTATTGAACGACGGACAAGGAAGCCAACGTCAATACCGCCAATGTCATTTCCATCCTGTAGATAGGCTGTATATTGAACGTCTGGATCACCCGCTGCAATTTGCGCTGCTAACGTTTCCAATACACTTAAGCTTTCTACTTCGCTTACAGCAAGAATGTCTGGAGCCGCCATTACATCTAAAATGAATCTGGATATTTTGGTAAGTCGAGTGGCGTATTCGGTTGCTGATATAGTTGGATCATCAACTAGTGGATCATCAATGTTGTCAAATAATCGAAACATATTGAGAAACCCAACCGACATATCGGCTTCATTTTCTGAGTGTACTTTATCGATTAGATGGTGAGGAGGGCTTTCTATATGAATACTAGTGGGCCAAATTTGATAATCGCCAAAAGAAAATCCGAGTGGTCCGGTCGCTTCTATTTTCTGACCAGCAAACAAAACCGCATTAGCTAACCCAAGTGCATCGGGATCTACCTCAAATATTTCTGGATTCCCATCCCAAACTGGAAGACCTGAAATTCCTGGGTAAGCAATGCCCGATTCGCGATAAGCTCTTCTATTGCCAGTAACGACTTGAGTATCGCCAAAACGATCGGTTGGGGCGGTTGCAATACCATGGAAAGAAACGATCATACCTTCGAATCGTTCAATTTCGTTTTGTGGTTGCGGTTGGAAAGGCGATGGTGTGGTCTCGTTAAATTCGATCACCGCCGGTACAGAGTTTCCGCCACTGGTGACTGTTACCAATGAACCACCAGCAAATTCGGTAAAGTTGAAAAACTCAACAATACGGCCTTCAACATCGACCATATCACCGACTGCTACGCTAGGAGCCGAACCGGTGAAAACAAAAATACCATCGGAGGTATTTTCATCGGCATCTGTTCTTGATTCTGGCGTTTGCATAAAGAAACCATTGCTATCAATCGCGGTAACGACGTTATCTAAGGTCCGCACATAACTTCCCTCAAATGGCGAGGTCATGCCAGCACCTTGTATTGCAAAAATCTCGGCTTCGGTAACGTTACTAGCGCCTGGAGTGGCTAGTTGTGCATTATAAAGAGTTGTGATGATTGCTTGTCCGCCATCCGGAATTCTTGAATTTGAGTGAATGTCTTTGTCGCCTGCCGCATCCTCATTAACTTGAGGTTGGCCAGGAGTTAGTACATTTAATAATCCTTGAACGTCGCTATCGTTAGTATCATAAACGACAGCATCAATTAGGCCTAAACCTGATACCGGAGTATCGTTTGGATAATCAACCGCGTTGCCTAAATGAATAGCCGCCGCATCAGCGCCATTTTGCAGACTATTGTTGTTGATAATCATATCTGGAGTTGGTAACACGGCTGCATTACCGAGCACAAAGAAACCTTCAGCGTTGGTAGAAAAACCATCGAGATCAAAGGCTGCATTATAAGATCGACTGTCAGAGCCGTTATATAAAACGACAACCAATCCATCCAAAGGCGTATTACCTATTCCGCCGTCATACAACTCGAGAAATTCTAATTTGTCACTACCGCTGGTATCGGCGTCGACTTCGTTAATTCGAATGGGTGAATTGACCACGGTTGCAAAACTGACACTAAAATCGCTGTCCATATTGTCCGGTGGATCGTTGCTATCTAAATCGCTCACCAATGCGGCAACAACGGTTAATGTACAAACTTCGTTGTTAGTAAAATCGCTATCGGGATTTAAACTGTAATGCTGAGGTCCGCCAGAAAGTGTCGCGCTATGATTGCCACTGCTACTGCAGTTAATATCATACCAATTACCCGACAAGCTAACGCCCTCACTAAAACTTACATCAATATTTGCATCAAGTGCGTTAACACCGGTATTGCTTGCTGGTGTGGTCGCAGTGATCGACGGCGGCAGATCAACGGCAGGTCCGCCACCACCAAAGGTTTGGTTGGTATTAACGTTGCCGTAAGTATTGGCACTTTCTGGTGCCCAGACAAAATCGCTCGCCTGACTGCCTGTTCCGGTTAATTGAAGAGAACTTCCGACCGGAGTGCTACTAGATTCAGCAACCCCGATATCAGTGCTTGTCATTCCGACAGCAGGGCCATTGGCCGCAGTCATAGTTCCTTCGTAACTCAAGAACTGAACCACTTGATTGCTAGCATCAACTAACGCTAGCCCATCCGGCGCGCCATTTTGCATACCGTTGCTCGGAAGATTAAATATTAGTGTACCAAAGCCGTCTTGCTGGTTGGCCAAAATGCCGGTCAGTTGAGTGGTCCGGTAAGTGTTAGAATTGCTACCGTTATAAAAGACAACACTCCAACCGCTTAAATCGGTTCCTGAATTACCCGCTATCTCAAACGCTTCACCAACATCACCGCCGCTATTATCGTAGTGAATTTCATTAATAAAGACACCCGCTGATGCCAATTGAGAAAAGGAAAGGCAAAGAGTTGCGGCCAATACCGACCGCTTTAATCTCGCGATGGGTTTGGGATTTTTATGATGAGATCGACTGAGTGCCTGTTCTTCAGGCCAAAATGGTACACGCATTTAATATTCCTTATTATTGATGTAAGTTGGAATTTTGAACAAAACATGGCGAGCTCTATAAACTCACGCGAACAAAACTTATAATTATTATTACCGATAAAGATTAACACGATATGACAAGTTTATTTAAGGTAAAAAGTCACATTTTTTTGAAAAATCATTGAATATGATAATGTAAGACTAGCCAGAGAGCGGAGACGGCAAGGCTCCGTGAATAAAAGGAGCTATCGACGGAGAGTATAGATTTTTAAGATGATTATGGTTAACAACAGTAACTTAAGGACAGGTGATCACTCTATTCCGGCCCTGATCTTTTGCCTGATACAAAGCTTTGTCGGCATAGTCTAATGTTTCAGATACGTCCTTCATTATTTCGCTTGACGAGATGCCAATACTTGCAGTGACATTTATCGATGTTCCAATTTCAACGGTTAGTTTTTCGATTTGTTTTCTGACTCGTTCGGCAATGAATTTAGCGCCACCTTGCTTAGTATTGCTCAGAATCACCACAAATTCTTCGCCGCCATAACGAAACACTTCATCAGAGCGACGAATGGTTTTACGAATGACTTGAGCGACCGATTTTAGAACAGTATCACCGGCAATATGTCCGTGGGTATCATTGACCGCTTTAAAATGATCAATATCGATGATCATTAGAGAAAAGTCAGCCTGATGACGACTGAAAGAAGATAGCTCCTTATCCATCGCTTCATTGAACGCAGCTCGATTACAGATTTGAGTTAACGGATCGCGATGAGCTTCGGTAATCGCCTTATGGTAAAGCAAGGCATTTCTAAGTGGATAGATAAGTAACGATAACAGTCTTTCTAACAAATTGGTCTCGCGAATACTAAAAGGTTTATCCCTCGAACAATATATTTCGCCCAACTCTTCGCCTTCTAAAACCAAACGATATTGACAATGATGGGTTTGTTTCTCACCAACAGAAAAGTTTAGAACCGGGTCGGCATATTGATAACTGACTGAATCACAGGGAACTATTTGAGCAGTTTGTTCACAAAATGTATTTAGTAGGGGACTGATTTCAATGGATTGTTGGAGTTTTAGCGCCAGTTTCGAAATACTGACAAGATCTTCGCCTTGATCGGTATGGCTGCGATAGCTATCTAATCCGATGACCTTTGCGGGTGAAGTAGTATTCATAGTCGGCTAAATTCCTGTTAATTAATCGGCAAACCTTTTAGACAAAGGCGTCAGGTTTAGCCATTCATTAATTGATTACGGAAAATAGAGCAATCTATGTGCCAAAGAGATTAATTTCTTAAAATTCAATAAGATAACTTGATTCAGAAGTTTCTGTAAAGATTTCTGTCAAAATGTTGTCACATCAATAAGCACCTAAAGTAAAGGCCCATACTAAAGACTCATACTAAAGGCGTTAAGACCTTATTTCGGCTGCGCATCGATCGATTGGCCATTCACTGCTTGGCTATCAATACCCATCAGATAGAGGTATAAATTGGCCAGTTCTGACGGTGTTGATAACCGACTAGCATCTTCGGCAGGAAAAGCGGTGGCGCGCATTTTTGTACGCGTAGCCCCAGGATTAATGGCGTTAACCCGAATATTAGTGCCCTCCAATTCGTCTGCCAATACTTGGGTAAAGCCTTCAATGGCGAATTTAGAGACCGCGTAAGGGCCCCAAAAGGCGCGACCTTTTTTACCAACACCCGATGAGGTAGTAATAATTGACGCCGCTGGCGATTCCTTTAATAACGGCAAACAAGCCTGAGTGAGCATAAATACCGAATTGATATTAACTTGCATCATTTCATGCCACAGATTGGCTTCGGTAAATTCAATAGGACTGAGTTCGCTAATCATCGCCGCATTGTGCAAAATGCCGTCCAGTCTTCCTAATTCTGTTCGGATTGTTGCTGCTAGGCTAAGGTATTGTTGTTGAGCGGCATTTTGCAAATCAAGCGGTAAAATGGCTGGCTGGGGTGAACCCGCTGCAACTATGTCGTCATAAACGGCTTCTAATTTTTCGATATTGCGACCATGTAATATTACCGTCGCACCATGTTCGGCGTAAGCTTTAGCAATTGCTTCGCCAATGCCATCACTTGCACCGGTAACTAAAATGACTTGGTCTTTTAACAGGTTTTTTGGCGCTTGATATTGGTACATGTGGTTACCTTAATCGAAAAACTAATATTGGATAGGAAAACTAATTGCTCAGTATCGATCTTACCTAATATTCGCCCAGCGCTAAAGTCCTAGTTTAACCGTAAACGGAAATATGTGAGTATTAGCCGCATAACTGCAAAAACTAGCCAAAAATAACCTATACTGGTTATTTGAGCGGCGTGTTGTTAACCACGGCTGACAAAATTCTTGCGACCCTCAAACAAAATGTTAAGCTTATTATTGGTATTTGAAGTATTAGGGGACAAACGTTGATAAAAGTTTTAATCGTTGATGACCATGAGTTAATACGCACCGGTATTGGACGTTTACTAGCCGATTTTGAGAAAATAAATGTCGTTGGGGAAGCCGTAAGCGGCGAAGAGGCGGTGAGTTTGGCAAGAGATTTGCGGCCGCATGTGGTGTTAATGGATGCCAACATGCCGGGTATTGGCGGATTGGAAGCGACCCGTCGGTTAGTTCGATTCGATCCTGACGTTAAGGTCATTGCGGTCACTGTTCACAATGAAGAGCCTTACCCCACAAAATTTATGCAAGCGGGCGCTGCCGGTTATGTCACTAAAGGCGCCGATATTGAAGAAATTGTGATTGCTATTAGACAGGTCAACAGTGGTAAACGCTACATCACGCCAGAAATTGCCCAAGAAATGGCGTTAAAAGCACTCAACCCCGACGAAGAATCACCATTCGACGTTTTATCTGAACGAGAAATGCAAGTGATGTTGATGATCACTCATGGTCAAAAAGTACAGGACATTTCGGACCAACTTTTTCTGAGCCCGAAAACCGTTAATAGTTACCGTTATCGATTATTCGAAAAATTAAATATCGAAAACGATGTTGAGTTGACCCATATGGCAATCCGATACGGGGTGGTGGATTCGGAAAAGATCGGTTAATATTCTGATTCTATTGTCTCTTCCAAGTTAGCTTTTTTGCAATGTCATCTTTTGACTCCTCACATTTTATTAAAAATTTAACCTCCCGTCCCGGCATTTACCAAATGCTGAATCAGTGCGACGAAATTATTTATGTTGGCAAAGCAAAAAACTTAAAAAAACGAGTATCCAGTTATTTTCAAAAGCACGACCATAGCCCTAAGACGCGGGTAATGGTCAAGCAAATTAATGACATTCAAGTGGTCATTACATCGAGTGAAAATGAAGCGCTTATTCTAGAAAATCAATTAATCAAAAAACACAAACCGCGATACAACGTTATTTTCAGAGATGACAAAAGCTATCCATACATTCTTTTGTCAGATGAAGATTATCCAAGATTAAGTATTCACCGAGGACGGCAAAATAAAAAAGGCGAATATTTCGGACCTTTTACCGGTTCAAGTGCGGCAAGGTATAGCATTTCATTAATGCAAAAATTATTTGCCATCAGACAGTGTGAAAATAGCGTGTTCAAATATCGCTCCAGACCTTGTCTGCAATATCAAATTAAGCGTTGTAGCGGTTCATGTGTCGACAAAATTAGTCAGCAAGATTATCAAAAGGATGTCGAGTTAGTTCGCCTTTTTTACAAAGGCCGAAACGATTCAGTGGTGCAGGAATTAAGTCAACGTATGGAGGCTGCCTCGCAAGACTTAGCTTTTGAAAAAGCGGCTCATCTTCGTGATCAAATTGTTAATTTAAGACGGGTGCTGGAAAAACAGTCAGTGAATAGCTTAAATGCAAGTCGAACCAATAGTATCGATATTATCGCTGTCAATAGTAAAGAAAAAACAGCAGTGGTATTTGTGCTTCACGTGCGAAATGGCATTGTTCAAGGCAGCCGACAATACTTTCCTAAGCTACCGACGGAAACGACCAACAGCGAACTACTGAGTTCGTTTATCAATCACTATTATCCGCAAAGTAAAAATGATATACCCAATGAAATTATCACTAATTTCTTAATGGATGACGCTGAGGCTACGGCAAAATTATTATCAAATATAGCCACTCGTCAAGTTAAAATTATACACCAAGTAAAAACCAACAAAGCGGCATGGCTCGCCATGGCGAATAAGAATACTGAGCAATTACTACTGTCTAAATTGCAGGCAAAAAATCATCTTCAAAAACGAATGCAAGTCTTGATGACAGAACTGTCGTTAGATAAATTACCTTTTCGTATGGAATGTTTTGATATCAGCCATTTTCAAGGCGAAGAAACGGTCGCATCTTGTGTGGTGTTTGAACAGGGACAAGCCAAAAAATCGGACTATCGTCGTTTCAATATTAATGGTGTCAAAAAGGGCGATGATTATGCAGCCATCGAGCAAGCGGTGCGTCGACGGTTTGAGCGACTGGTAAAAGAAGAGGCCAAATTACCTGATCTACTTTTAATCGACGGTGGCAAGGGACAGCTCAATCAGGCACAAAAAGTTTTGGAAGATTTAAATTTGCCGCAAGTGACCTTAATTGGCGTCGCTAAGGGCAGCGATCGAAAAGTAGGCATGGAGCAAATATTTTTTCCATCGGAAGCCATCGCCAGACGATTAGAAGAAGACTCGCCCGGTTTGCATTTGATCCAAGCGATTAGAGATGAGGCTCATCGTTTCGCGATTACCGGACATCGAGGTAAACGCGACAAAAAACGTAAAACCTCAACCTTAGAAGGGATCGCCGGTGTCGGAGCGAAAAGACGCAAGTCACTCATTCAGCATTTTGGTGGATTGCAAGAAGTGAAAAGGGCCGGGGTAGAAGACCTCAAACAAGTTGAAGGCATCAACGAAAAACTAGCGGAGCTTATTTATGACTTTTTGCACTAAGGATAACGATTTTTACCGCCGAACAATGATAGAATGTGCGCAATAAACCCATCAACGACACCTTGTTGAATCATAAAAAATGAATATCGCCAACTTACTCACCTCTTTTCGAATCCTTTGTATTCCGTTATTGGTCTTTTTCTTTTATTTGCCAGTCAGCTGGGGGCAAACAACCGCGGCGTTAATTTTTGCAGTGGTTGGTTGGACCGATTGGTTTGACGGTTGGGTGGCGCGCACTTTTGATATGCAATCACGACTGGGAGAATTTTTAGATCCAGTGGCAGACAAATTAATGGTAGCGGCTTCTTTAGTCCTATTAGTCGAGCAGCACTCAACTTTCTGGATAGCGGTGCCGGCACTGGTCATCATCAGCCGAGAAATTACCGTTTCGGCATTGCGTGAATGGATGGCCGAATACGGTGAACTTTCTGCAGTCAAAGTAGTGAATATTGCAAAGTTTAAGACCTTAATGCAGCTTTCTGCTATTTTCTTTCTATTACTAGCAGGTAAAGAAGCGACTATCACCTCAATTATGGACCATTCTTGGCTTTATATTTGGGGATATATCTTTTTATATGTGGCGGTTGGCTTAACCTTATGGTCGATGGCAATCTATCTGAAAGCCACTTGGCCATTACTGAATAGCGATCAACCGAAGAAGTAACTCTTTTCGTATGAATTTTGACCGAAAAAGGCCGTAATTAAGGCGCTTTAGCGGTATTTGAACAGGCATAGTAAAAAGATCCAATAAGTCTGTTATTGGCGCTTGACAGAAAAATATCTTTCTGTAGAATGCCCTGCACTCGACGCGGGAATAGCTCAGCTGGTAGAGCACGACCTTGCCAAGGTCGGGGTCGCGAGTTCGAATCTCGTTTCCCGCTCCAGAATTTTCTTGGAGTCATTTCGTTGAAATCGCTTTGAGTCAAAACCTCGGTTTTATTCAATAAATCCGAGGTTTTTTAGTCTTAGGCTTGAGATATTCTTGCTCTAAGGCAAAAACAAATAAGGCTGAGTGGCAGAGTGGCCATGCAGCGGACTGCAACTCCGTTAACGCCGGTTCGATTCCGACCTCAGCCTCCATTTTGAATGTAGTTGATTATTCTATAAATCAGTTACGTAAATGCTTACATACACTACTGCCAATAAGTATTGCGCCGAGTGAATGGAAAGCATCAAAGCCCCCGATGCCCGGGTGGTGAAATTGGTAGACACACAAGACTTAAAATCTTGCGACTTCTGGTCGTGCCGGTTCGATTCCGGCCCCGGGCACCATTATTGACTCCAAAATTATTACTTTCCCTAAGCTAATTGGCTGTCTTCACGGTATGTAGAATCGAACCGGATCCGGTTAGATTATGAAATACTTCCGTGTATTCCACCCTTCGGGCCGTCGGCGGAAAAGATACCGATGTTCAAATGGGATTATCTCCATGGATGGAGTGTATGCAGTAGAAATGTTGGGAACATTTCCTGTCCAGACCCATTTGTCCGGCCACAGGCACCATTATTAACTCTAAAATTGTTACTTTCCTTAAGTTCATTGGCTATCTTAGCGGTATGCCTTCACTGAATATTTCATTTGAACGCCCGCCAAAGAAAATTTACTTTCCAAGGGCTAATCAGTGTTTTTTTAGTTGTTCAAGTATCGACGTCATTATAAGAAATGTATGTGTTGCTTTTAGTATGTAAGAAACATATTAATTTCTTTGCTGGGTGCTAGGGTGGTATCAGCATTAATCAATGTAACTTTTCTGTGGTTAATCGGCAAAATCGACCCAAGACTTAAAGCTAGTATTTTCGCTCATAGAAGTAACCTTTGTGTTCAAGGTGTTAATTTGCAGGAAGATGAGCGGCGTTGATGGAAGTTTGGATTAGGAATGTTGTTGGAAGTTACGGATTTTAAAGGATGAAGCTAGATGTTTATCGGGTAGATTATAATTATTTGAGATATGTTAATTTAATAGGAGAATGTCCTTTTACTTATGTTTATCAGGGTGTTATGGTCGGTTAAGAATAAGAAAAACTGCTGAATTGGTCACGGATAGCAGCAGGATAAAAAATTAGGACATTTGGAGAGTCTATTGGAAACTGACTGCATTTTTTGTAATTTATCTGAAGAACGAATCATTTATGAGAATGATTTGTTTTTAGTGATAGATGACGGATATCCTGTCACTCAAGGCCATCAATTAATTATTCCAAAACGCTGCGTTAAATCATGGTTTGAGCTAAACCAACAAGAAACATCTTCTCTTAATCAACTACTGCATAGACAAAAACAATTTCTAGAAGCATTAGACTCGTCAATTACCGGATTTAACATTGGCATGAATTGCGGTGAGTCTGCCGGACAAACGGTAATGCATTGTCATGTGCATTTAATTCCGAGAAGAGAAGGGGATATGGACGAGCCAAGAGGCGGCGTTCGTGGGGTTATTCCGGAAAGGCAGGCTTATTAAATGAGCTTTCAATATTATAAAGATAAATTTAAAGCTTTGAGACCCGCGCGTTCGGGCGATTCAGTTCGGCCTCATAAAATGTGTATGTTGCTAGCGGTGATGGATTTAATTGAGCAAGGACTAATCAATGAAAATAAAATTGTTTATAACGATGAATTAAAAGCAGCATTTAAAAAACAGTTCGACTTGTTTAAACGAAACAATGATGACAATACACCGCATAATCCGTTTTTCTATTTGAGCTCTAGCAAGTTTTGGCATCATAAAATTAAGTCTGGCAAAGAAGACTTATACCAATCGATTAAGCTATCCATTAGTAATAAGAAACTGAATGATTCAATCGAATATGCCTATTTAGACCATGAGCTATTTCATCTGCTTAATAATTCAGAATCTCGCTCGGTGCTTGTTTCATCACTAGCTAAAAACTTTGATGATGTTTCAGTGTTTTTTGAGCAGTGGGCAAGGGATATTGGTAAGTCAGATAAAACCATTAAGAATTATCTAGGCGCAATAAAAGGTTCTATTTCTGGTTGGGTGTGCGAGGCGAATTTATCGGATGATGGCCTACTATCCATTTACTCTCATGATCGATTTAAACAGGTGGCGGGTCAGGCGCGAGAATTAGAAGTTTTTAAGGAAAGAAACGCGAAAGGAAAAGGTATGTATAACGCCGCGCTTAATCTTTATGGCGATTTTTTAGCCGATTTTACTCAAGCTGAAGTGACACAAGATATTGACCAAATAATGAACGATTCACAGATTAAACCTACGGATAAAACTCGTTTGGTGAATACCCGTTTAGGTCAAGGGGAGTTTCGGCAAAAGCTGATTGAGTATTGGCATGGCTGCGCTTTGACTCAATACCAGAATATTCGATTTTTGGTGGCATCACATATTAAACCATGGCGAGCGGCTGATGATAGTGAGCGGCTTGATGTGTATAACGGGATATTGTTATTACCCAATTTAGATAAAGCGTTTGATTTGGGATATATCTCCTTTTCAGACAAAGGATTAGTGCAGCTTTCTGATATGATTGAGTCCCCTGAAAAACTGGGAATTGAAAGTACCATGAAAGTTAATTTGGCTAGTCAACATCAAGATTTTTTGGCTTATCATCGTGAACAAATATTTAGACAATAATTAAATAAGCAGAAATAACAATGTCAGAATTCAAAAATATTCAAGAGTTAGAAAAACGGCTGTGGTCTGCTGCTGATGAGTTGCGCGCTAACACAGGCCTCACCAGTCAGGAATACTCTCGCCCAGTATTAGGTTTAATCTTTTTGCGTTACGCGGAATATCGTTATGAATTAGCAAAAGAACGCCTGGCTACGAAACAGGTGTCTGAAAAAAAACGCCGTGGCCGAGCAAACAATGATATTAAAACCGCCATTCAAGCCGAAGGCGCTATGTATGTACCAGAGGATGCGCTGTTTAGCAATTTGTTAAAGCTGCCGGAAGATACGGATTTGGGTAAGGCGGTTAACGATGCCATGAAGGCATTGGAGCTTGAGAACGAAGCGATTAAAGATGCCTTGCCTAAATCATTTACCGTGTTTGATAACGATATACTGGCCAGTTTGTTAAAGAACTTTGTCAACATTCGGTTTGATATTGGCTCGGATGTGTTTGGGCGTATTTATGAGTATTTCCTGACTGAGTTTGCCCGTAGTGAAGGTCAAGGCGGCGGTGAGTTTTTTACCCCAAGTCCTTTGGTGCGTTTAATTGCTGAAATTATCGAGCCTTATCATGGCAAGGTGTTTGATCCCGCTTGTGGTTCTGGCGGTATGTTTGTACAGTCGGCGGCTTTTGTGGAGGAGCATTCTAAAAATAAGAATGTTCATGCGGGCGACGCTATTTCTTGTTTTGGTCAGGAGAAAACGGCTGATACGGTGCGTTTGGCTAAAATGAATTTGGCGGTGCATGGTTTGCAAGGGGATATTAGAGAAGGTAATTCCTATTACGATGATATTCATGACAGTGCCAAGGGCGGTGCCGGTCAGTTTGATTTTGTGATGGCAAATCCACCATTTAATGTAAACAACATTCAAAAAGAACGGTTAGAAGATGATAAAGCGCGTTTCCCTTATGGTATGCCGCGTACCGATAATGGTAACTACATTTGGATACAGCAGTTTTATTCGGCGCTTAATGATAAAGGTCGTGCCGGTTTTGTTATGGCTAACTCTGCCAGTGATGCGCGCGCTTCAGAAATGGAAATTAGAAAACAGATTATTCAAGATGGTGGTGTGGATGTAATGGTGGCTATTTCCAGTAACTTTTTTTACACAGTGACATTGCCTTGTTCTCTTTGGTTTTTTGATAAAAGTAAGCCTGACTCGCGTAAGGATAAAGTTTTGTTTATTGATGCGCGGCATATTTACCGACAAGTGACTCGCGCAGTACGAGACTTTAATAGTGAACAGCTTAACTTTGTAGCTAACATTGTGCGGCTTTATCGTGGCAACGCCGTTGATAATACTTATTTAGAAAATCATCCGGAAGATGACGTGCATGGAAGCACTAATGTCGCGGGAGGCACGACGCCGGGAGCGACCTCAAATACAAACGAATGGGCGATTGATAAACATTTTGAAAATGGTGAATATCAAGATATTCCTGGTCTATGTAAAGTTGCCACCATTGAACAGGTTGAAGAGCAAGGTTGGTCTTTAAATCCTGGGCGTTATGTTGGGGTTGCACAAGGGGATGAAGAACACGATGAGGATTTTGCAGCTAAGTTAGAAACACTTCAGGAAGAGTTGGAAGTTTTGAATGGTGAAGCACATGAGTTGGAGCAGACGATAGCTGAGAATGTAAACAAGATTTTGGGGTCGTGTTAATGGGAGCTGCTTCTACTGTTGAGCTTGGAGATATTGCTGAATTTATTAACGGCGGAGCTTGGAATCAATCGGCATATGCTGAAAGAGGAGCGCCTGTCGTTAGAGTTTCAGATATTCACAATTACACTGTTGATTTGTCAAATTGTAAATATTTGTCAGAATCTGCTTTGGAAAAGTACTCAAAGAATATTCTTAAAGAGGGAGACTTGGTAATTTGTACTGTTGGGAGTCACCCGACTCAACCAAACTCTGTTGTAGGGCGCCCAGGAATAATGCCTAAATCCTGTGATGGTGCACTATTAAATCAAAATGCCGTTTGTATTAGACCAATATCCGAAAAACTAGATAGATCATGGCTAGGCTATTTAGCTAAAAGCCAAACGATGAAAGACCACATTATTGCTCACGCTCGTGGTTCAGCTAGTCAAGTTCGAGTAGCTATAGGCGCATTAAAGAGCTTTAAGTTTGAACTTCCTTCAATTGAAACCCAAACTAGAGTAGCTTCGATGTTAGAAGCCTACGACAACCTAATCGAAAACAACAACCGCCGCATCGCTATTCTCGAAGACATGGCGCAATCGCTCTACCGCGAATGGTTTGTTAAATTCCGTTTCCCCGGTTATCAAGACTGTGAATTTCAAGAGTCTGAGTTGGGGTTAATTCCGGAGGGGTGGGAGGTTAGGCGCTTTGGCGAACTTGTTCATTTTCTAAGAGAAAGCCAAAAGAAAGGTGCTGTTTCTGAAAATACTCCGTATATGGGGCTAGAGCATTTTCCTAGGAAATCCCTATCCCTTTCACAATGGGATTTGGTCAATAAAATTGGGAGTTCTAAGCTGAAGTTCCAGAAAGGGGATATTCTTTTTGGCAAGATTAGGCCATATTTCCATAAAGTCGGAGTAGCTCAAACTGATGGCTTATGTTCCTCCGATACATTCGTATGGCGAACAATCGAAAAAGAGCATTTCGGTTTAGCAACTGGTGTTGTCTTCTCTGATAATTTTGTTGCGCATAGTGTTAAAACGTCGCAAGGTACAAAGATGCCACGAGCAAATTGGGATGTCCTTAAAGAATATAGTGTGGCAGTTCCTAGTCAAGAACTACTTGAACCGTTTAACGAGTTTACAACTTGTGTGATTAGTGAAATTGCAATACTAAGCAAAAAGAATCGAAACCTGAAAAAACAACGCGATATTCTTTTACCAAAACTAATATCAGGTGAGATTGCTAGTTATCCTTATGATGTAACGAGTAGTGGGGCTATAGAAAAATAAGATGAAAAATGACGCTGCAAGTAGTCCTCTAGGTGTTGCTCAAAGAGAGCATAGTGGAGCTGAGACATTTGGGAAGTATGAATATCAGTATCACTGGGCATTATGTCGAATTATAGAGGAGCATAAAAAAGAAACTGAATATGTTGTTTTTGTAGAGTTACATGAAGATGTAGTTGTTGCGGATAGTCTAGACCCTGCTGTTGCAAACTTTGAATTCAACCAAATAAAGGATATTTCAAGTAAATCTGGATTAACTGTAAAAGCAATAACGAGTGGAAAACCTGATAAAGATTCAATCTTATCAAAGCTCATAAAATCTATACCTGAAAATCAAAATAACAACTCAATCAATAGCATCAACCTTGTTGCAACATGTGGTTTTTCCATTCCTTTAGTTGATTCTGCTCTTGAGCTTGAAATTATTGATAAGGGTAGCTTATCAGATAAATCTTTAGAATTACTTAAAGATGAACTTACGGTTCATGGTTTGGATGAGAAACTTCTAGAAAAAATAAATTTCGTCTTACCTGATTTTAAAAATAGCGCAATCCAAGATGTTGTTATCGGAAGAATAGCAACATTGGTTTCCAAAATCTCAGCATCTTCTCACTCTAAACCTGAACTAATTTATAGAGTTTTAAGTGATGAAATTAGGCGAAAAGGAGTATTAAAATTCGATTATAAGAGATGGGGGGAATTGCTGAATAAAAAAGGAATTACAAATGAAACGGTAAGCGATGTTATTGAGCAGCATACTTTTGATGGTGACCGGGAAAAGTTAAAGGTAGAGTTCGAGTCGTTGGCCTCAGATCTTTCATTACAGTATGTAGAAAAATCTGCATTATGGAAAAGTGCCGAGCGGTATTATTTAAGGAAGTTGAGTGCTAGGAATAAGGCCCAATTAAACATCATGAATGAATTGCCACAACTCGTAGAAAAACTCAAAAGTCAAAACATCACATCAACTTTAGATATGATTGAAATGATTGAAAATCAGCTGACAAAAGATATGCGAAGTCTACTGGGGCAGAAAATAGATATTAGAGGAGCGGTGATATGCGAAATAATACAGATGTAGAAAAACTACATAAATATAAATTTTTGGTTAGAAATCTCAGGAATGGTGAACATGAAAAACTTAAGATTCAAACAAATGGAGCTAATGTCAGATTCCCGAAGAGCTGGGAGTCAGTTCATTTTCCAGGAGAAATTAAACCTAATAATGGGGAATGATAATGACATAGGAAAGAGTTCTCTCGTAAAGTCTATCTTATGGGCATTAGGCTGCGAACCCTATTTTGATGATGACTGGAGGTCAATAGACTGTAAAGGAATTCTAGATTTTTCGATTGGGGATTTGGATTACTCGGTTGCCAGATATAAAGATCTAATCTATTTAAAAGAGCCTGGAAAGGACTATAGGAAATATGCAAGAGTAACTGGTGAGTACGCCGATATTTTTGCGAAATTAGTTGGCTTTTCCGCTCTATTGCCTTCAAGATCTAAGGATGATGAAGTTCCAAATTTAGACACGCCACCTCCGGCATTCTATTTTTTGCCTTACTATTTAGACCAGAAACTGACTTGGGCAAAGCCTTGGTCAAGTCTAGATAAGCTTGGACAATATGCAAATTGGCAGCGAACAATAATTAACTATCACACGGGCTACTTAGTTGATGAGCATTTTGATATTGAGGATCGAGTTTATGAATCTAAATATCATGAAGCAAATGCAAATGTCGAAATTGATAGAATTGATAAAGCTATTTCTGTTGTTACTCAATACTCACCGGAGTCTGAAGAAGATATTAGCGATGAAGCTTATGAAAGTGTTAGAAAAGACATAGATGTTAGATTGACTCAATTTTGTGCAGATCAAGAAAAACTATTAGAGGATATTGCTGAACTAAAAGCTGAAAAGGAATACACAACGAGTCAATTGGTGTTTGCGGAATCTGCAATAAAACAGTTGGGTTTTGATTATGAATTTGCAATCGAAAATGTAAATGGTGATTCAATTGAATGTCCTATTTGCGGAACGGAGCACGATAACTCATTACTAAATAGATCTGGAATTCTGGCGGACAAAGCTAAGCTTGAAGTTCAGTCCGAGGCTCTGAAAAAGGAACTTAATAAATTCTTAGATGATTTGAGAACAAAAGAAAATGAATTGGCAAATACAAGAACTCAAATAGGTGTGCTTGAGAGAAGGTATTTAAAACCTATCAAGACTAATGTTCCCGAAAGTTCATTGTTAGTAAAGTTGGCAACGAGAACCGTTAAAGAATCTGTGAGCAAAGCACTAGAAGTGCAGACATTAGAGTCAAAGAAGCAGTCGGATATTCAAAATGGGCTAAAAAAAGACCAGAAGAAGCTACTTCCCAAGAAATCAAAAGAATTGTTAGATTCAGATTTCAGCGCGTTTTTGTCTAGTTATGTGAGCAAACTGAAGGCAAATAGAGTCAATTTATCAAGAGTTAATAAACCAACTGATTATACAAAGGTTTATAACACTGGCGGTGCAGCTCATAGCTCAAGAGCAATTTTGGCTTATTATCTCGCTACATATTCTCAGTGTGTTAAACATGGAACATCTACGGTTGCGCCGCTAATTATTGACACTCCCAATCAACATGAACAATCAGATATTAATTACGAAAGTATTGTCAGCGTGTTAACAAGTGACGTTTTAGGAGGAGGCCAAGT
>Ga0316209_1001649_pt1 | contig 21642 bp, 18 predicted proteins | sample 6monopyrite_MG_FD_204945 | JGI IMG/M metagenome (GOLD analysis project Ga0316209, IMG submission 204945) | Microbial mat bacterial communities from mineral coupon in-situ incubated in ocean water Damariscotta River, Maine, United States -... | ecosystem: Environmental > Aquatic > Marine >...
CCTACCGGCGTTTTGCGAACACTGGCTTCCTCGACGAGCTTACAAGCTCGACTGCGGGGCCAGCGCCCGCAAAACACCAGTAGGAACCGAATCGAGGCGTTTCCTCTCGCGGCTCATGAATAATGCGAGCTAGAAGCATGTCCGGAGCGGAAAGAACTGACGCGCGACGCATCGTCGTGACAGGTCTGGGGGCGGTCAGCCCCTATGGCCGCGGTCGCGATGTGTTGTGGCGTGGGCTCGACTCCGGGCAGGCAGCGATCGGCGAGTTCGATCTGTTCGACTCGACCGAGCACCGGACGCATCTCGCCGGGCAGGTCAGAGCGAGTTTCGACGACCTCGACCAGCTCGGCTCGGACGACAAGGACCAGGCCCGCAGAGCCCAGCGCTTGTCCCGCACGGATCGCTTCGCACTGTCGGCTGCGCGCGAGGCCTTCGGCCACGCCGACCTGAACGAGAGCACGCGCGACTTCGGCGTCTTCTTCGGCTGCAGCACCGGCGGGATGTACGAGGGTGAGGGACTCTTCGAAGCTCGTGGGTCGGTTGCCCATCGACCGATGAGCTCGATGCTCGCCGCCCACCAGAACAACTCTCCCGCGGATGCCGTTGCGCGCGCGTTCGGAACGACGGGCCCGATCGAGGTCATCTCTTCCGCCTGCTCCGCTGCGTCGATGGCCATCGAAGGCGCGCTGCAAGCCTTGCGCGCGGGCGAACTCGACGTCGCGCTCGCCGGAGGAGCCGATGGTCTCTGCCGGCTCACCTACGCCGGCTTCAACTCACTGCGCGCCGTGGACGAGCAGGCCTGTCGCCCGTTCCGCGAGGAGCGCGAAGGTCTGTCCATCGGCGAGGGCGCCGGAGTCTTGGTCCTGGAGACACTCGAGCATGCGCGCGCCAGGCGTGCCGCACCGATCGCGGAACTCGCCGGCGCCGGCTCCTCCTGCGATGCCTATCACATGACCGCGCCTCATCCCGAAGGCCTCGGTGCGGCTGCTGCAATTCGCGCGGCGCTCCAAGACTCCGGAATCGATCACGCCGACGTCGACTTCTTCAATCTCCACGGCACCGGTACTCCGCACAACGACGCCGCCGAGTGGCAAGCGCTGCAGAACGTCTTCGGCGAACGAGCGGCGACGCTCCCCGCGACCTCGACGAAGAGTGGGGTCGGGCACCTGCTCGGTGCCTGCGGTGGGCTCGAAGCGGTCGTCACGATCTTGTGCCTCGACGCAGGAGTCGTTCACCCGACGACCGGTGAGGGTCCCGTCGATCCCGAGTGTCCAGTTGATCTTGTTCTGGGTAGAGCTCGTGCGCTGGATCGTTGCGAGTACGCCGTCTCGGCGAACCTCGCCTTCGGTGGAGCGAACGGAGCCTTGGTGTTCCGTCGCTGGAGTGAGGGCCGATCGTGAACGCGGTAGTTACCGGTGTCGGGACGATTGGTCCGTGGGGCGTCGGTCTCGAGGCACTTGCGGACGCTCTTCAACAGGGTGAGCTGAGGCTCTCCGAAGTCGATCGGAGCAAGGGCTTCCACGCGAAGTCCTCCTCTCGAACTGCCGGACTCGTCGATCCCGGTGTCTATCGCGAGTGGTTGCCCGGAAAAGCGGCTCGCCGCATGTCGGTCAACTCGCGCATGACCTTGGCGGCTGCGCGCATGGCCGCGAAGTCCGCCGAGCTCGAAGAGAGCGAGGTCGGCGGTGAGCGGACCGCGGTGAGCATGGGCACCTCTTTCGCGTCCTCGGAGTTCACGGCCAGGCTCCTGGAGCAGATCAATGAGAACGGCCCGCAAGCTGCGTCGCCGTTCCTCTTCATGGAGACCGTCGCCAATGCCTATGCGGGGCAGGTTGCGATGCACTTCGATGCGCGTGGCTCGAACTCGACCGTGACCCAGCGCGAAGCAAGTGGTGCACTGGCCGTCGCGCGCGCGCTGTACCAGCTCTCGTCGGGGCCGGCCGACCGCGTGATCGCGGGCACCGTTGACGAGATGAGCCCCTTGCCGCACGCGATCCTCGATCGCTTCCGCGCTCTGGCTCGGCCTGACGCGGACGGCCAGGAGCTGCCCAAGGTCTTCGACAAGGATCGCGCGGGCTTCATCGCTTCCGAGGGAGCCACCGTCTTTCTGTTGGAACCGGAGGAGCTTGCGAAGCAGCGCAATGCCAAGATCTTCGGCCGAGTTCGTTGTGCCATTCGCGCCTTCGACCCGACGGCGCCGTCGCACGACTGGGGGACGGGCGCGACCGAGCTCTCCGCCGCTCTCGTGCGTGGACTCGAACGCAACGGGCTGGCACCGAGTGATATCGATCGGATCGTATCGGGAGCCTCGGGCAGCAAGACGGGTGACCGACTGGAGGCGCTGGTCTTGAAGGAGGCTTGGGCTGGTCTCGAACTGCCCACGGTTCTGGCGCCCAAGTCGGTCACGGGCGAGTACGGAGGTGGCCAGTTGGCCGCCGCGATCCTCGCCCTCTCGGACCAGATCTTCGCGCCTACGCCCGGCTTCGAGAAGATCGACCCCGACCTCGAGATTCGTCCCTACGACGGATCACCGATGACCACGCCCGCTCGCGTCTTGGTCTCCAGCCTCGCCTCGGGCGGAGCGGCTTGTTGGTTCGTACTGGAGAGCTGTCCATGACCGGGCTTCGTATCGCCGCCGCAGTTCCGGCCTACCAGGCTGCGAGCTACATCGAGGACGTGGTCCGTCGAACGCAGATCCTGCTTCCCGACGTGCTCGTCGTGGATGATGGCTCGACGGACGGAACGGCCGAGTGCGCCCGGAGTGCCGGCGCCGAAGTCTTCTCTCACGAGCGAAACTTCGGCAAGGGCTACGCGCTTCAGACTGCCTTCGATGCACTCATGAAGCGGGACTTCGACGCGGTCTTGACACTCGACGCCGACGGCCAGCACCTGCCCGAGGAGATCCCCAACCTGATCGAAACCGCAGAGCTTCACGACGCGGACCTCGTGCTCGGTACTCGTGATCACCTGTTCGAAGCCATGGGGAAGATCCGAAGGACGAGCAACCAGGTCTCTTCGCGTTTGATCTCCGTGGCTGCGGGCCAGAGATTCAGCGACATACAGACCGGCTTTCGGTTCTATCACCGCCGGCTGATCGAACAGGTGCGCCTGCGCGAGCACGGCTTCGACGCGGAGAGCGCCGTTCTCGTGCGAGCCGTCCGCAGAGGAATGCGCGTCGCCACGGTTCCCGTCGCCATGGATACAGTCGATGGTCGCAAGACCAGCCACTACCGCCCCATTGTCGATAGCATCAAGATTGCGAAAGCAGTAATTACGGCTCGCTTCGTCGACTCGCATGAGTAGTGCCACGACAAGTACGACAGAGAAGCTCGAACCCCAAGTGGGTGGTGGCGGCCTGCCTTCTCCGGAGAAGAGCGGAGTAGGCTCGCCGATCATTCCCCCGCACGCCCCGCGCACCGGGCGACTGCGTCGACTCCTCGGCCCGTTCTACTTCACGGGCGTCTTCTGGTATCGCTTTCACCTGTTCGGGATAAGGATTCTCCCCGAGCCGCTCATTCGGCCGGTCGTCTGGCTGTTCACGCTAGTCTTCTTCCTCACGCTCGGGCGCGTGCGAACCGCGGTGGGGAACAACCTGGCGCATGTCCTCGGTCCGTGCGGATTCATGGAGCGGCAGCGCAGAGTCTGGCGAACGATTCTGACCTTTGCGTGGTGCCTCTCCGAACGCTACGAGCAATTCGTTCCCGGCAAGCAGTTCAGCGAAGAGATGATGGGCGAGGATCTCTGGAAGGAGAACCTTGCTAGTGAGGCGGGCTTCGTAATCGCGACCGCGCACGTTGGGAACTGGGAGCTAGCATCGGCTCTCTCGGTCGGAAGAGCAGACCGGACCTGCAACATCGTTCGGGAGCGTGAGCTCGACACCGACTCTCAGGCCTTCATCGAGGGACTCTTGTCCAAGCTCGAGCGCGGGTCCTACAAGACTCACTTTGCGGACGACAATCCGTTGATGGGGCTCGAGCTGCTGGATGCGTTGCGCCGCGGAGAGATGGTCGCACTCCAAGGCGATCGCCCCAGGTCGGGTGGACGAACTCATACGGTCGAGATCTGTGGACTGAAGATATCGTTGCCGATCGGAACCGCGGCACTGGCGAGGTCGGCCGGTGTCGCCATCGTCCCCGTGTTCTTCTTCAGAGAAGGCCGACGCCAGTACAAGAGCGTCGTTCGGAAGCCGATCCATGTGTCGGTAACGGGAGATCGAATGAAGGCGCTCGAGTGCGCGGTCGAGCAGCTCGGCCGCGAGATCGAGTGGGCGATTCGAGAATCACCGAACGAGTGGTTCTGCTTCTCCGACCTGACGAAGTAGCTCCTCGCCTCGTGGCTGGAGGGAGTACCGAAATCTTTTCCGTGCGAATCTCCGGAATTCCCAATGCAGGGGAATCGCGCCTGAGTAATGCTCCGGCGCGCTCAAGAGCGGTCTAACCCAAGGCGATAGCTAGAGACGATCCCCAATCGTCCCCCGATGTCCCCGCACCCCCTTAGTGCGCTGCAGCTATTCCTGCGGCGTAGTTACGGTCATTGGCCGTTTAGCGCGAATCTGCGCTCGGCTACCCGGCTCGTACTGACCTTAACGATCCTCCTTGCGATGTCAGGGAGGTCGTTCAGTGCAGAGAGTGGGAGAGTTGCGAGCACAGCTAACAGCAAGTCAGCCGGGGCCGATCGCGAGTACCAACTCAAGGCGGCCTTCCTCTACAACTTCATTCGCTACACGACCTGGCCCGACGAGGCGTTCGACAAGGATGAGGACCCGATCGTTCTGACGATCATCGGAACGGATCCGTTCGGGAAGCAGATCGACAGCCTATTCAGCGGCAAGAAGCTGCACGACCGTTCGATCGTGATCCGACGCGTAGACGAGGTTCCGAAGAAGGCGGATTCGCATGTCGTCTTCGTGTCCGGGCTCGAGAAGCCCGCTCTCGTGAAGGTCAAGGATCTCTATTACGAGCAACCGACGCTCGTGATCGGTGAAGCGCCCGAAGTGATCAAGAGCGGGGCGCAGTGCAACTTCTACATCGAGAGCGGCAAAGTTCGGTTCGAAGTCAATACCGACAACCTCGAGCTCGCCCAACTGAAGATCAGTTCGCAGCTGCTGAAGCTAGCGCGAATCGTGAAGAACGAGGAGAAGCGGTGAAGCTGCTCCAAAACAGAACACTTCTCCAAGTCCGGAGAAGCTGCGCCGTGTGCCTTTCCCGATCGACCCATCTTGCTGCCGTTGTTGTGCAGCAATCGATCCGGGATACGCGAGCGCGTTTCGAGAGGAGCGGAAGCCATTTGGCGACCGCACAAGACTGGCAGTCCGTCATGCAGAGCCCCATCCCCAATTCTCAGCGTAAGCCTTCCCTCCCCACGCTCACCAAGCTGTTGACGCTCGCTCTTTGCTCGTTCATCGCGATGACTGTGCCTTCCCACGCACACTCTCCGTCGACGACGGGTGACCTGAACGACATTGACCTCACGGAGATCTCCCTCGAGGAGCTCATGGATATCGAAGTGACGATCGCTTCGCGTACTCCACAGAAGCTCTCGGAGGTTCCTGGCGCCGTCTACGTCCTGACTGGTGATGAGGTCCGGCGATCGGGCCACACCTCAATCCAGGAAGCACTTCGCATGGTCCCCGGCTTCTACGTCTCGCAATGGACGAACAACGTCTGGGACGTGACCTCCCGAGGCTTCGGGACAGGCACGGCACTGGCCAACCTCCAATTCCTCAATCAGCTGCTCGTCCTGATCGATGGAGTCGTCGTGAATACGCCGCTCTACGCTGGAACGTGGTGGGCGCTCCAGGACATCGACCTGAACGACGTGGATCGGATCGAGATCATTCGCGGTCCGGGCGGCATTCTCTGGGGAACGAATGCTGTGCATGGAGTGGTCCACGTGATCACGAAGTCGGCTGGTGATACACAGGGTGCAAATGTCTACGGCCGCGGTGGCAACGATCAGTGGAACGCCGGTGGCCGATTTGGCGGCAAGTTCGGCGACACGGGCCGCTTCCGTGTCTACTACAAGAACTCGGAGTACGACAACCCGCACAACCCGTTCGCGGGCTTTCCCCAGAACTGGTACATCTCGAGCACGGGCTTCCGGCTCGATTGGGGCGCGGAGGATGAGTCCAAGAACCTGGTTTGGGGACGCGCATACGATGCGAAGTTCAGGGAGATCGGCTTCGATCTGAGCACGTTCAACTTCATTCAGGTTACCGACGACAAGCAGGGCTTCCAGCTCTTCGGGAGCACTACGGAGGAGGACGGGAACGGAACGCTTGCCGGCTGGATCAACTACGACAAGCAGGACCGCAAGACTGAGCTCGATATCGAGATCGTGACTATCGACGTCGAGTACCGACGAAGCGTCGAGCTAACGGACAACAACACGGTCTCCGCAGGTCTCGGCTACCGCAATATTCGAAGCAACCTGAAAGGCGACGATGACTTCTTCGAGGACTACTCGCCTCGTTTCGAAGTGCAGAGCATCTACCGAGCATTCGCAGTCAACACCTGGACGGCTCCGGATCTGCCGCTGGCTTTCGTTCTCGGCTTGCAGATCGAGAACAGCACATTCACGAGGTGGGAAGCACAGCCGACTGCTCGCTTGAGCTGGAATCCCGGCAACGGTTGGTCCTCATGGGCGTCCTACACTCAGAGTAAGCGGAGTCCCTCACTCGAGGAGGTCAGCCTCTCGCAGAACAGTGCTGTGGTCGGTAACCCGAACTTCAAGCCGGAAGATGCGAAGGCCTACGAGCTCGGTGTTCGGACGCAGCTCAGTGAGCAAGCGACCCTGGACTTCACGACCTTCTACAATGAGTACGACGACCTCAGCGCGGGAACGGTCAATGGCTTCGGACAGCTGATTCTGGACAACAAGGGTGAGGGCGAGTCCTACGGTGTTGAGCTCTCGGGCGACTTCAAACCCACGGATGCATGGAGCATCCGCTCGGCGTGGACGATGCTCGACGGTGAGTACACCGACAAGAATGACGGTTCGAGTCTGGGCACGGAGCAGTATCACCCGCGTCACCAGCTGAACATTCGCTCCTACTACGACGTCACCGACCGCGTCGAGTTCGACGTTGCGGCGTACTTCGTCGAAGACCTGGGCGATGCCTTCAAGATCGCGGAGCGCTGGAGACTCGACATGCGCATCGGCTATCAGCCCTGCGACGACCTCGACCTCTACATCGGTACGCAGATGCTCAACTCCGCAACGGAGTCCGAGTTCGACGGCTTCGACCAGCGACGCCGACAGTTCTACTTCGGGATGTCCTGGACGCCCGGAGCGAACGACGAAGAGTAGAAGCTAGGCTTCGGCGAAAGTACTCACGAGGCCTTCGACCAGCACGCGCTGGTCGAGGCCGACCGTGATCTTGTAGGTCCGAAGCGGAGGCGCAGCCTCGACGCAGGTTGCGCTGACTCGAAAGAGTGCGTCGGCGGGCAGGAGCGTGGTCTCGAACTTCGCCTGGCGACAGCGAACGACGTAGCCTCCCACGGCTTCGGCCTCCGCTCCCTGCACTGCTCGCATGACTCCTTCGTGAGTTGCAGCAGCCTGGGCTCCCATCTCGAGCGCCAGGAAGGCGGGGATCATGCAGCCGAGCTCGGTGTCCGTGCGGAACGGATTGGCCGGCGGGACGAAGGCCAGGCACCGCAACCCATCCGCGTCGCTAGAGGTGCACTCGTGGATGTAGCGCGCCTCCGCCTCTTGCGGCAAGAGTATCGGAGGGTCGGCCGGATCGGATGCGGTGAAGGTCTCGAAGGCGGGCAGGCTCGAAGGAGCTGCGGTCGTCCAACGAACAGAGCCTTGGCTGACCGGCTTGTCCGCGAGGAAGAGACTGAATCGCGCGTCCTCGGCCTCACTGAACGGACCGAGCCGTACCTCGAGCTCCGCTCCCGGAAAGAGCGGTTTGCGAAAGCGCAGGTCGTTGATCATTTCGAGGTTGACGGCGCGATCCCAAGCGCTTCGCGCGACCTGTGTCACCAGCGCGAGCTGCGCAACGGCGGGCAGGATCGGATTGCCGGGAAAGTGCCCGCGGAGGTACGCGCTCTCCTCCGTCAGCGTCGCTCCGGTCGTCCAGCCCGTCTCGGTCTCGATCGGCGCCTGGCAATCGAACGCGTTCAAGCGCGGTTCTCCGAGAGCGTGGCGCTTTCCGAACTGGCGGTCGACGAGTCGCCACGCGGTCCGATGAAGCGCCGACGGAAGACATCGAACTCCGCGCCGAGCCAGAGCCTCAGGCCGGACAAGAAGGCTCGGTTGAAGCCCTTGTCACCGACGCCGAAGTCTCCGCCGATGCAGCGCCAGTTCTCGTTGCGCTGCCCGTAGGTGCCGTTCGCAACACGTGCGCGGGCGAGCTTGGCGAGGCGACGGTTGTAGGTCGAGAGAACGAAGGAGGCCACGCGCGAGCCCCAGATCTTCTGGCCCAGGACCGGTCGGCGCAGCTCCTCGATGTCGCGGTAAGCGGGACCGACCACGCCCATGAAGTACATCGATGTGTCCATCAAGTACGACGCGGCCGTGAGCTCGGCGTCGCCCATGATCTCGTACTTGTCCTTGTAGAGCGCGCGGTAGTAGTGGTGGAAGGAGCGCTCGAACTCGCGGTTGTGAAGCTCGATGCGATCGGTGAGAGCGGATCCTTCGAGCTCCCCCGAGAGCTGCTCCTCGATCAGCCGCGCCGATGCGTAGACCGAGAAGGAGACATGGTCGAGTCCCGGGCTGTAGTAGGGATCGATAAAGGCGGCTGCATCTCCGACGATCGCCCACCCGTCGTCCATGTACTGCCGCGTGTGATAGGAGAGGTGCTCGTAGGTGCGCAGGTCTCCCTCTTCGAGCTCCGCACCCTCCAGGAGCTCGCACAGTCCCGAGCTCTGGTTGACGAACTCGAGGAAGCGCTCGCGTGTCGAGCTCCCCGGCGGCAACTCGAACAGGCGCTTGTCGAACACGGTTCCCACGCTGGTCATCCCACTCGAGAGCGGAATCAACCAGGTCCACGAGCCGCGCGTGCAGAAGTGGTTCGTTGCCAGCCGGCGCGCACAGCGCAGGAAAGGAAGGTTGGGAGTGCGCGGGTCGGGACCCATCACCTCCTTGCCGTCCATGTCCTTGACTCCGCTGAAGCGCGCCCAGATCGCAGAGGTCTGGTGGTCGTCGTTCTTCTCCCACAGCCCGAGTCGCTTGGAGAGGTAGGCCGTCTTGCCCGATGCGTCCACGACCCAGCGCGACTGAACCGTTCGCGAGTCGCCGTTCGATTCGATCACGATTCGATTGCTGGTGCCCTCGAGCTCGACGTCCTTCACCTTCGCGGGGCGCTGAACCCCGACACCCAGCTCGCAAGCGAGGTCGAGCACGTGCTGGTCGAGTACCGAGCGATCGAGCTCGAAGCTGGGGAGCTGGGGAATCGTCCCCAAGCCAACCTCGGACATCTCGCTGAAGGGGCGACCCGTGCGGTGCGAGAACCAGTAGCGCAGGCCGTGCTTGGGGAGGTGATTGCGGAGCAGGTGGTCGTAGAGGCCCAGGGCGCGCGTCAGGAAGAGCGAGGAGATCTCGACCGTCGCTTCGCCGACCTTGCGGTCGAAGGCCTCGCCGCGCTCGACGATCAGGATCGAGAGCGAGGGCCTCCAGCGCTTGAGCAAGACCGCCGTCGATGCTCCAGCAATTGCACCGCCGATGATGACGACGTCGTACTGGTCTCGGCTCGAGCTTGCCTGGTGCATCGGAAGGTGTGGGGTTAGCGCGCGATTTGGACTTCGTCCGAAGCCCGGGCGCTCGACGACGCCTGCCGAGCCACGCCTTCGATCTCGAGCAACAGCTCGGGTCTGCAGATGTCGGCGCGCAGGAACATGATCTGCGTGCCGGTCTCCATGAGAGGCGCCAGAGCCGCTCGAATTTCGGCGCAATCGGGGCGATCGCGGACGAAGACCTTGAGCTGTCGGAGGTGATTGGAATCGATTCTTCCGTGGCTGCCAAGCAGCGCTCGGATGTTCTCCATCGTCTCGGCGAGCTGCGCGCTCGTGTCCTCCGGGTGAACACTCTCACAGCCGAGAATGCTGGCGGTTCCGGACAGCAGGAGTTCGGCGCCGAGGTGAGCCGGCGTGAGCGTCGCGCGCGCGAAGGAGGGCGGCTTGGGGCCGAACTTCTCCGGATACTCGAAGGCGCTGATCTGCCGCGGATTCTCGCGCGGACAGCCGGGCGCCTTGCTGGCGACGAACCACAGGACGAATGGGCCGCGGTCGCTTCCCACCGCACTGGCGGCCGGCAGAATCGACTCGAAGCCGCGCCCGTGGCGTTGCTCGAAGGCCAGCGCTCGACCTCTGCAGAAGTGCATGTAGCGATCGATGCCGCCGAGGTCCTCGCCGATGCGCGGAACGATGTTCCAGATGCGCAGGAGGTTTGGAAAGTCGCGTTCGTCGAGGAGGCCGAACAGCTGCGTGTAGAGCTCCCGAGCCGCGGCTTCCGGATCGTCGCTGCTGACGCTCGCCGCACCGAACAGGAGCTCGCTCGTCTCCGCCGTCTCGAACCCCGCGCTCTTCGAAAAGTTCGGCTCCTGGTTGGTCGTCCAGACCTCGGCGAGCGGAGTCTCGTCGAGCGAGTCGAGCGGAGCCGCGACGCCGACTCCGTCGTATCGCGCCGGGATCTCGTCGCCGAAAAAGACTGTCCCGAGGACATGGGCCCCGATGCTCGACGGAGTCGGATCCGAAGTGGGCAAATACTCGAGCTGGAGGGGTAAGTTTCGCGGGTTCATGGAGCTGACGTCTGCGGGGAGGAGTCTATCCTCGTTGCTCCATGAAGAACTATGACATTGTGGTGTTGGGCGGCGGAACCGCCGGTACAGCGGCTGCAAAGGCAGCTGCGGAAAAGGGCGCAAGTGTCGTCATGTTCAATGACGGCGAGCTGGGTGGGCTCTGCATTCTGCGGGGGTGCATGCCGACGAAGACGATGCTGCATGCCGCGCATCTGGTCCATGAGGCCAAGCACTCGAAGACGCCTGGCGTCAGCGCCGAGGGCGTCGACATCGACTTTGGCGCGGTGATGGAGAACAAGGACGCCAAGGTCGCGCGCTTCAAGGCGGCCAAGCTGCGCGGGATCGAGGCCGGGGGCTACGAGGTCGTCGATGCGCGCGCGCGCTTCGTCGGACCGGACACGGTCGAGGCGGACGGCGAGCTGTACAAGTTCGAGAGGGGCGCCGTGATCGCCACGGGCTCGGTCGTCTCCCTCCCGCCGATCGAGGGCATGGAGAGCGTTCCCTATCTCGACAGCGACGGAGTCATGGCGCTCACCGAACGACCGGGCTCCTGCATCGTCCTCGGCACGGGCGCAATTGGCCTCGAGCTCGGCCAGTTCCTGTCGCGCATGGAGGCCGAGGTCACGGTCATCAGCCGCCGCAAGATCTTCACGGACGTCGACCCGCTGGTTGTCGACGAGATGGAGCAGGCGCTGCTCGCCGAACCGAACCTGCGCCTCATTCAGCCCCTGGCACCGGTCGCCGTCGCGAAGACCGACACCGGCGTGCGCGTCACGACCGAGGACGGCGAGCACTACGAAGCCGATGTCCTCGTGGTCGCGACGGGACGCCGTGCCGCTCACGACGGACTCGGGCTGGAAGAGGCCGGAGTCGAGACCGAACGCGGGCGCGTGGTCTGCGGCACGGACATGCGCAGTAGCAACCCGAAGATCTTTGCCGCGGGCGACGCGACGGGAGACCTACTGCTCTTGCACGTCGCCAACTGGGAGGGACGCATCGCGACGCTCAATGCGCTCGAAGGCGCGAGCAACCACAGAGTCGAGGACCGCCTGCACATGGCGGTCGTCTTCACTGATCCGGCGATGGCGACGATCGGGATGACCGAGAAGCAAGCGACGGAGAGCGGACTCGAAGTCGTGAAGGCCAGCGCGAAGTGGGCCGAGACCGGCCGCGCGATCACGCAGGACGTTCAACACGGCGTCTGCATTTTGATTGCGGACAAGGCGACCGGCGAGATCGTCGGTTCACAGATCTTGGGTCCGCGCGCGGACGACCTGATCCACGAGATCTCGACGCTCATGTACTTCCACGGCACCGCTGCTCAAATGCTCGAGATGCCCTGGTACCACCCGACGCTGAGCGAGGTCTTCATGAGCCTCGCGCGAGAGATCGAATCCCGACGCAAGCCGTGAAGGTGAGATACCGCGCTCGGCGCATCTCTAAACTTTCAGGCCCCCCAAGGATGCGAAGCATCCTTGGGGGGCCTGAAAGTTTAGAGATGCGCCGAGCGCGGTATCTCACCCGGTATCTCACCTTCACGGACTACTTCTCGCGGGGAGGACCGCTGCCCAGCATCACGGCGATGGGCCGTGTGGTCTCGTTGTTCGCGAGGATGATCTGCATGGCGGCGGTCAGCGGCACGGCGAGGAAGGTTCCGACCGCTCCCCACAGACCGGCCCAGACGACGACCGAGATGATCACGACGAGCGGCGAGAGGTTCAGCTCGCGGCCGAGGATCTTGGGCTCGAGGTAGCTGCCGAGCACCGCGTTCACGCTGACGTAGGTCAAGAAGACCGGCAGGGCGGGGGAGATGCCCGGCTGGTAGATCAGCGCCACGGCCGTTGCGATCATGCCGCCGATGAAGCTGCCGAAGGTCGGGATGTAGTTGAGCGCGAAGGTCATCGTGCCCAGCAGCAGCGCGTACGGAATGCCGAGCGAGAAGAGCACCGCGTAGCACAAGAGTGCCGTCGCCAGCGAGGTAATCGTCTTCACGCCCAGGTAGCGCTGGATGTCGCGTCCTATTCGGTCGAGTACGTTGCGCGCGTCCTCGCGCCGCGCCTCGAAGATCGAGAGGATCTTGCGCCGGAAGACGGCCTGCTCCGCGAAGATGAAGAGCATGTAGAGCACGACGAGGAGCAGGCTGCGCGTGAAGTCGGCGGCGCTGGTCACCAAGGTCCCCGCGAGCGCGTCGTCGTCGATCGACTGCATCGTGTTGTTGACAAGCTCGGCCAGCTGCTCCGGGATACTGTGCTCGAGCATCCACTTGTGTACCCCTTCGACGAACCCGTTCCAGTTCATCGCGCCGGCTTTCGGAAAAGCCCCACTCACGTCCGTCGTCGAACCGGCGGGCAACCGATCCAGGAAGCTCAACGCCCCGTCCTTGACGACGATTCCGATCTGGAAGGCCGCCACGAAGAACAGCGACACGATCGCGATCACAGTCACCGGCGGCGGAATTCGATACCGCGCCAGGCCCCGCACAACCGGCTGGAACATGCTGGCCAAGAGCAGCGCGATCACGAGCGGCTGAATGATGGACGCGCCCACGTGCAGGACATAGCCGACCAGGATGGCCGTCAGGAGCACGAGGCAGACCGTGAGTGAGCGGGGGAAAGGCTGCATACCGTCGGGGAGCGCGCCGACAGAAGCGCCGAAGCTCGGCGAGCCTCGGCGGTTGTCTTCGCGAACAGCTAGGTTAAGTCCGCGAGCAAGATTCCTCCAACACGGGCCGTGGAATCTGGGCGCATTGGCGATACGTACGACTTAGTTCCGGGGAGAGCGCGAAGTCGCAAATCCGAAGGGGCGCTACCTCGTTGATCCCTGCTTAACACTCGCGTCCGGTTCCCCTTCCTCGTCCGGCTGGTGCGGGTCTTCCATCGGCACAGGCTCCGGAATGAGCTCGATCGGATAGCTCCCGGGAGCCAGCGCTCCATCCGCGCCAACGGGATCTTCGATGGGCTCCGCGCCCGTGTCGACCTCGACCGGCACGATCTCGGGAGCAGTGTCTTCGGGCTCGATGTCGAAGATGGATCGCAGCAGTCCCTTCTCGTAAGCGCTGGGAGGCACGATCGGGGGCTCGCCCGTGACCGGAGTTCCGTCGATCGAGTAGGTGAACGGCTCCACTTGATCACTGTTCGTATCGCCGGCTACGAAGAGGAGCATGGCTCCCAGGCACCCGAACAGGAACATGAGCCCCATGCATCCGAAGACCACGGTGAAGATGGTCGCGCTCGTACTGCGCTGCTTCTTCGGCGGCTTGGGCGCATGGGCCGCCGCGAGCTGAGGAGCTCCGCGCGAGGCTCTCATCTGGTCCAGGTCCGTCTTCACGTGTCCCGCGCGCTGATAGCGCTCGGCCGGCTCCTTCTCGAGCGTCCGCATCACGATCTTGTCGAGGCGAGCATCCATCTCACCGCGCTCCGACGGCGGCGAGAAGCGCCCGATCGGCAGCTCGCCCGTCAACAGCTCATAGAACACGACGCCGAGCGAGAAGATGTCCGCGCGGTGGTCGACCTCGAGCGGGCGCTCGACCTGTTCGGGCGCCATGTAGTGCCAGGTGCCCATGGCCTGGTCGGTGCGCGTGAGCCCGCCGACCGCCGGCGCCAGCCCGATCATCTTGGCCAGCCCGAAGTCGATGATCTTGAGCTGCCCGGCTCGGTCGACCAGCAGGTTCTCCGGCTTGATGTCGCGGTGCACGATGCCGTTGTCGTGCGCGTACTGCAGCGCGTCGCACATGCGCGAGACCATCGTCATCGCTTCGCGCGACGACAGCCCGCCGGCATTCAGGATCTGGCGCAGGTTCGCGCCATCCACGTACTCCATGATCAGGTAGTAGAAGCGCCCGACCTGGCCGAAGTCGAAGACGCTCGTGATCGCCGGATGGGTGAGCGAGGCGAGCGCGCGCGCCTCCCGCGTGAAGCGCTCCGCAAAGGCCGGGTCGGCGGTCACATCGACGGAGACGAGCTTGAGCGCGACATCGCGATCCAGGCCCTTCTGTCGGGCGTGATAGACGACGCCCATTCCGCCGGTGCCGACGTGCTCGAGGATCTCGAGCTGCGGGAAGGTCTCGATGACCTCGTCGAGCTCGGGCACCTCGAACTGCGGCGACTTGGGTGTGCTCTCCTCGAAGCCGAGCTGCATGAGGCAGCGCGGGCAGGGCGAGCCGGCCGCGGTCTGGGTGGGGAGCTGGACGCCGCAGCGGGGGCAGTTGATCGGGTTCTTCATGGTTCTAGGCGGTCCTCCTGGACCGGGACAGCCCGCGCTGGAGCTGCCTTCGCCACCCCATGAAGATTCCGCTCGCCATGGTTACAGGGAATCGGGCAATTCGTGGCGGCCGGTCATGAGCCCAGGGCCTCGAACAGGTCCCGCAGCTCCTCCTCGACCTCACTCGCGTCGGAGAGCGTCTCCGCCACCTCGCGCCGCAGGCACTCCCGAAAGCGCTTCCGGATGCGGTGGACCGCGACCTTGAAGGCGCTCTCGTTCATGTCGAGCTCGTCGGCCAGCTGGCGATAGGGGGCGTCCTGGGCCGCGACCATGCACCGACTCAGCCGGTCGAAGAGCTCCATGCGATCGGCGCGCTGATAGTCCTCGCGCACCCGATCCATCGCGCGCTCCATCGTGACCATGGCCCAGTTGCGCGAGAAGACATCCTCCGGCGTGCGCTCGTCACACGGCTCGATGGCGAAGCGCCCCTCGGCCGCCTCGACGTCGAGCGACAGGATGGTGCGTGTCCCGCCGCGCTTCTCCGCTCGCTCGCGATCGACCTCGTTGGCGACGAAGTGCTTCAGAGCCGTGAGCATGAAAGCGCGAAAGCGTCCCTTCTCACGGTCGGCCGCCGCCAGGTCGCTCTTGTCGAGCAGCCGCGCGAAGAAGCCCTGCGTCAGGTCGGCCGCTTCGGACGCGTTGTTCCCGCGCTGCCGCAGGTAGGTGTAGAGCGGATACCAGTAGGACTCGCACAGCTCGGCGAGCGCGTTCGCCGAGGACTGCGTGTCGCCGCGACCGGCCGCCTGGACCATGCTCCAGCGCGTCGTGCGAAACTGACCCGCTCGCAGCTCATCGACTCTCGCATCTTGATCGGACCCGGTCATGGCTAGCGCACTCTAGCACGGTCGGACCGGCCGGCGTCGCTCACTCCGAACGGAGCAGTCCTTCGAGCTCGCCATTCAGCCGCTCGAAGGCTTCCGTCGTCTCGGTCGAGTCCGAGTCGAGCTTCAAGAGGTCGCGCTCTTCGGTCGGGTCGTTACCGAGGTCGTACAGGTGCCGGACCGGCTGACCACCGTCTCGCTCGAGGTAGACGAGCTTGTAGCGCTCGTCGCGGACCGCGCGTCGCACGAGTGAGTAGGGGCCGAACCCATTCGGCCGGAAACACTCGGCGAAGATCGTCTGGCGCAGAGGGCCCTGTTCGGGATTCGCGAGGTAGGGCACCAGGCTGATCGAGTCGAGCGAGCCCGCGAGCTCCGGCTCGAACTCCGCGCGCTCGACACCGGCCCACTCTGCGACGGTCGCGAAGATATCGGTCACGTCGATGAGCGCGCCGACCTCGCGACCGGGCCAGCGTACACCCGGACCGGCGATCACGAACGGCACCAGGATGCCCGTCTCGTGCACACTGCCCTTACCCGCACTGGCCTTGCCGGGCTCCGCCGTCTGCGCGCGGTGCGTTCCGTTGTCGGAGAGCAGAATGATGTTCGTGCGCTCGAGCTGGCCGTCGGAGAGTCCTGCGAGCAGCCGCCCGATCTCCGTATCGAGCGCCTCGACCATCGACTCGAACGCGGCCCGGCCCGGATCGAGGTCCGCTCGACGCGCGGCGTCCGAACGAATCAGCCGCGGAGGCGGGTTGTGCAGCGGGCGGTGCGCCGCGTTGTAGGCCACGTAGCAGAACCACGGCTCCGGTGCCTCGCGAATCCAGGCGAGCGCGTCGCTGGTCTGGTCACTGGTCGCATAGCTCTTGACCTCACGAGCCTCGCCGTCGGTGACCTTCTTGAACTCGAAGTAGTCGGAGAGATTGCCGAGCGTTCCCGAGAAGTAATCGTAGCCGGCCCGGTTGGCGGACTTCGGACCACCGTTGAGCGCTCCGCCGAGGTGCCACTTGCCGATCGCCGCCGTCGCGTAGCTCTCCCCGCTTCCGAGCTTCAGCATCTCCGCCAGTGTGAGCTCCTCGAGCGGCAGTCCACCCGACCCGACCGTCCCGACGCCGGTTCGAAAGCCATAGCGCCCCGTCTGAATCGCCGCGCGCGTCGGCGTGCAGAGCGGCGTCGCCCAGGCTTGGCGGAACAACACACCGCGCGCGGCCAGCGCATCGATGTTGGGCGTGCTCGTGGTCGCCGGGCTCCGACCGTAGACGCCGACTCGATCGACGCCGACGTCGTCGAGCAGGAGCAGCAGCACGTTGGGCGAGCTGGAAGCGGTCGGCTCGCTAGACGTCTCTGTCGAGCGCTCACACCCGAGCAGGCCGAGCGCGCCGAAGGCCAGGCTCGAGAGGACCCAGCGAGCCCGCCGCCTCGCTCCGCCCGCACTCGAGCTCGAGCCCCTCATCCCTTCTTGCGCGGGCGCTTGCGGGGCCGACCGCGCTGGACTCCCTTGCCGCGCTTCACCACCTCGCGCGAGAGCGGCTTGATCCCCGGCTGCGCACGCAGCCCGCACGAGATTGCGAAGGTTACGTCGGGCGACGCGCAGAACACGGAGTGCATCGCGGTGTTCACGAGGTCGTGGTTGGGGAGCACGATCGCATCGCCGGGGCGCAGCACACAGGCGTGGCCGCAGTCGGCGAGGAAGGACGTGAACTCGGGCCCGCGATTGACGATCGAGCTGAACTTCCCGCACCCGGGCAGAGCGAGCTCTCGCAGCAGAGCGGCCTCATTGTCGGCGAGGTCGAGAGCAACCTGGAAAGCATCGGGCGCCGGGAAGACCTCGGCGCGCACCCAGGAGAGCTGGCCGTCGGACATGTGTCCCAGGAACTCGCGCACGCGCTGGGCCAGGTCGGCGATGGAGAGCGCGAGCCAGGCGGTCCTGCCCGACACCTGCGCAAACACCACGCCGAGCTGCTTGGTCGCATCCGAGTCCGACCCGGGTCCGCCGAAGGAGTCGTGGTGAAACAGCGCGCCGCCCTGCGGCGCATTCCAGTAGGCGATCTGCTGCGTGGTGAAGAGCGGCCGCTCGGCGAGCCCATCCACGACACTCCTCAGCTCGGTGGAGTCGCGGATTCGCGAGGCCGCCGGGAGACAGCGCGTCGCGAGCTCGGCCACCAGTCGATTGCGAATCGGGTCGGGGTTGGCATCGTCCTCGACCTCGTTGCCGAAAGAGAAGCGCGCGCGAATCGAGTGGTCGAGCTTGTTGTTCGAGAGCTGACTGACCTTGACCCACAGGTCGTCGTAGACGTCGCGGCTGCCGTCCTTGTTCTTGATCTCGGCGCGAACTCCGATCCGCCCGATGTCTCGCTCGCGGTCGCGCTCGACGTGCGCGGGGCCCGCGCCCTCCTCCAACACGCTGAAGCGCGCCGGTCCCGGCTTGGTCGCGGCGAGCCGCCCCTTGATCCAGGTCCGCAGCTCGTTCGGCCGCTTGAGCTCACGAAACAAGGAGAGCGAGACCTCCGTGTCCTCCGCGATCCGTTCGAAGCGCTCCTTCAAGACCTTGCGCAGGACGAAGGGCCGGGAGTTGCGCCAGCGCGCGCGCAGGTCGGGGCTCTCCACGGGCTCGAGCAAGTCACGCGTATCGAGCTCGGCCCAACGCCCGTGCCAGGCGCCGCGCCTCGAGAGCTCGACGCGGCTCGTCGCGCGCTCCTTCAGCGCACTCGCATAGTCCTCATCCTCATCCTCGCGGTAGGAGAGGATGGGTGTCGCTCCCGGAATTCGCTCGCGGTCGGGCGCGAGCAGGAGTTCGGACAGGAGCTCGGAGTCGGTCGGCATGCGGGGAGTCTAGCCCCCCTGTAGATGGAGCGTCAGACCGACGCGCAGGATTCGATGCCGAGCAGGAGCTCTTTCGCTTCGAGCCCGCCTCCGTAGCCGGTCAGGCTCCCGTCGGAACCGATCACTCGATGGCAGGGCACGACCAGCACGATGGGATTGAGCGCATTGCAGCGCCCGACCGCGCGAACGGCCTTCGGGGACTTCACCGCACGCGCGATCTGCGCGTAGCTCCAGGTCTCGCCGTAGGGGATGCGAGCGAGCGCCTTCCAGACCTTCTTCTGAAAGGGCGTGCCCTCCGGAGCCAGCTCGAGGTCGAAGTCTCTGCGCTTGCCGCGGAAGTACTCCTTCAGCTGACGGATGACCTCCGCGCAGTGCGCCTTCACGCGCTTCAGCTCGTACCCGTCGTTCCGGAGCTGCTCCTCGAGCTCATCCCGAGTGATGTCGCGCGTGAACTGAAGCCGCACGAGCGCGCGAGCCTCGTTGACAGCGATGAACAGCTCACCGATCGGAGTCGGGAGCAAGTAGGTCGAGAGGGTTTGGTTCGGTTTCATTGGGTGGTATCCAGTCTCTGCCACAGGTGCAGACAAGCGAGACTTCGGTAGGGCCGAAACGGTTTCATGAGCTCCCGTGTTTCTTGGCTGTCGGGCCGCTCGTCCAGCTCGAAGAAGCTCTTGAGCGAGGCCATCAGACCCGAATCGCCCACCGGCAGGCTGTCTCCGAATCCGAGACCGCGCATCATCACGTAGTTCGCGGACCAGGGACCGATGCCGCGCTGCGCGAGCAGCGTCTTCGAGACGCGCGTGGCCGACGAGCGCGCGAGCTCCTCGAGATCGAGCTCCCCCGAGACGATCGCGCGCGAGAGGTCGATCACGTACTCGGCCTTGCGACGCGAGAACTGGTGCGGCTGGAGGTCCGCGTAGTCGAGCTTCGCGACGGCCTCCGGCGTGGGATGCGGAATCAAGCCGGCGAGTTGCCCGTCTCGACGGCGACGCGCGGTGAGCTCGACCAGGCGGGAGCGCAGCGCCATCGCGAAGGGCAGGTTGACCTGTTGACCGATGATCGACCAGAGCAGCGCTTCGTAGAGGTCGGCGGTCAGGAGCACGCGCAGTCCCGCGCGACCTTGCGTGAGCCGGTGCAGGCCTTTGGTGCGTCGGACCTGGCGTTCGAGCGGCGTCGGGTCGCAGCTCAGGCCGAACATGCGGAGCGCGACGCGGTGGGCGGTGGCCATGGCGAGCGGGGAGAGCTCGCGCGCGGCGTCCACGCGACAGCTGAGAGCGCTCGGACCGACCTCGACGGTGAGGAGTGCGTCGCGACCATCAAGCCGTAGAGCTTTCTCGAACCGGGAGCCGTCGAGGCGCTCGGTCAAGCTCGCACCGTCCCGGCCGATGAGCTTGAGCGTGCGTTCGCGATTGAAGTCGTCCGGGAGCCGCAGCCTGAACGAGTCGGACGTGAGGAGCTTCTTGTACTCACCGGGGCGAAGCGCGAGCTGCTTGGCGAAGTTGTCGTGAAACGACGACGAGCTCTCGAAGCCGAGCTCGAAGGCCAGCTCGAGTGGCTTCGTCTTGTCCGTCCGCAGACGACGGGCCACGGCGTCGACGCGACAGCGCGTCAGCAGGCTTGCCGGCGACTCGTGAAAGTGCTCGCGAAAGGCCTCGCTCAACTTCGTCTTTCCTAAACCCGACTCGGCGACCAGGGCACCGACATTGTGAAAGCGCGCGGGGTCCTCGTGGATCGCTCGGACCAGCGCTTCGACAGCCTCGAGGTCGGGATCGAAGCTCTTGTAGAAGTTGTCCGGTCGGCAGCGCTTGCACGCGCGCAAGCCCGCGTCACGCGCCTGGCCCTCGTCCTCGAAGAACATCGCGTTCTCCGCCTTCGGCTTCCGCGCGGGACAGGAGGGCAGGCAGTAGATCCCGGTGGTCTTGACTCCGACGATGAAGCGCCCGTTCCACTCGGAGTCGCGCGCCACGAACCGCGCCAGCATCTCTTCCCGGCTCCACTTCAGCGTCTGCATGGCTCCATGATCGCATCGAGCCCCGCTCCGCGTCTTCCGGAAATGTCCGCTGGAACTTCGATCGGACGAATTCCGATGAGGCCCGGTTGCAAGCCCGAGTTTCACTCGCGGGACAGCCTGAGAGCGGTAGTGGGGTCTGAGGGCGTTCTTCTCTCAGGACTCGATTGGGCGCTTAAGGGATTCCGGCACACGGCCGAAAGCTTCAACCGGCAGGCCGCGCGGCCGCGGATCCATGAGTGCAACGAACTACCTGAGCGAGATGGCGGACGGCGGCTACGACCCCGACGCGGTTGGCTCGTTCCACGAGCACATGGTTCCGTCGCTGCTCCACGAGAATGGCGTGAAGACTTCGGAGGTCGTTCTCGACATCGGTGCAGGCCAGGGACACGGCCTGATACCGCTGAGGAACGCCGGCTTCGAGAACCTGATCGCGCTCGATCGCGACGCCTTCAACCTGGAGCGGTTCGAGAATGAGTTCGGGTTCCGAACTCTCCGCTGCGACGCCGAGAGCGACGCTTTCGAACTGGATGACGCCAGCGTGGACGCGGCCATCTGCTTTCACTTGATCGAGCACCTGTGGGACCCGAGCAACTTCCTCAGCGAGCTGCACCGCGTGCTGCGACCGGGCGGACAGTTCTTCCTGGTAACGCCGGACTGGCGCAAGCAGTACAAGACCTTCTTCCGCGACCCGACGCACGTCCGCCCCTACGACAAGGTCAGTCTCGGACGCCTGCTCCGGATGCACGGCTTCGAAGCGAGCCTGTTCTCCTGGGGCTCCGCCTTCGGCCTAGGTCGGCTCGGCGCTTACCGCCACTTCTTCAAGCTCGGCCTGATCGGTCGCGACCTGCTCGCCGTCGGAACGCGCTAGATGCTATGGGCGTCGCAGCGGTCGGGGTAGTCGTGCAGACTGTCCCGACGGCGGCCCTGACCTCGACGGAACGGTTCCGTGGTGGGGAAGAGGGGCCGCCTGGACCGCCAGCGCCCAAGGC
>Ga0316209_1001650_pt1 | contig 21638 bp, 12 predicted proteins | sample 6monopyrite_MG_FD_204945 | JGI IMG/M metagenome (GOLD analysis project Ga0316209, IMG submission 204945) | Microbial mat bacterial communities from mineral coupon in-situ incubated in ocean water Damariscotta River, Maine, United States -... | ecosystem: Environmental > Aquatic > Marine >...
GACACGAATTACACTGATCTTTCAATGAATAAAACAGCGATCACTGGTCAATCAGAGAGTCAATCTCATGGATGCCACATTCATCAGGCTGGAAAGCCTAACCTACTTTGGTTCCGGCTGTGCCGGGTTAGGAAAATAGAGTGCGATATAACGCACCCTGCTGTACTTGCCGATGGTCTTTGTGATGGGGAAATTTTAATGAACGAAGAACCTCAATTACTTTGCGAGCAACATGTAGGTGTTGTTCATTTAATGTTGAGCCGTCCTGAAAAAAGAAATGCTCTTTCGTTGAGTTTGCTGCAAGAATTATTGCAGGAACTGGAACGGATCGGTCAAGATTCATCTGCCCATGTTGTCGTTCTTGGAGGGAACGGATCTGCATTTTGTGCGGGGCATGATCTGGGAGAAATGGTCGGTCAATCGGAAGAATTCTATCGCGATTTGTTTTCGACCTGCACCAAGGTGATGCTGAAAATACGACAACTGCCGCAGCCCGTTATTGCTCGTGTTCACGGGATGGCGACTGCAGCGGGGTGTCAGCTGGTTGCCGCTTGTGATTTGGCGATTGCGACCGAAGCAGCGAAGTTCGCAACACCGGGCGTGAAGATTGGTCTGTTTTGTACAACGCCGATGGTGCCGTTGGTGCGCGCGATTCCTGCCAAGGTGGCGATGGAAATGCTTCTGACCGGTAACCCGATCTCTGCAAGCAGAGCGTATGATATTGGCTTGATCAACCGTGTGACCAGCGAAGAAGAATTGGATCCGGTAATCAGACAATACTGTCAGGAAATTTGTGATTCGAGTCCATTAACTAATCAAGTTGGTAAAGAAGCCTTTCACCGACAATACGCGATGAACGAAACCGATGCGTACAATGACGCTGTTGATGTGATGACAAGCAACATGCTCACGCACGATGCCCAGGAAGGAATTACTGCCTTTTTAGAGAAACGCCTGCCGGAATGGGCAGGGGAATAATGGGGCAACCACTGATGAATAATACGTCGCGATTACCTGCATTTGAAGAACTGTACCAAACGGCTGATGAATTGGCGCAACCTGTGGGTGTCGCAGTGGCGGGCGGGGATGATCCGACCGTTTTGGAAGCTCTTGCAATTGCCTCCAAGCGGGGCTGGATTAAGCCGATTGTTTGTGGTGATCAATCTCGTATTCTGAAATTAGCCGATGAGTTTCAAATTGATCTGGCGGCTTTCACTGTAATCGATTCTGAAACCCCTGCAACAATCGCCGTGCAGCAGATTCATGCTGGCAATGCTCAATTGTTAATGAAGGGGCAGGTGGCGACTCCCGATTTAATGAAGGCGGTCTTGAATAAAGAAACTGGTTTGCGTACCGGGCGAGTCATTTGTCAGATGGTGTTGATGGAGATCCCCAAAGATCGCAAATCATTTTTGATGACCGATACCGGCATTACCGTTTCGCCCACATTGGAACAAAAGCGGGAGATGCTGAATCACCTGGTCGTGATCGCGACATCGCTGGGTTGTTCATTACCGAAAATTGCGATTATGTCTGCCACGGAAAAAGTAAACGCTGCGTTGCCTGATACTCTCGATGCAGAAGCTTTGACAAAACAAGCAATAATGGCTAGCGTTTGTGCTATCGAAGGTCCACTTTCTTTTGACCTGGCGTATGCCGAAACAGCGGGAAATCGAAAACAACTCGATTCGCAGGTCATCGGGCAGGCAGATGGGATGTTGTTCCCTGATCTTTTGAGTGCGAACTTGACCGTCAAGGCGATGATGTACGCTGCCGATTCACGCTTCGGCGGCATGCTCTGTGGTACGACTGCGCCAGTCGTGTTTATGTCTCGTGCTGATGATGTCGCGACCCGCCTCAATTCACTTGCTTACACACTAAAAATCCTCGGTTCCCCAAAATCGTAGTAAAGAGGATTGCTTGTGCCTTGCCGGATAGTGGTTTTTAATTTCCTGCTTCACTAACATAATCTGGTCAGCTTGAAGCGGGTTGCTCAGTTGACTCTTGAGAGATATCTTTCTGAACTTGATATGCTTAGCATCGGTTAAACAATTACTGCCAGATTCTACCAATTTTATTTGGCCAAAGGCCTCTTTCACCATAGCCTGGGGCAACGCCCCAGGTGAAATGGACACGATTCCTTTTATCGGCTGAAAGCCATAATCAAAAGCATTGAATATGGCCCTCAGCCAAGAAAACATAGCATCGAAGTGACGACAGTTATTGTTTGAGCGATGCTTAGCTGATAATATTTGACCATTAATATAAACCTCGCGCTCTCTGAGTGCGAAAGCAGGGATCGTTGAAATGACAAGCTCAACTGATGAGCAAACCAATGCGATGAAAACACTTTCGGAACAGGAAGTGAAGCAATGGATTCACGATAATATTGACCCGGCTGATTTTGCCGGAAAAAAGGTGCTTCTCCTTGTCCCCGATGCAACGCGAACCGCACCGATTCCGCTTTTGTTTGAGACATTGCATGCTCATTTACAACCCTCTACAGAGAAGTTCGATGTCATTTTTGCACTTGGCACGCATCCACCGATGTCTGAAGCGGAAATGTGCAAGCTCCTGGGGATTGAGCCGGAAGAAAGAGAAAGACTCTTTTTTCAGTTGGGGCTTTTCAATCATGAATGGGACCAGGATGATAAACTGACACAACTTGGCCTGCTTACTAAAACAGATACCGAACAAATTTCGCAGGGACTGTTGAGCGAAGAAGTTCCTGTCAAAATCAATAAGCGGATTCATGATTACGATCTGCTTTTCGTTGTTGGGCCTGTCTTCCCGCATGAAGTGGTCGGATTTTCCGGCGGGAATAAATATTTCTTCCCAGGAATTACCGGGCCGGAACTGCTGAACTTTTTTCATTGGCTGGGTGCGCTGATTACCAATACGGCGATCATCGGAGTAAAAAGAACGCTGGTTCGTGATGTGGTTGATAAAGCTGCTGCGATGATCCCAGTCGAAAAGAAGGCGCTTACCTTTGTTGTTTCGCCACAGTGTACTCTGCACGGATTGGCGTACGGATCGCCGGAAGATGCCTGGAGCGAAGCGGCTGATCTTTCTTCGCAGGTGCATATCAAATGGTGTGCTCGCAGTTATCAACAGGTTCTTTCCTGTGCTCCTCCAATGTACAATGATTTATGGGTTGCCGGGAAATGTATGTATAAATTGGAACCGGTGATCGCCGATGGCGGGGAATTGATCATTTACGCCCCGCATTTATCGGAAATTTCGGTCACACACGGAGAATATATTCGTGAAGTTGGTTATCATGTTCGCGATTACTTTGTCAAACAAGCAGATCGTTTCAAGCATGTCCCCCGAGGAATCCTGGCTCATTCGACTCATGTTCGAGGAAACGGCACTTTCGAAAATGGTGTTGAAAAACCACGAGTGAAAGTGACACTCGCTTCTCAGGTTTCCAAACAGGATTGCGAAGCGATCAATCTTGGCTACCGCGATCCCGATTCAATCGATGTGGAATCATTCGCCAACCGGGAAGACGAAGGAATTTTGTTAGTCCGCAAAGCGGGCGAGCAACTCCATCGTTTACGAAAAGATGCCCCAAATAGATAACAGCGTACCCTGCATTTATTCAACTTTTAATACGATAATATCCTCAATGAGTACACCTAATCCTGCTTATAAATCTCGGTTGGAATTCGCGCTTGATGCAGCCGAACAGGCGCAAGCGTTAATTCTGAAATTCTATCAACAAAACGACTTGCAAATCGATTCCAAACAGGACAACACCCCCGTCACCGAAGCAGACCGCGGAGCCGAGTTGTTAATTCGCGAACTATTGGAAAAATCGTTTCCAGAAGACAGCATTCTGGGAGAAGAATTTCCAGAGAAAGTCGGCACGAACGAATTCCGTTGGATTCTCGATCCGATTGATGGGACCAAATCGTTCGTGCATGGCGTTCCGTTATTCGGTTCGTTGATTGGTCTGGAGATTGTTGATGCTGATGAAAATCGAACCTGCGTGATGGGGGTTTGCAGATTCCCTGCGTTGAACGAAGTTGTCTATGCGGCGAAAGGTACTGGTGCGTGGTGGAAAATTGGAGATCACGAACCGATTCCTGCCCGCTGTTCAACCATTTCGCAGTTGAGTGAATCTTGTTTTTGCACCACAAACATTGCCCGCTGGGACGCTTACGGGTTAACTCAAGCGTACGAGACATTACACAACGGCGTGAAACTGACAAGAGGCTGGGGCGATTGTTTTGGTCATATTCTGGTGGCAACCGGTCGGGCGGAAATTATGGTTGACCCCGTGTTAAGCGAATGGGATGCGGCTGCATTACTCCCAATTCTGGAGGAATCGGGCGGGCATTTTGTCGATCTGCAAGGAAATGCGACCATCTATTCTAAAAGCGGAATTTCCGTCAACGATGCGATGAAAGATCAGATCCTCAAGATTATCTCACAACAATAACAGCGTAGGGGCCGCGGGAAGTGGACTCTACTTTTTTCAAAAATTGAATCACCATGATTGTCAGTTGGAATTGGCTTAGCGAATACGTTTCTCTGGATTGTCCCGTCGAAGAAGCTGCGGATCGCTTGATGATGTCCGGATTGAATCTGGAAGGACTCGAAACCAAAGGGAACGATTTTGCGGTCGATCTGGAAGTGACCAGCAACCGCCCCGATTGTCTGGGGCATATCGGTGTGGCTCGCGAGCTTTGTGTCCTTTATGAAAAGACATTAAACACGCCCGAAGCAAAAATTACGCCCGTTGCCGATCAAACGACAAGTCTCACTTCGGTCGAAAATCTTGCCTCCGAACATTGTCCTCAATATATGGCTCGCATTGTAAGAGGTGTCAGAGTTGGACCCAGTCCCGATTGGCTTATTGCCCGGCTTGAAGTAGTTGGGTTGCGTTCGGTAAATAATGTTGTCGATATTACCAATTACGTTCTGTTGGAATGCGGACAGCCGCTGCATGCGTTCGACTTGAACAAGTTAGACGGAAAGAAAATCATCGTCCGCCTGGCCCAAGCGGGCGAAAAGATTGTTGCTATCGATGGCAAAGAATACGAGTTGGATGATCAAACCTGCGTCATTGCAGATGCTTCACGCCCGGTCGCCGTGGCTGGAGTGATGGGCGGGAAAGAAACCGAAGTGAGCGACTCCACAACCGATTTGCTTATCGAAACAGCCAACTTCGCCCCCCTTTCGGTCAGGCGAACGGCTCGTAAACTTTCTCTATTCAGTGATTCCTCTTTTCGATTTGAACGCAGTGTTGATATTCAACAGCTTGACTGGGCGAACCGTCGATGTTGCGAATTGATAACGCAACTTGCAGGAGGCGAAATTCTGGATGCTCCAATTCTTGTCGGAGAAATCCCTGCTCATTCGCCGCAACCGATTTCGATCCGATATTCACAAAATAAACGCCTGCTCGGAATTGAAATTACGCCGGAAGAGACACGAAAAATTCTGAGCGAACTCGGTTTGCAGGAACAATCTGCCAGCGAGACAGAGGCCAGCTTCACCCCGCCAAGTTGGCGAGCCGATTTGACTCGCGAAGTCGATCTCATCGAAGAAGTCGCGAGAATTCATGGCTACGACCGCATTTCGGAAAACGATCCTCCGAAAATTCGGGCGGCGATTAAATCGAAACAGGATCGCACGGCAGAGATTGTTCACCAGGCATTAAATGCAGCCGGGTTTTACGAATCGATTACGATGAGCTTTGTTTCCGAGAAACAGTCGCAAATGTTTAACCCGCGGGGGATTAAGACTCCGCTTAAAGTGGAACATTCCTCTCGCAAGCTGGAAAACCTGCTGCGTCCCAGCCTTATTCCAAGCCTGCTTGTTTCCCGCAGAGCGAATGAACGAACCGGAACCGCGAACGCTCAGCTTTATGAAATCTCGCGGACATTTCTTGGTATGACTGAGCAGGGAGCAGAACAGATTTTGACCATCGGCTGTGTCACCGGACACGACCTGCTTCATTTGAAAGGGGTTCTGGAACAGCTCGTCAAACAGGTGAATCGCGATGCAGTTCTGTCGGCGTCATCCTGTGAACTGCCCGGGTTTGCCGCAGGGCGTGGTGCAGAACTTCAACTGAATGGAAAACGCTGGGGCTGGCTTGGTGAACTGGACCGCTCGGTGAGCGATCAACTCGATTTGCGGGATGCGGTCACGGTTGCAGAGTTCGAACTGACACCGCTCGTTGAATTGCTCGATCTGGAACCGCAGTATCGTACGCTTCCGCAATTTCCTGCCAGCGAACGTGATTTTAACTTTCTGCTTGATGACTCGATCACCTGGCAACAGTTGGAACAGGCGGTTCGCGAAGCAGGAAGCGAGTTGCTCGAAGAGGTCATCTTCGCCGGTCAGTATCGAGGCAAGCAAATCGGTACAGGCAAAAAAACCTACCTGGCCCGCGTCCTGTTTCGATCCAGCGAAAGAACGCTTGCCGGAGAGGAAGTCGAAGCATTACACGCGAAAATTGTTTCCAATTGTGAAGAAAAACTCTCTGCTGTGTTGAGATAGTTTCTTATCAATGAAATGCTGTGCAAAAGTGGCAGGATATTTTGAAGAATCGTAGGTTAGGCTTTCCAGCCTGACACGAATTGCACTGTTTCTTTCAATTAATACAACAGCGATCACTGGTCAATCAAAGAGTCAATCTCATGGAAGCCACATTTGTCAGGCTGGAAAGCCTAACCTACTTTGGTTCCGGCTACGCCGGGCTAGGATCGTTCAAACAATAAGTGTCGCCTCTTCAGTTTATCCTTTCAAAGGAATGGAGATTCTTCGAAGGAATCGGAAAATGGAGCAGCGATGAGAATCGATTCCAGCTTGCCCCCTTCCTGACAAAGACAGCAGGCTGTTTTCATTCGCCCGACGGCTAACTTTTGTGTTCCATCGAAAATATCCATTCGCCAACTGATTGATTTCGCACCAAGTCGTTCGATATTAACGTGAATCGAGAGGACGCGATCATATCGTGCAGGAGCAAGATACTGGCACTGCGCGTTGACGCGCGGCCAGCCAATCACAACGCCATCGTCTCGTGTGTGCATAATACTTAGCCCCAAAGAGCGGTAATAAGCATGCTCGGCTTCTTCCATAAATCGATAATAATTAGAAAAGTGTGCAATGCCAGCCATGTCCGTTTCTGCAAATGCAACACGCCTTTGGTACACAAACTGAGATTTCATTTCTTCTTCCTGCTGATCATTCACAAGCGGCATACTTTCTAACTTTGAATATTTTCTGAGAGTCGTTTTTGGAAAAATTCTTAATGAAGTTTGAGAGTAGCACAAAGTATCAAGTCTTGGTACTCCGACCTGCATGAGTGATGTAGCAGGCATTTATTCCGTTTTCGGATTGAAAAAGCCTCCGGCGAAGGATTTTTGTTCAGTTTTTCTGATTCCTCTTGCCTCATTAAAAAAGAAGTGAGTATCATTCCACCTGCGTTTCATTTTGCGACATAACAGATAACCGAAATTGATAGATGTCTGAATCTCATATTACTAAATTGTTGAACGAATCTTCTGCCCGGCGAATCGCTGTGATCAAACCGAGCGCGCTGGGGGATGTTGTTCAAACATTGCCGCTGCTGGGAGTGCTAAAGAAAAGGTTTCCGGATGCAGAAATTGATTGGGTCATTCGCAGTGAACTGGCAGATTTATTGCAAGGCCATCCGCATCTTTCTGAAGTGATTCCGTACTTCCGGCACGGCGGCTTAAAAAGTTGGGTTCAACTTCTACGCAAACTGAGAAGGCGTCAATACGATCTCGTTTTCGATCTTCAAGGATTGCTGCGAACGGGAGTGATGACACTTGCCACGGCTGCCACATTGCGGGTTGGACTGGAAACCGCTCGGGAATGTTCTCACTGGGCATGTCATGGTTTGCTTCCTGAAACAGAAAAATCGGTTCCTGCTCATGCAAGGTACTGGCGAATAGCAGAGCTTTTTGGATTGCAAAATGAACCCAGAAGTCTCAATCTCGGCATTACATCATCAGATCAACAAGCAGCGACTCGCGCTCTCAAAGCGTTGGAGAACTCGAACGGTCCGTTGATGGTGATTCATCCGGGAGCCAAGTGGGAAACAAAACGTTGGCCGGTGGCACAGTTTGCAGAAATTGCGATTCGCACCTTCAAAAAATATGGGATGCGTATCGCAGTAATCGGAACCAAGGGAGAACATAACGATGCGGAATCAATTGTGGCTGCATTGAAACAGCATGTTCCCAATGCGTTCGCGATCAATTTGGCTGGAAAAACCTCACTTCGCGAATTAGCCGTTATTCTGGACAAAGCCGATCTGGTCCTCACGAACGATTCCGGCCCGATGCACCTGGCTGCGGGAATGGGAACGCCTGTTGTGGGAATCTTCACCTGCACATCAACAGAAAGATCCGGACCGCCGGGATTGCATCACCAACTGATTCAGGCAAAAGTTCCCTGCGCAGCCAGCTACCGCAAAACCTGCCCTTACACAGGCTCCGGGCAGATGCAATGTATGCAGGCAGTTTCTATCTTTCAGGTTTGGACGGGCATCCAAAAAGCGGTCGAAGAAAACAAAATTCTCAGCCGTGTTGCATAAAAGCAGCAGAACCCGATGGAAACCTGCCAGTCCCATCCTGCTGTAACCGGAACCAAACAGAGAAAGGTAAGCTTCAGGTGACTATTCAGCGATGTTGCGCAGGGGCCGCTACCCGCGGACCACGATGGTAAGTGGGCCCCGCTATTTCACGCGGTGGTCCGCGGGTAGCGGACCCTACGAACAGCCCTCATTCCGACAAAAATCAATCATCGCTGAATAGTTACGTTTTCTTTTGTAAGCGTGTAACTTTTGCAGTCTTTGCAGGTGAATTTTGATCTTAGCCGCGGTCATTTTAATTCTCTTGACGAAAAGGGAGCAGTCGGTTAATAGTTGGCTCCCTTCTACGCTCCGTCTTTTGTTATTTCACTTATTTGCATAACTTGCTGCACTTGTGATCCCTCCCCCCACTGTTTTTTCCTGGCAGCTTCCTTTACCTAGCAGTTCACAGTATGTCCAAAACTTTCCAATCGGAGAAAACGGCCGGTTCTTTCCTTTGCTACTTTTTTGCCCTGTGCGGCGTTTTGATTATGGCACAGAAGCTGGAAGCACAGGATAAAGTCTATTCCAGTTTTCGAGTCCTTTCGCCTGCTGGTTCCAGCGATACAAAAAGTGAAAAACAAGTGGCTGCACCTCGTCAGGCGGTTTGGTTATCGGGAACAATCGAACGAATGGGAGGCGGTTGGACACAAGGTCCGCATTCTTCGAATACAAGTGGTGATGAGCATCACGTCGCAGAAGTGATGACGCTGGATCAAAATAATATTGCGAAACATTCATCAGTTGATACAACACAATTGGCAGCTTTTCAGGATAATACTTCGATTCTCGGGCAGGCATTGGAGGGAGCAGAATCTCAAATGGCAGCTCCTTCCGACTCGCTTCATTCTACCCCGGAAGAAAGTTGCCTGGATTGTGTGACGACTTCTGAAAAATGGATTTATTGGAAATCGACTTCTGTTTCCGGTGCCTGGTTGCCTGGTTCAGGGGATCGGATGGGAACGACCGATCTTAGAGTCAGCGGCAAGATTCTCTTTTCAAAATTTGAAGGGGCTTTCGTTATTCCGACGTATCAGTCGTATTTATTGAATGGGCCAAATCAAACCGATGTGCCGGGCGCGCTGCATTATGCTTATGTCAACTTTGGAAGTTACTTTCCAATTTCTGACCGTTGGCTGGGGATGGTTTCTGTTGCTCCCGGTGTTGCCAGCGATTTTCAAACCGGCAGCTCAAAACAAATTCGCATTACAGGTGTCGGAATGTTGATCTTCAAACAGACAGAAGACCGGCACTGGACAATTGGAGTTACTTATTTAGATCGGGAAGATGTTTTGCTACTCCCACTGTTTGGCGTCAGTTGGTCCCCGACCGAGCGCAGTCGCGTTGAACTTGTCTTTCCGCGACCACGATACAAGTATCAATTATCGAAATCGGGGGAATTTGAAAAGTGGGGTTATCTTGGTGCAGAATTCGGCGGTGGTTCCTGGGCAATCAACCGTGCTAACGGCACCGACGATGTCGTTACCATTCGAGAATACCGGCTGCTGGGCGGTGTGGAACATAAACTCCCGCAAGGCCGGTCCTGGTTCTGGGAAACAGGAATTGTTGTTGGGCGAAGTTTGGAATACTCCTCTGGCTTGGGGGATTATAACCCGAACAGCACGCTGCTGTTACGTGGTGGGGTTACTTATTGAATGCCAATCAAATCCCGAGCTTCTTGCTGAGTATGAATTTGTTCGTCGAGTTGGGCGTGACGAACTTTATTAAGAAGCTCTGAAAATTTCCTGCCCGGCTTCATTCCTGCTTGAATTAAGTCATCGCCGGTCAGAAGTGGCGGCGGGTTCAAGTTTTCTTTCGGTGTCTGCTCCAAGTACCGCAAGCAAAACTCATAGTCGTCACAAGGATGATGAGCAACAGTTGCATGCAATCTTGTCAACTCCAGCAATTGAAGTCTGTATTCACCAGAGAGTAACGGTTTTAATTGATGCAAGGGAAGCTGTGATGCCTGCGAAAGAGCAGTTTGATGCTCAACGAGCCAGTCGATGCAATCTGTTTCCTGATTGGATAACTTCAACGCTTTGCAAAACTTTTTTACCGCAGAAGGTTTCCTGGAAAAATTTGTTTGCTCTGCAGGCGAGTTCATCTCTCGCAGTAAAAGAGCAAATGCAAGCTGGTCGTCCTGAAGTTGTAATTGATCGAAGTAACGAAATGTTGCCGATCGAAAGGCAGAATGATTCCAGAACGGCTCCAGCTCAGGGAAGAGAATTCGTAGTAGCCCGAGGGAATCGATTAACTTTAAGGCAAAGACTCGGTTTTTATCCGCGAGTATTTTTCTCATTTCCTGAGCGATTCGCTCCTTGCTGACAACTTTTATCTGAGCAGCCAGCTTTCGGATTGCCTCTGCGGTTTGTCGCTCTAATTGAAACTGGAACCGAGAAGTAAACCGAATGCAGCGCAGCATCCGCAGTTTGTCTTCCTGCATTCTCGCGACCGGATCGCCGATGGCTCGAATGATTTTTTTCTTCAGATCATCCCGACCACCAACATAGTCGAGAACCTGATCGGTCAGAGGATCGTAGAATAGTCCGTTGATTGTTAAATCTCGCCGTTGGGCATCTTCCTTTGCCGAGCAAAACTGAACTGAATCGGGGCGTCTGCCATCGGAAGTTAAACTGTCCTGGCGAAACGTAGCCACTTCAACCTGTCCGTACTGCTTGCCGGGACCGAGAACGACAATGACGCCAAAACTCTCGCCGACCGCAAAAGTGCGCCCTTTTCCGAAAACCTGACGAACCTGCTCTGGCACCGCATTGGTCGCGACATCGAAATCTTCCGGAGCATGCCCCATCAAATAATCGCGCACACACCCACCCGCCCAAAGAGCCTGATACCCGGCTGCAACAAGCCGCTCGACAACTTCAAGAGCAAATTTTCGATGAAGATTTTCAGTCATTGGTTAAATTACCTGCACTCCAACACTCATATCCGACCATTATTTCAAGGCGAGAACATAATAACAATATGACATACGAGTAAATACCAATACCTTGGTTACCTGTTTTTGTTTTTCACCACGAAGACTCGAAGGCACCAAGAAAGAAGAATAGATCAGAAACCATGTTTGAAAAATAATTCGCGAAAACTCACGTTTATTCGTGGTTCGATATCTTTGCAAAATGCAAACCGGTTAACGTAGTCGCCTTCGGCTTGCCGTTAAACAATTATTTTTTCGTATTTTTCGGTTCTTTCGTGGTTCTTTAATATCTTAGCAATGAAATGCTGCGCAAAACTGGCAGGATACCTACTCTCCTTTCAAACTGTTTTTTTGAGTGAACAGATTTCAGGGAACCAGGAAATGCAACAGGCCGCGTTATTGGCGCGGCCTGTTGTGGTTAAGGTTTTTGTTTATACCGGCTGCATTTCTGCGAGTTGTTCTCGCAGACGATGTCGCGCGGTGTGCAATCGGCGTTTGATGGTTCCGATCGGGCTGGCGAAGTGATCGCTCATTTCTTTCAAAGACTGTCCTTCGAAGTAGAAAGCAATCAACGTATCCCGGTCAAGATCGCGCAAGCGACCGATGCCATCCCGTAACTGCTCGGCTCGTTCATCTTGCAGTAATCCTTCCCATGGTTCAGCCTCATCGCTTTGCCCAACCAGGGAAAACATTTCAGGTGAGTAAGTCGATTCAGGCGGACGTCGGATCGCACGATTGATTGACAATCGAACGGCGATACGAAGCAACCAGCCGATGAAACGCTGCGGTTCACGCAACTGCGAAATTTTTCGCATCGCTCGCAGAAAAACTTCCTGGGTTACTTCATGTGCTTCTGCACTGTTGCGTAATCGTTTCATGACGACGGCGAAAACATTTGATTCGTATTCGCGGACAAGTTCCCCGAAAGCTTCCCGGTCACCAGACTGAGCCGCAGTAACGAACAGTATTAATTGAGTATCATCCATCTCTTCTTACCTTTCGTGACTGCATCACGAAGAAGCCAGAACAACAATTAAAGCAGGCGTTTCCCTTCATGTGAAACTTGCTTTGTGTTGCAAAAAACTGTTTTCAATTTCTTCCCGGCAAACTGCTTCAGGTGATGAACAGAGCAGGACGAATTGAAATCAGGTTCTGGAATCGTTATGCAGAAAAATGTATAGCGTCGCATTGTCAATAACCGCAGCGATCAGTCTCGAAGACCGTGCCGGGCTGACTTATCAGACAACAAATTGTGAAAACCGATACTTATCGATTACACATTTCAAACGAGCGAGCCATTGCGATACTCGTTTGAAAATTGCCTGACCCCGAATGGCAGGACATCACGGGGCAACATATAAGTCTGCGTTTTATCAGACCTGCCGGTTGCCGCATCTGTTGAGATGCTGTCCCATAAAAATCGGGGCCGCCGCTAAACAGCCAATAATCCAGACGTTCCAATAGCGAATGGGCGACGCCACGGACCTGCACGTTGACCGCGTTAATGGCTGCGTTAATCGCTACCGTTACGGTTGTTGCATTTGTCTTTGTGGTTGAATTAAGCATCGTCGCACCTCCTGCGGTATTGCCGCAGTGTCTGGATTAAAAAGAAGAGTGAACCTCACAATTTTGTCAGTCACCAAACTTTACTCGATAACAGCCAGAACCCCAAACAAATTTTCGGGTCTTTTTTGTAATGGATAGAGAAAAGCTGAGAAACTTGAATTAAGGGGAGATCATATAAGTGTAGACCTCCCTCTATTCTTATGACCATAGTAACGCCAAACAGGTTCGCAATTGTTCTCGAAAAAACGGAAAAAAGCCGATTTCGTTCAAAAAAGTAACGAAATAAGGGGGTTTGCCCCTAAAATGGGGTTCTCACGCAAACATGTCAGTTCGATTTAAGGGCGATGACAGATACAGATCACACTTTAAGCAGAGTCCCCATGTCCCCTATATGACGCGAGAAAGAGAAGTTGAAATTTCGTTACTATTTTACGAATCAAACTGAAATCAGGCGACAATGCCCAAATCGGACTTTTCCTTAACCGGAGAAATAGGTTACACTTCGGACTGTCTTTAGTGAGCAAGGGAACCTCTATTTATTCAAAATTTCCTACTGGACGGAGGGTAGACATTCCTGTCTGCCTACGAAACAGCATGCTCAAACGAGACAGACGCCGAATGTCTGTGTTCCTTTTGAATCAATAGAGGTTCCCGCAAGTCTCGACGTTCTCTTCTTGTTTTTTCAGCGAAGCTGGTGCCTGATGGCTATCAGAACGCGGAGAGAGTGTGTTTTTTTATACCGGCAGGTTCCTGCTTTTTAATATCATTATTTATGCTTAGCTTCTTCAAAAAACGAGATCCCTGGGGAAACTCATATTCAATATGGGTTTTAGCCCTGTTGTTGTTTGCTGTTCCGTTTTTAGTCACGGCGTTGAAGCAAATCGAAATGCAAAACGATGTCGAGACGTGGTTGCCCGAGAATGATCCGCAAGCGATCCTGCTTGGTTGGTATCGCAATAATTTCCCAACCCAGGATCGTCTGTTTATCACCTGGGACGACAGCTATGTCGATGACCCGAGAGTGGAATTGTTAGCAGCCAAGCTGGAAGGTTACACAGATCCCCAAGGAGTTCCCCGCAGAGGAAGTTCGTATATCGAAGAAGTCCTGACTCCTCGCGAAGCGTTGAAGCAGATGGCTCGCCACAACATTGAGCAGGACGAAGCCGTTTCCAGATTGCGTGGGTTAGTCATTGGTCACGGGGCGATGAAGGTCCGCCTGACAGATTTGGGCAAAGAAAAGCCGGCTCAAATTCAGAAGGAAATTATCAAACGGGTTCAACAGGAACTTCAACTCGATATTTCCGTTTTGCCTGCGGTCACACTTTGGGAACCGCCGTTAGAATTTGAACCATTATCGCAGATTAAACAACGGCCGCCGGGAAAGAAACCAGAGGACGATGCGGACTCGCAAGAGGAAGACTTGTCGGAAGAAGAGGAGTACCCGCCTCTGGAATATCCTCAGCACGATTTTCAGCTAACCTGGCACGGGGTTCATCCTGGCAGTGCAGTTGCCAAGCAAGTCCACGAAATGCTTGCCTCGATTAAATCTCGTCCCAGCAACCAAAATCCTGAAGGAACTCCGCTGATCGAAGAAAGCTTTTTCTCTGCGGGAACCCCTGTTGCCCTTGTTGTTACATTAACAGAAAAAACAGGGAAGGCAGGCTATCTGGATGCGTTTAACGATATTCGCAATATTGCAAAAGAATGTTTTATCGATGTCGATTCAATACACATGGGGGGACGTCCGGTTGGTGAGGCAACGTTGAATCAGGAAGTCGCCAAGGCTTCTTTCGATCCGGCCGCACCGTGGTATTTCCGCTCGTTGATGGGCCTTTCGGCTTTGGCCACTTTTCTACTTGCTTTTGTCATGCTGCGATCTTTTCGGCTCGGGCTGCTGGTGTTAACCGTTTCAATGTATGCCACCTTGCTGACTATTGCACTCATTCCGATGACCGGCTCGACAATGAATATGGTCTTGATTGTGATGCCGACGTTGCTTTCGGTGTTATCTCTTTCGGGGGCCATTCACTTAGCAAGTTATTGGAAACATGCCGCCCATGTTGATATGGAAAATTCCATTGTCAATGCCATCCGCATGGCTGCCCAACCCTGTGTTCTCGCCAGTGCAACCACTGCGGTCGGTCTGGCTTCTTTAATGACAAGCCCTTTGAATCCCGTTAAGGATTTTGGTTTCTTCGCAGCGGTTGGTTGTGGCGTTGCCCTGTTTTTCGTGTTGATGGTGCTCCCTTCATTAATGCAAATCTGGCCGGGCAAGCCGCCCAAAGAGCATGAAGTCGATGGGAAGCATTGGAAGAAACTGGCTCGTGGTCTGATCCGATTTTCAACTCCCGTTTCTTTGGGGTGTCTGGCGCTGCTTGCCTTTGGTGTTTACGGCCTGCAATTCTTCCGCAGTGAAACAAAGGTCATCCGTTATTTTCCGAAAGATTCTCGCATTCTGGCTGATTACTGGTTCCTGGAAGATCACGTGATCGGCATCAGCACGGTCGATACAATTGTACGATTCGATGAAGAAGCACAAAGTGAATTGAAGTTTTTGGAACGGATGGAAATCGTTCGAGCAATAACCGGAAAAATTCGGAATCATCAAGAAATTACCGGAGCCGTTTCCCTGGCAGATTTCCAGAAAAAGATAGAAAAACCAGTCAAGATAGAGGGCGACAGAGGCTTCACCCGCAGAAGTATTCTTTACAACAAAAGAAGCAACATCCTACAAAGGCGCGTTGCTGATGGAGAGTTTGAAGCAGCAAATTCTCTGTTTACGATTGCTGATAGTGATACCCTCAGTCCGATAGATGGCGATCCTAATTTAAGCAACCAAGGCGACGAACTTTGGCGAATTTCGGCGCAAGCGTATGTGATGGCTGATAACGATTACGGCTTGTTGATGGATGAGTTGAACGGTATTTCTCAGTCGGTTCTAAAATTCCATCCCGGTTCAAATCATACAGTGACCGGAATGGTCCCTGTGTTTTTGCGGACACAAAAGGCACTCCTGGAAAGCTTGGTCAAAAGTTTTGGTCTGGCATTTGTTGTGATTGCAGTTGTGATGATTGTCCTTCTGAAAAGTCCGATCGCTGGTTTGATCGCGATGCTTCCGAATCTGCTGCCCATTGGTTTTGTCTTCGGTTTGATTTCCTTCTCGGGACAACGCATCGACATCGGCACGATGATCACTGCATCGGTTGCACTTGGGATCGCTGTGGATGGAACGCTGCACCTGTTGACGTGGTATCGCGAGGGATTGAAAATGGGCAAAACGAAAGAGGAGGCCATCGAGTTGGCTCTCGGGCACTGTGCCCCGGCGATGTGGCAAACAAGTTTCATTGTCGCAGTCGGGCTTCTCGTGCTTGCACCCGCTTCGCTGTTAATGATCAGTCGATTTGGCATCCTGATGGCTGCATTGGTTACCGCTGCCCTTCTTGCAGATATCATTTTTCTGCCTGCTTTACTGGCAGGACCGCTTGGTAGTTTGATCAAAAAAACAGTTAAGGTCGAAGCGAATTCTGTAATGAGTGATGCTCAACTGGAAGAGAAAATACTGGAAGACTTGGCGTTGGAAATCGATAAAAGCGAAGATTCGCAACGACAACCTTCAATGTCTACTCCTCACCTGGCGATTGCCCAACCTACAAAATCCAGTTCTGTGAATTCAAAATAACGCGGCAGCGCAGAGCGAATCAATGACGTAGCTCAGGCTGTGTTTGACGGTGTTTGATTACACCCTTCTTTGGCACAGACTCTACTGCTGAGTATTATGTCTCTATTCCCGACTTCTTCCAATATAAGGGTTATCATTCGCTGCAATTTGATTTTTTCACTTCCTGCACATGGCTTGGCGGTTGTTAATAATGAGTTGAATCAAACTGAGGCAGCATGGGGAGTTCTTCATCCTTGGGAATAAGATAGACGATTGGTCTGCCCAGAAGATGATCTTTGAATTGTTCGAAAATTTTATCGCGGATCATTAATGCAGTCACCTCTTTATCCCGGAAATAGACAGAGAAGGGAATGAAATCATTTTCGACTTCCCACAATTCTTTTTTCTTTCCTTGGGGAAGCCATTGAATGCGGTATTGCATTTTTATGGATGGGAATTTCCCTTTACCATTTCGCGAGGTCCATTCTTCACCGGGAACTTCGCGGTAATCAACATGCAGGACGTAATCTGCTTCGTCGGCGACAGTAAACCCTTCTTTTTCCAGTTTTTCTGTCAACAGTTCGGTGACTTCTTTCATCGCCTGATCTTTTTTGACATGTAGTACCTTGTCGATTTTAATATCCAAGGCAACGCTTGAACCCGGTGCAATCTTTGCCTGATCAGGTTGATCAAGTAAAGCGAGAGATTTTTGTAGATTTTCCGGCGAGAACTTTTTCAGTTGGAGTTGCATTTTGCGTCCATTTGATTCAGTGGAAAGCATCCCCTGGCTTGTCAGATAAAACGGGCGATTATTGTGGAGAATATTGTGTTCTTTATCGTGATATGATTCCATAAACCAAAGGGTTTTCCCGGTCTTGGCATCAACCAGCATCCGTCCCCTGAGCGAAAACGCGGTTGAATCAGCCAGCCAGTTCAGAGCATGCCCAGGTTTATCGACCGAATCATCATCAGAACCGGGGATCAATAATTTAAGCGAGCGATCCCAATGATGTTCCCACTCCAGCTTTCCTGTTGAGGTGGAGATACCGAAAACGGTTGTTTCGTCAGTCGCTTCGCCTAACACGGAAATGTATTTCCCATCAGGCGAAAAACCGAGCCCCTTCACGTAAAAGGCATTGCCTCGTTCGGAGGAACCTGGAATATTGAGTTCTCCAGCAAACTTTCCCTTTTCCCAGTCAATAATGTAGGCACCTTTCCTGTCATGAGACACTCCGGCGGTATATCGATTTCCAGGGCTATTGATTAAATCGGATCGATACGCCATTGTCTGAGCACTAAATTTCCTGACTGGACTCAGGGTTTCTGCCTTCTGTGAAAGATCGTAAATACTGTAATCGCTTATTTTGATATCAGGGTTTTGCCATTGCATGATCAGGACGTGATCTGGATCGGTAAAATGCAACTGATGGATACCGGTACCCTCATTCCTATTTCTAGTAAAGGCGAGTTTGTGTATGAGTTCTCCTGATTTTAAATCCCAGATATCGATAGCTTCTGTATTCGTCTGATGCGTCCCCATCAGTTTGGCATCTGGACTGAAACAGCGTTTGGGAGGTCGCCTTGGAGACCCCTGAAAAAGACTTTCTCGCTTCCCTGTAGCAAGGCTGAATATTGCGAGTGCTCCTGGGGTACGGAAGCTTGCTCGACAAAGTAAGGTCGGCCCAAATGGATCCGGCCTGTAGATTTCTTTTGTCATGTCCGGTAGGTTTATCTCAACCTTTTTTGCCATCTCCCATTCAGGCTGCTCAGGCAGCGGGTCCGGTTTGACCGACCAACTGATCTTCTTCTTTGGGATTTCTTTCACTGCTTTGGAAGCAACAGGCTTTGATAGATGAGATGGGGTAGATTTCACCAACGGGTTATTCATTGGAGAAACATTGATATCAATGTTTGGCGTATCAGGAATGGCATTATTTTGGGGGCGATTATTTGGTGCCTGCTTCGCCAGGGCAGCAGGAGCAAGCCCTCCTTTGAGTTCGTTGTATTTCTGAACCAGGGTATCGCTGAGTTTAATGGAATCAAAGAATTTCTTTTTGTCCTTCTCTCGCGGTTTCCCTTTAGTCGTAATAAACTCGACAGAATACAGATATTTATCAATGGAGATGATTCCCAGATTATTAATCGCTTTTTTACCGTTGGGCAGCGGGACTTCCAGTTTTGCCAATAGAGCGGGAACGCCCGAAAAACTGGATTCACTCGTTTCCAGTTGCCTGCTTCCCGGTATCATTTGAAGGACTCCAGGCAGGAGATAGATTTTTATCCCCGTAGGTGATAGTGGTTTCCCTGTGATCGGATTAGCGACTGAGTCTTTTAACTCGATGGAAGTGATCGCGCATCCGAACTGATGATGATCGACAATGTCAATGCGTTGCTTGACAATATTTGGATCGACGGGCATCTTCTTTTCCTTCACTTTGCCTGTCACCAATACCGTTAAATTGCCGTCAGGCGTGGTGTAAGGCGTCCAATTCACGCGGGACAGAACCAGATTTTGCAGCAAGCCTGTTTTTACAATCACGACGAGAACAATTACCAGAAGTGTCCCTGCTCCCCCGGCGATGCCTGCCGCAGGCACTCCGCCGCCGTTGTATTTTTTTCGGGCAGGTTTCTCCTTTTTTGAAACATTTCTTTTTTTAGGTGGGCGTTTTCGAGGGAACTCCTGTTCCGCGTACGAATTGTCGTCGAAGGTGTCATCCTCTTCAAACTGTCTGGTGGCTGGAATACGAATGGCCGCACCACACTCCTTACATTTAATTTTTCTGCCCGCAAACTGATCTTTCACGGTATAATCAGAGAAACATTCTTCGCAGGTAACTTTAATACTCATGGAATTTTCTTGCTGATAAATCGAGAATAATTTGAAATGATTCAGCCAGCGATTTGGCTCGGAAATGTAAGTGAATGAAACCGGTTCTGAAGAGGAACCTTGAACTTTGAGGATATCTGGAATTTGCGAAGTCCTCAAGTGTCCAGTGAATAAATCGATATGAATTGATATTTTGTGAGGGCGATAATTTTGCGGCTTGTTCGCCTTTCGAAATATCTTCAACTTTTTCGGAAAATAAAGTCGTTGTTGACCATTGTTACTCTGTTTTGATAGCTTTCACAGTGAAGGCAGAGTTTTTATTATTATTTTCAGGATGAAAAAACATGTGCGGGATTATTGGATACATCGGGCATCAGGAAGCCCAGAATATTCTTTTGGATGGTTTGCATCGACTGGAATACCGTGGGTACGACAGTGCGGGAATTGTGGTGCTGCATGAAGGTGACCTCACTTTAAGAAAAAAAGCGGGGCGAGTGCAGGAATTGAGCCAGTTGGTAGCCGAGCAGCCTGTGACTGGCACATTGGGAATCGGTCATACACGCTGGGCAACGCATGGCGAAGTGAACGATGTGAATTCGCATCCCCATTTTGGTGGCGAGGGAGAAGTTTGCCTGGTGCATAACGGCGTAATCGAAAATTACACGACACTGCGAGACGCCTTGAAGGAAAAGGGATACGAATTCAAAACAGCGACCGATTCGGAAGTTGTCGCCCATTTGCTGGCTTACGAATACAAACAACTTCTTGAAAAGCGGGAGGAAGTAACAAACCCGAAGAGTTGCCTGGATGCCGTTCAACTCACGTTGAAACAGCTAAAGGGAACTTATGGTCTGGTGGTTCTGTTTCGCGATATTCCCGGAACAATGATCGTTGCCCGCGTCGGCAGCCCGCTGGTCATTGGAATCGGGAACAAAGAACATTTTGTCGCCAGCGATGCCGGTCCGCTCGCTGGGCATACCGACGAAGTCGTTTATCTTTCCGATAACGAACTGGCCATCATCACCGCTGAAGACTTGAAGATTATTCATCGCGACACGGGCGCGATCAATCCGAAAGTTCAAATTATTGAACAAGCCGATGGCAATGCAGACCTCGGCGATTACAAACATTACATGCTCAAGGAAATTTACGAGCAGCCTCATGCGGTAGAAAATGCGCTGCGGGGCCGGTTCAACGATGACGAAGCAACCGCAGTATTCGGCGGTTTGAATATGACGGCTCAACAGTTACGCCGTATTGATCGTATCGTCCTCACAGCGTGTGGCACAAGTTGGCACGCGGGGCTGGTCGGGGAATACCTGCTCGAAGAATTCGCACGCATTCCAACCGAAGTGGAATACGCCAGTGAACTGCGCTATCGAAACCCTCCGATGTCGGAAAACACGATGATCTTCGCTATTACGCAATCGGGTGAAACGGCTGATACACTCGCTGCGATGCGCGAATGCAAACGAAAAGGGCATCCCACACTTGCGATTTGTAATGTTGTCGGCTCCACGATTGCCCGCGAAGCAGATGGCGGCATTTATTTGCACGCCGGGCCTGAAATTGGTGTCGCATCCACGAAAGCATTTACTTCACAAGTAACCGTTTTAACATTGCTGGCATTATTCTTTGGACGAATGAGGCATCTTTCGTACCCGGCTGGTAAGCGAATTATCCGTAGCTTGCAGGAAATGCCCGAACTGATGGAGCAGACATTAAAATGTCATGAGATGGTCAAGTATGTGGCAGAAAAATATGCAGATAACAATAACTTCCTTTACCTGGGCCGCTTGTATAATTTCCCGGTTGCCCTTGAAGGAGCATTAAAACTGAAAGAAATCAGCTACATTCACGCAGAAGGTTACCCCGCTGCAGAAATGAAACACGGGCCGCTGGCATTGGTGGATGATAATACCCCCTCGGTATTTGTCGTTCCCAAATGCGGTATCTACCCCAAGGTCATCAGTAATCTTGAAGAGGTCAAAGCACGCAAAGGACCGGTCATTGCCATCGCTTGCCAGGGAGATGAAAA
>Ga0316209_1001652_pt1 | contig 21601 bp, 21 predicted proteins | sample 6monopyrite_MG_FD_204945 | JGI IMG/M metagenome (GOLD analysis project Ga0316209, IMG submission 204945) | Microbial mat bacterial communities from mineral coupon in-situ incubated in ocean water Damariscotta River, Maine, United States -... | ecosystem: Environmental > Aquatic > Marine >...
TAATTGATTGCCTTGGTTTACCTAGGATTGACCAGCTTCATTGACCAGTGTACGGTTAGGTCTCCATTAACCCAACGTAAACATGCGGGTTCCAAGGGCAAAAGCAGCAATGATCCTGCTCCGGCCCCGGGCACCATTTCTTGAGTAAACCCTTTGTTATCAAGCGATACAGCCGAGTTTAATCATTATTAGTATGACTAAAAAGCGAATATTCATTTGATAGGAGCACATCAATTAGAGCATCGTATATTTCTAAACTTCCATAGATTTTACTGTTTTTCTCATCCGCATATCTAGCGCTCTGAAAGTCATTACTTAATCTCGATAGAACTACTCTTAGTGATTCAGATACATTATTTACAGCCCAACTATTTTCCAAAACTAGTTTGACACTCTTATCTAAAGAATCGTAAAGTCTATCTAGATCGTGACCTTTACCACCTAATCTAGGACGTACAACTTTCTGTTTTGAGCTACTTGATTGAAAACTTACTCCATCAACAACATGATCTCTTATATCAAAATCAACAATCTCGTAGCTTCCTGCAAGCGCTTTGAGAGCTAGTTCTATAGATAGTGCCGCATTGGTAATTATCACTTCGAATGTGGCTTCATTAAGTTTTAGTATTTCGTATGCTTTTATAAAATTCTTTGCTAACTGAAATGTTGGATAAGAAAATGGTATCTGTGTTGTTTTTGTAGGCGCAATCATATCTAACTCCACATAACTAATTACTGCATATTAAACATATAATAACAGTTACACACTAATACCATATGCTTCAAAATCTATAGACTGAATAATCATATTTAAGTCTTCTATCTCAAACGATGAACCATACACACCTGAAGTAATTTCGTTGTCTGAATGGCCTAATAGAGCCTTTACAAGTGGGTTCCCCTGTAACTTGAGCTTGTTATATAAGTAATCGACAAAGGTATGCCTAAATGAGTGAAATGACTTTCTATCACTGTCATCTAAAACCCTATTTTTAATGTTGCTGAACCAACGTGAAGGTGTATGAGAGTACCTTTCATTCAATAATTTAAGGTCTGGAAAAATCATACTGCTTGTTGCTGTGCCTGTGCTATTCACATAATCGACAAACCCATGTTCAATGAGTTTTTTATGTATAGGAATGACACGCTTACTCGAAGTAGATTTTAATATCTGGTTATTTCCACTGTCAGTAATTGATATGCACCAATAACCATCAACTTTAGCTATATCTTTCCGCTGCAACTGACAGAGTTCATTTAACCTTGCACCTGTATATAAGCCTAGGACAGGGAGCCACTTCTGCCAATTCTTACTCGGATTTCTGATTACTGAATCTGAGAATATGCGCTTAAGGTCGCTAGGATTAAATGGTGAGCGCAAGTCCCTCGCCTTTCGAGTATCTTTAAGTAGCATGCCATCGAATACATTGATTGATGCATACCCATTCTTTATTGCCCACTTGAACAACTCAGAATAACAGCCAAGCATGGTGTTAATGGTCTTAATCGACATTAGGTGTGCAATGGGAATATCCATCTTCAGTATGCGATTAATGGGCTTATCTCTGTATTCAGCCTTCTTGTTAAGGTTAGATGGGAGCTTCTGCAAAGCATTTTTTACTTGTTGTGCATCTACAGCGCCAATATTTCTGAAGCCCTTATCATTAAGCAGAGTAATCAGATTATTGTATATCACCTTGTAACCAAGATAAGTCTTCTCTGCCCACGCTTTAGTGCGTAGCTTTTCATCAATATACTTTTCGACCACATAAGACAGAAGTTCACCTGTATCTTGGGAAAGGTCTAAACCTAGATATTGTTGAACTTTTGCTATTCGTATCAGACGTCAACTACCTTGGCCGGTCGGCGTCAATTAACTTGGCCGCTTTTTGAATTTAATTTCATAGCTTGTTTTTTTCGATAACTATCTCCTTCTATTTTATAAATATCTGCGTGGTGAACTAGCCTATCTATTGCTGCCACTGTCATCATGTTGTCGCCAAATATACTATCCCATTCACTAAACGCTTGATTAGTTGTGATCAGTAAACTATTTCTCTCATATCGATGTGCTATCAGCTCAAACAGCACTTGGCTTTCACTATCACTTTTTTTTACATAACCAATATCGTCCAAGATAAGCAATTCATATTTATCTAATCGTTTTAAGGCTTCATCAAGACTCAACGCTTCTCTGGCTTTTTGCAGTTGTTGTACTAAAGCGGTACTGCTCGTGAATTTGACCCGTTTTGATTGCGCTATAAGCGCATGGCCTACCGCCGCTGCTAGGTGGGTTTTACCTAAACCACTTGCGCCAAAGAGTATGAGATTATGGCCTTGTTTTAGCCAATCAAGTTGGGTTGTTTTTTGCTGTAATTGCAGTTCAGTTGCGCCTTTGATTTCTGTATAGTCATATTGGCTAAGTTGCTTACCTGTGGGCAACTGGCTTTCTTTTAGTAGCCGTTTAAGGCGATTTTCATAACGGTGGTTTGTTTCTAATTCGCATAGCTCAGCTAAAAATTGTGCTGGCTCCCATGCCTCTTTTACCGATTTCTCAGCTAAAACAGACCATGATTTAGCGATAGCCGTTAGGCGCAACTCTTTGAGTAATAGTGGTAAACTTTGAATGTTAGCCATGTAACCCTCCTATCAAACAATCATAACCAGATAAACTATGTTGCTGACTTACAAGTAATGGAATTTCAATGTTGTCACAGCCAAATAGCTCACGACATTGCTTGATTGATACTTTATTCTTATCTTCAAGTGCCGTAAGTACGTAACGTCCTAACGCTTGTTCACAGTCGTAATTGTCGGCAAGTATCAGTAAATCAACCATATATCTACAGTCAGTATCACTAAGACCATTTAGCGTTAGTTGTTGCCAGATCAACGTGAAGTCACCACGAGGGATCAAGTCATCTCTAAGCAGAGAGTTTCTAAAGGCATTAGGCTTTTTCGCCAGTGAGTGGATCACATGTCGATAGTCAATACAGCGTGCTCTAGCTGAGCCTTGAGCATAAATCCGAGGCAAGGTAAGCGTTAATTCGTGACCGTAAAATAATGTGAGTCGATCATCATAAATATGAATGAGCAATGCCGTGCCAACAAGACGAGAAGGTACGGTATAAAGTACACGTTTTACGGTAATGGTGCTGCTTGAATTAACCTTAACGTGTAGCTCACTAAAATCATTGGTTCGTCTGCTGGGTAGCGTTTGTAAATGGTGTTTTTCTTCTTCAAAGCGTGTTTTACATTGACGATTTATTTTGGCGACAATTAGATTGATGAAAGCTTCGTAGTCTGCCAAGTTGTTAAAGTCTCTGCTGTCACGAAGCATTAATTGCTGGTCTATTTTTCGTTTTAAGTGGCCATGTGCCGATTCAATCGCACCATTTTCATGGGCAACGCCTTTGTTGTTACGTGTAGCATTTACCCCATAATGTTTACAAAGCTTGGCATAGCGCTCTGTTAATAGGGTTTCTTCACTATGGTTTTTAAAGGCAGCACTTAAACTGTCAGTGCGGTGATTAATCGGCACGCCCCCGCTACGCCAGAAAGCATTCTGTAAACCTGATGACAGCGATTCGAAGCTTTCACCACCTAAGGTAACCTGCACGTATGTCCAGCCACTGTGGACTAAACGGTAATGATAAAGTTTGTGCTTAAATTCATTGCCACTAAGCGTGATCTTGAGCTTATTCATCCAAGTGTAATCGGATATGCCCATATCGCCTGGGATATGGCGCTGCAAGAACATTACTTCTTGATCTGGACCTTCTTTTGCTCGCCAACGCTTAACGCGACGTTGCAAAGTTCTTAGGTGCGACTGATCAAATTGTTCGGGTGCTTTATCTGCTAAGACATCAAGTAAAGTGATCGGTTGTAATGCTGGGTTTTCTTTTAATAATGGCACCAAATGTTGTTCAAATAGCCCATTAAAAGGATCTTTACGGGTGCGATACTGCCGAGGTTGATGCTGTGTTTGATGTTCTCCCTTTTCAATTCTCCTAGCACTACGTTCGGATATACTTGATTTTGCAGCTGATTTTACTTGAGAGTTCTTTTTACGATTAGACATATATAACTTAACCTGCTGTTGGGTTATGGATTTTCCAGGCATATAAATCTCTTGCTGATTAAATATACCTGAAGTTTACCAAAACCGGCCAAGCTAGTTGTCGCGAACCGGTCAAGCTAATTGTCGCCTAATAATTCGTTGCTTATGAAAAGTTGGCTGAAACTTGTGAAGAGTTGCATGGATGATTTTAACTGCTTCGTGTTTCTGAAGTGGATAAATCAAGGCTAAGGTTATGTTGATGTGTTCAACAAGCTGCAGGGCTTCAAGTTTATCTTTGGTAAGTAGAGATACACGGATTGAATGGCTTTGAATAGTTCTTCGGTATGTATAAATGTTGTTTTGATTTTTAACTAGATTATGCACTGTGGTCAACCTATCTGGTCAACGTAAGCATACTAATAATGATTAAACTCGGCTGTATCGCTTGATAACAAAGGGTTTACTCAAGAAATGGTGCCCGGGGCCGGACTTGAACCGGCACGTCCTTACGAACGAGGGATTTTAAATCCCTTGTGTCTACCAATTTCACCACCCGGGCAACGAGGGGTACTTGTATTACTACAAGCTGGTATTGCTAAGCGTATATGGAGGCGGAACCCGGAGTCGAACCGAGATACACGGATTTGCAATCCGCTGCATAGCCATTCTGCCATTCCGCCATTCCGCTGTATACGTTTTGTAAAACATCTCTATTTTACGCAAACTCTTCAAACAAAAAGAATTTGGAGCGGGAAACGAGATTCGAACTCGCGACCCCAACCTTGGCAAGGTTGTGCTCTACCACTGAGCTATTCCCGCTTAGTTTTACTCTACACTTTGTTCAGCTTAGTTAGTCGCTTTGCGATGTTTCGCTTGGCTCCCTAAAACTGAGGCTGCATTCTACATTCAAAGTATTATGTGTCAACCACAAAAACTAGGTTTTTGAACTGACTGACTGAATTTTGGCTTAAACGCGCTAAATTTAAACAAAACTACAAGAATTAAAATCGAACTACGCATTTTTTTGATCGTCCCATGCCGCTTTGGTATAAACCAGCATCGACCAAAATGACAGTACTGCAGCAAAATATAATAAAATGTAGCCCAATGTCACCCAATAAATTCGTATACCCATAAAATATTCCATTTCTGACAACAAACCAATCAAGGCTAACATTTGCGCCATGGTTTTAGCTTTGCCAGTAAATGAGACTTTAACCAGATCTTGTTTTCCTTGTTGCCCCATCCATTCTCGTAAGGCTGAGATATAGATTTCTCGAGACATTAACAAAATGGCCGGAATGGTGATCCACACATTGTCGTAACTATGGGTAATGAGCAGCAACGCTGCGGCAACAATAAGTTTGTCGGCTACGGGATCTAAAAAAGCACCAAATGCCGTGGTCTGATCTAGCTTTCTCGCTAGGTAACCGTCAAACCAATCTGTGATGGCGGCAAACCAGAATATAAACGCGCCAGCTTGATGTGCCCATTTCCAATCTAAAAAATAGACAACAACAAACACAGGTATAAGCAACACCCTGACGATGGTAATGATATTAGGAATAGTCCACATTTAATCTTTGTATTTCCTGTAATCGTTAAACGTGGCTATTAACCCACATGCAGTGGATTATTTCAAAGCTCAATTGTGAATATGCTCATAAATAATGTCGGCTAACTCTTCACTGATACCCGGCACATTGGCAATTTCGCCTTTACTAGCCTGTAATACGCCATGCAAGCCGCCCATATACTTGAGTAAACTTTGTCTTCTTTTTGCCCCTACACCGGGAATAGACTGCAGTTTAGAGGTGGTTTTTTCTTTTTGTCGCCTCTGCCTGTGCCCTGCTATCGCAAAACGATGGGCCTCGTCTCGAATATGTTGAATTAAATGTAAAGCAGCGCAATCTCCGGCCATGGGAATAGTGGCGTGACTGCCTGCCATTATCAAGGTTTCTAAGCCCGCCTTGCGGCTACTGCCTTTTGCTACACCAATTAACATGGGTTTTTTATCTTGTTTCCAATCATCAAAGTAGGCCTCTGCTTGGGCGAGTTGCCCTTTGCCGCCGTCGATAAAAAGAATATCTGGAATTTTGCTGTGATCTTTTACGTCTCTGTAGCGCCGAGCGAGTGCTTGGGCCATAGCGGCGTAATCATCTCCAGGGGTTATGCCCTCAATATTGTAGCGGCGGTAATCGGTTTTGTAGGGCCCTTCCCTGTTAAACACCACACAAGATGCTACGGTTTGTTGACCCGAGGTATGGCTAATATCAAAACATTCCATACGTTGGATAGGATGTTCGAACTCTAAGATTTGTTCTAATTCTATATAACGGGCAAATACCGATTTCTGGTGACTTTGCCGCGATTCTAAGGCCGTTTCGGCATTAGTGTTGGCTAAGTCGAGATAACGGCGTTTCTCGTCGCGTACCCCCTTATAGAACTGAATTTTGCGTCCGGCTTCTTTTGTTAACAATGCTTCTATGGCGGGTTGTTCTTCTAACTCGCAGGGGATCACAATTTGTTGTGGAATAATTTTATTGCCTGCAAGGTAAAACTGTAAAACAAAGGATTGAAACACTTCAGCATCGCTCGACTCTGCTGGTACTTTCGGATAAAAGCTCTTGCTACCAAGTAATTTATTGTCGCGAATAAACAAACCTTGAATGCTGGCAATGCCATTACGGTAGGCAAAACCAAACACATCCATTTCTTGTTGGTTGCCACTGACCCATTGTTGTTCTTGCACCTTGTTTAAGGCACCAATTTGGTCACGATAACGGGCGGCAGCTTCAAATCTAAGGTCAATACTTGCTTGTTCCATTTTGCCAACCAAAGAGTCGATAACTTGTTTGTTTTTACCTTTTAGAAAAAAGCGCGCGTATTGCACTTGTTGTGAATACTCTTCATCACTCACCAAACCCTCTACACAAGGACCCGCACAGCGTTGTAATTGGTACTGCAAACAAGGGCGAGTGCGAGCGCGGTAATAACTGTCTTCACATTGGCGAATAGGAAACAAGCGCTGCATAGTGCGTAGACTCTCGCGCACTGCCCAAGCGCTAGGATAAGGACCAAAATATTCACCCTTGAGCTTTTTTGGGCCACGATGATTACTTAATCTTGGATGGGTATGAGCAGATAAAAAGATAAAGGGATAGGATTTATCGTCCCTTAACAGCACGTTATACCGAGGTTTGTATTTTTTTATGTAGTTATTTTCAAGAATGAAAGCTTCAGCTTCACTGTGCACCACAGTGACATCCATTTCACAGATTTGTTTCACCAGCGACCGCGTCTTAATACTATCAACATTGCTGCGAAAATAACTAGCGACTCGTTTTTTTAAGTTTTTTGCTTTACCGACATAAATCACTTCCTCTTTCTGATTATACATCCGGTAAACGCCCGGTTGGTTAGTCAGGTTTTTCAGAAAGGCTTGGTGATCGAATGGTTCGCTAGTATTACTCATTAACGGGGCTAGATTTACAAATGATCAGAGGATATTAATTTATTTCGCAATGCAAGGTGAGTAAGCTCAACATCAGTACTGACGTTGAGCTTTTCAAACATGCGATAACGATAGGTATTCACTGTTTTAGCACTAATATTTAGGTATACCGCAATATCCGGTACCTTAGCGCCTTTGGTTAACATTAAGGTAATTTCAAGCTCTCGTTCTGACAATTGATCAAAAGGATTACTGTCGTTCAAGTTAAGTTGCCCAAGTGCAATCTGCTGGGCTATGTCGGGAGACACGTATTTTTGCCCCGCCGCCACTTTGTATATGGCTTTGATCATCTCTTCAGGGTCAGAATCTTTGGTTAGATAACCAAACGCGCCCATCTGCATCACTTTTGCGGGAATAGGGTTTTCTTTGTGTACGGATAACACTATGACGCGGGTATTCTCAGAAAAACGCAGAATTTGTTTGGTGGCTTCTAAGCCACCAATTCCCGGCATGCTCATGTCCATTAATACTAAGTCTGGCGCATGATTGCGACAAAATTTAACCGCGTTTTCACCATTGGTGGCTTCGCCTACCACTTCAAAATCGGCTACGTCTTCCAAAATACGACGGATACCCGTTCTGACTAATTCATGGTCGTCTACTAACAGCAGTTTAATCAAGGTAAGATCTCTTTAATTCTAACGGTAAAAGTGTGTACTGAGTCTGTTCCAACCTTGGATCGTATCTGCTAATCCTTGTCCAATATTATACGCATAACATTGCTCTACTTGACATCGAATAATCCATCTATTTTCACAATCTGCGATTGCCTTTGGTTTGCTAGGCTTGCCACCGCAACGACAGTTAACGGGGATATCGGAGGCAGCTTCGTTTATCTCAGAATGTCTGTTTTTTTTATTGAAGACGATCATATATATCTATAAACAATACTATCGATAGCCAAGAGCATAAAGGAATACATAACAAAACCAAACTGAAAGTCGCCATAACGAGCTTGTTAGCTTAACTTTATCTGGTAAACAATCTGTTTCTGCGCCTAACAAGCCGCATAGGCACATCTTATTATCTTCAAACAAGGCCCGTCTAAATTGTGCAACATACACTTCTTTATCAATTTGTTATCAGGCAGTGCTAAGCGCTTGACAAGCAGGAACCCCAAAACTAACATCACAAACCTATCTATAGGTAGATTTATTGGGCATTATTTTTACGAATTTACCTATACCATCCAATGCGTCTGTCTAGGAGGTTACTTGCAGCATAAGAAAGTTATCATAGTAGGAGGAGGTTTAGCTGGCCTGTATGCAGCATACCGACTTGAACAGCAATCTATTCCTTATCTATTACTTGAAGCTCAATCTAGACTAGGAGGACGAATTCTAGGAGCTCAAAATAAACAAAATTCAGGCAACTTCTTTGATTTAGGTCCAACTTGGGTATTCCCTCATCAAAAAAAGATACAGCGTTTAGCGAAACAACTTGGCATTTCACTTTTCGATCACTATGCAACTGGTGACGTGCTTTATCAAACTTCTGAACGTCAAGCACCAAGGCAAATCGCCAGTGCTGGCGATCTGCATTTATTCAAGGTCAAAGGGGGTAGCCAGTCGTTAATATCTGCTTTGCATAACACTATTAACCAAGACAAAATATTACTTGAACATGAACTCACAAAGATTGAGAGACAAGCTAACTTATGGCAGTTATCAGTCAACCACAACGGCATTAAGCAAACCTTTAGTGCCGACGAATTAATGTTGGCTATGCCACCGAGGATAATTGCTAAGTACCTGATTAATAAACAGTGGGTATCAAGCCTATTATTAAAAAATCTACAAAAATCACAAACTTGGATGGCAGGTCAAGCTAAGTTTGTGGTGACTTATACTAGGCCATTTTGGAGAGGACGAGGACTATCTGGGCAAGTATTCAGTCAAATTGGGCCTATGGTTGAAGTACATGATGCTTCAACCGACACCAACCTAAACCATGGATTATTTGGTTTTATTGGCTGGCCTGCATCACGCAGAGATCAAATAACAGAACAACAACTTAAAGATGCCTGTTTGACACAACTTGTTGCTTGTTTTGGGACTGAAGCCTACGATTTTTCCGAATGTTATTTTAAAGATTGGGCCACTGATCAATTCATTTGTACAACAAACGATAGGCTTGAACCCTCTCGCCATCCGGAATTTACCATGGCAAATCATCTAGCCGAACTTCGCCCAATAAAATTACATTTTATTGGTAGTGAATTTGCAAATATGGATCCGGGATATTTAGAGGGCGCTATCGATGCGGTTGATCTAAGCACCTCCCACTTATATAGCTAAGTCGCAGTGTTTTCAAAATCAGGTTTTTCGTTGGTTAATCGAAAAATAGTACTAATATTTATTGGTATTCTGACATGATTGCTGACGGAGAAAACCAAATATCAGTTTGCCTGCGCTATCTGTTTTAGATAACGTGCTAAGCTTTTAATGCCTTCTGACATTTTATGTGCATGTTTTTCTGTAAGAGTTTCTGACCACTGCTGTGTTGCAATGTCTTCAAGGGCCAGTGTACCATCAAAATCGACATAGGCGAGACGTGCACAAAGTGCCTCAGGTGGCAGCCCAAAAGATACCCCAGGTAACAATGCGACACCCACATCCTCCAGCACTCTTTTACAAACTTCTATATCCGTAGCAAGTCCGATATTTTTTAATGCTTGCCGATAAGCGCTGAAATCAAGCAAAAGATAAAACCCTCCTTCTGGTGCATGTGCATTCAATCCTGCATCTATCACAGCTTTATGAATATGTTTGCCTATGGCGCTAAGGATCGTCCTTTGATCCTTGACATATTGGTGCATCATCGCATTATCAGAATATGCCGTTATCGCCGCATGCTGAATTGGAGAAGATGCACAAGAATAGGTTTCAGATGCGATGCCTAACATCGCGTCTTTTAATTGGGGATCATAATCTTGCGGCAAAATAGCGATACCCAATCGCCATCCACCTGCACCAGCCCACTTAGATAGACCTGAGGTAACAAAGGTTCCTCTAGGGTAATACTTAGCGATACTGACGTGTTGATTATTATGTTGCAGTGGCCCATAGATTTCATCTGATATCACCATTGCTTGGTATTTATCTAACACTGCTGTTAACGCCTGCAACTCGCTCGCTGTATAACATAACCCATCAGGATTACCGGGAGAGTTTAAAATAACCAGTAAACTTTGATATTTTTGTGAAGCTTCAGCTAAGGACTTTTCTAGGATATCGGGGGTGATCCTGTAACGCTGTGCATAGCTGGTTTGCATCATGAATGTGGCATGGCCTATTAATTCTGCTTGTGGTGCATAAGAAACCCATGCAGGGGCAGGAATAAGCACAGCAGCACGGGTGTAGGCGCACATTATGGTGTACAGCAATGCCTTTGAACCAGGGGCAATAAATATTTGATCAGCAATAACTGGACGTTTTTCAAAGGCAGAGTGATATTCAGCCACTTTTTGGCGCAACGCTTCCAACCCTTGCACCTGAGTATATTCTTTGCGATGAGCATGTTCTATTAATGCGTCTTTTAGCACAGGTGAAATGGGAAATGGCGATTGCCCAAAACCAAAACGATATACCTGCCTCCCATTTTTTTCAATCACAGCAGATTGTTCATTCAACAATAAAGTACTCGAAGGTGAAATTTGACGATACATAACTAAATAATTCCTGTTTTAATTAGACTTAGTCATTTATAGTTCAACTCAATCACCATAGTACAATGAGCAATCACTCATGACCTCAGCGCAACTTCAGGCATTTGTTACTGTTGCACAAGTAAACAGTTTCACCGCTGCAGCTAGCATACTTGGCATTGGCCAATCCGCGGTATCCCATGCGATAAAATCAATAGAAAAGGAATTAGGCATAACCTTGTTCGTAAGAGGTAAAGCCGACATTATTCTGACTGAGGTTGGTTCCAATATCCTAGCAAAGGCACACTCGGTACTCAGTTTGTTTGAGTCTATAAAACAAACCGCCTATGAATCAAAAAACTTGCAACAAGGAGTATTAAAAATAGGCTCATTCGGCCCCTCCTTTTCTGCACAATTATTACCCATTATCTTAGCCGAATATCGCGTTCGTTATCCTAATATCAAGGTGTATGTAGAAGAAGGAGAGGATCATCTAGTCAGAGAGTGGATCGCAAATCGAAAGGTAGATCTGGGTTGTATAATTTTACCCGAACCAGCGTTAGACCATATTTATTTAACCACAGATAAACTATCAGTGGTGCTGCCAGTCAATCACCCACTGGCCGCCAAGACTAAGATAAACATTGAGGAATTGCGTCAATTCCCCTTTATTTTGACCGAAGGCACAACCGGAAGAATGGTGAAGGAACTGTTTAAGCAATCTGAGTTTGAGCAAGATATTGTATACAACAACGTGCAGATAATGAGTATGTTGTCTATGGTGTCCTGTGGCGCAGGGGTGTCGATCACCGCAGAGCTAGCTATCCCTAGTGAACTTGAGGGAAAAGTTGGTTCCTATTTAATCAAACCTATGCTTCCTGTGATAGAAAGAGAAATAGCTTTGGCTATGCAAAATATGCAGCATTTGTCTCCAGCTGCAGCCGCATTTGTGAAAACGGCTGCAACACTTGAAAGAGCAGGTAAGCTGAAACATCATCACAGGGTGTAAATATTGATATTAACCTTGCGCTTAAAATCAGTCGTTTTCGATCGAACTTTATAGGTGAAAATATGAAGCCTTAGGTCAACACATGACCTAAGGCTTCTTTTCTTAGGGTTAGAACTGGTATTTAGCTCTCAAGTACCAAGAGCCACCTTCGTAGTTAGCTGGCGTTCTGCGAGGATATTGTAGTCCAACACTCAAACGGTTTGCATTGCCTGCGCCAATTTCATCAACAAAGGTATCAAATATATTTGATACACCTGCTGTCAAAGTGAGGTCATCTGAAGCGAAATAGTTAAATTCCATATCAAAAAATACAACCGAATCTATTAACGCAGATGGAGATGTAGGATCATTGATCGTTCCACGTTCATCATAGTGCTCGCCATAAAAGTTAGCCCGTAACATAACCTGATAATTGTCAGCAAAATCAGTCACTGCAGTTGCTACAAAGCGATTTTCAGGATAGTTATTTTCGATATCTTCTACAGAAGCGTCACTGACTGGTTGAATACCATTAACCAAAGACTGGCCAACCACGTCAATAGTGTTGTAGTTATAGGCAAAGGTAAACTTACTCTCGGCGCTATTTCCCCAATCCATTGAAGTGGTGTAGACAAAATCAAGACCTTGATGTTCTACATCCAGTGCATTGGTGAAAAACGACACTGTACCACCTGTATCAACGGGGATATTACCTGTACGGTAAAGACGATCATCCACTTTAGTGTTGTAAAAATCAACCGACAAGTTACCGTTGTCAAAGCCACTGTATGTAAAGCCTAAACTAAGACTAACCGACTCTTCTTCTTTCAGTTCTTGTGCACCATTTGCGATCGCTAGCGGATTGTCTGCCCTGACTAGACCTTCTTCAATTTGTGCGCCAGTTGTGCCATCAAAAGTAGTAATGATAGACGTTATATTTGCTTGACCCGGAGTGGGAGCGTGGAAGCCTGTAGAAATCGCGCCACGGATCACAAAATCGTCAGAAACGTTATAACGACTGGCTAATTTACCGTTTATTGTACTGCCAAAATCTGAGAAATCTTCATATCTGAGCGCACCTTGCAGCAATAAATCGTCGGATACATTGTATTCAGTATCTACATATACAGCAATATTGTCACGACTAAATTCTCCTGCATCCGCTGGAGTCACCGACGTCATGCCACTCGGTCCCGCGCCAATTAAAGAAGCAGCTTCACCGGCCAAAGTAGTAAACGTTTCTTCACGCCATTCTGCACCAAAGCCAAGAAAAACATCGTCAGTTAAGGGCATAGAGAAATCAGCATTCAGATTAATTTCCTCTTGTTCGTAACCACCCATATCAAAACCTCTTTGACCTAGGACGCCATTAACCGTCAATCCTGGATTGACTGTATTGTTTAGGAAATAACCCAGTTCGTTTTTACCAAAGCCAGCGCTAAAGTTATAAGTCAATTCTGAGCTAGTTTCACCTTTAAGACCTGCTACAAGACTTGTGTCTGTTTGTGCACCATCTAGATAGGGAGTATATCCAGCAGGAAGACTCGTTACACCAGTCAAGGTGCTGTGACTAGGATTTCGATAGAAAAAACGATAACGGCCATCTGTGTCAGCATAACCACCATGCATGTATAACTCACCGACATCACCTAGATCATAACCTGAATTAAACGCCACGCGTGTACCACTGGTTTCAGGACGGCCCCAAGTTTGCACCAAAGGTTCATCCCCAAAAGGTGAGTCTGAACCTACACCTTGAACACCGTCATCGATTAGCTGTTGAGCGTCTGGGCGCTGCACTCCACGAGAAAGTGCTTCATTATCATTGGTCTCAAAACTGATATTAAAAAAGCCATCGGTTCCTAGGGCGAAACCTGCGTTGGCACCTACTATCCAACTTTGTTCGCCTTCATAAAATTCGCCATATTGCGCAACCACACTGCCACCTTCACTGGCATCTTTTAGTTGGAAGTTCATAACACCAGCAATGGCATCCGAACCGTATTGAGCAGCTGCACCATCTCTGAGAACTTCTACACTCTTAAGCGCAATACTTGGGATCATGCCAATATCAACGCCGTGTGCACCGTTTCCAGCGGCAGGAGCGAAAAATTGTACCAATGAAGAACGGTGACGACGTTTACCGTTTACCAAAATAAGAGTTTGATCCGGTGCCATGCCCCGCAAAGAAGTGGGACGGATAAAAGCACTGCCGTCTCCTGTTGCTGGAGTTGCAGTGAAAGAAGGCACTAAGGATTTAAGGTTATCGGTAATATCAGCGGTGTTGCCGTTTGCAGTGAATTCTTCTCCAGAAAACACATCTATCGCCACTGGCGAGTCAGTTACGGTTCTAGGCGCTCCGCGCGTTCCAAGAATCGAAATAACTTCAGCCTGATCTTCTTTGCTTTGTTGTTCGACGTCTTGTGCCATGGCACTATCTGCGACTGTTACACCTGAAAATAGAAATGCTACTGCGGTAGCTAAAATACTTTTTTTTGTTTTCATGTTTTCGTTCCCAATATTATTATATGTGTTATCTCGTGGCGAAGATTGCCGTTTGCTAATCATCACCACTTCTTTTTTAGAAAGTCCACCAAGCAACCCCGTATTAAGCAACAATTGGTCTATTGCTTGAACCAGTGTATATTTACCTTTAACTGCATTTCCTTGGCGTTTTTCAACTAAATCGTAGGGGAATAACACCAGTGTTTTGGTATGGTCTGACAACTCATTTAGCGATTTTGCTAACGATTGTTGTGGTATGTCGAACTGATAAACCTTTGGTTCGCTAGCCATACCAATCGTAGAAAAAATCAATAAAAAACCAGAATACAATACTCCCCTAAAGTACTTTAAAATCGTTAAATAAAAACTTTTTACGGTACTCAAAAAGATATAACTTACGAACAACGAAAAACCGCCACTCGTTTTTAGAATTTTCATGTGTTCGTTGAAACTATTTAGCATTTAACTGGACATGGCCCTTATTTATCCGGGTGATTTTAACACCAAAACCTGACTCTAACACATCAAACAAAGCATCGGTCTCTCCCGCTTGAAATTGTCCACCAATTCGTAATTTTCTAAGCTCTGGATCAACCACTTCAATTAATAGGGGCGTATGTCGACTCACTTCGGCCACCACTTCTTGCAGTGATTCTCCAGCAAATACCAATCGACCATCCAACCAAGACAGTTTGCGTACTATGTCTCCCTGCGCATATTCCACTATTGGTGTGTCCAAGCTTTTAGAACTGACGGGGATGGAAATACTTTGACCTGCTTCCAAAGATGCAATAACGGTCACTGTATTTTCAATTGTGCTAGCCGCCAAACCTTGCTTAAAAGCGACACTGTCTGAAGGCGTTGATTCAGGCTTAACAAGCAAGGTGGACTCAATAATTGCAAGATCAACTTTGCCCTCAGTAACCAACACCTCAATGTTATTTTTTAAACGATAAACTGAAAACGCGGTACCTACGGCCTTAACCATTCGATTCCCCGCATACACTTCAAATGGCCGATTAGGATCAGGTGTGACATTAAAATGCGCCTCCCCCCTAAACAAATTAATGACTCGTTTACTCAAGGTATAATTCACCTCAACTTGAGAGTTGCTGTTTAGTGATAATACTGAACCGTCGTCAAGAATATGAGTTGAGTGTTCACCAATAGACGTAATGTACATATTGTTAGGTACTTCGGGAGGCAAAACCGTCACAAAGAATGACAGACTAAGCATAATAACCAAAGTAAATGCAGGCAAAACAACAAGAGGTCGCAACAACTTCTTAGTCCCGCTAGCGAACACTTGATAAATACCTGCAATAAAAAGCAATGGTGTCAAAGCAAAGGTTTTAAGCTTACTACGCTTAGGTGTTAACGAGTGACCCAGTGGTATCATTAAACCAGACATAACATCCATATCGCTCCACGTCGTAGCCAATCGCAACAACGTTTTTCTATGCACAGGGCTTTTCGATAACCAAGCGTTAAATTGCTGAATATCTTGTATTGAAGGCTCGTCATCACTTTCTAATTTGACGATCCATTGACAAGCTTCTTCTTCAAGCACTGTAGAACTAGGGAATCTAGTGATTTTGTCCATTACTTCGTCCCCCGTTGATTAACTTTTCGCGACAAAGGCTTGGTATCTTGCTCTAGGTAACGATTTGTTATTGTTGAATTTATGCGCCTGATACCCTTAGTCACGTGTTTTTCTACGGTACTTACCGACAGTTCCAATCGTCTTGCTATCTCTTTGTTTTGCATTGCATACACTTTTTTCATAATAACGACTCTTCGACACTGTGTCGGTAAAGAGGCGACTGCCTCACAATAGATCCCAAGTTTTTGTTGTGCCATAACATTTGATTCTAAACTATCAGTATTGAGTAATTCCTCTGAACCATCGTAGTCTTCAATATAATCAGTGATTTTTCGGGCCTTTCGGGAAAATTCAGATAACATTAAATTTTTGGCAATACGAAATAAGAAAGCTTTGGGGTGCTCAATCTCCTTCTCTTTTTCCGCTTTGTACGCACGCAAAAATGTTTCCTGAGAAACATCATCAATATCTTGAGGTGAAATAACATAACGAGAAATAAAACTACGCAACGACAACTGACTGTTCTTGAACTCACTCAGAATATTGAAGCGGGACTTTGAATATTTATCATCAGCCATTTCTATGGAAACCTTTTCTTGTCAAGTTTGGAACGTCAGTCAACTAAGTTAGTAGCTAACAAAACATATTACACATCTATACCCGTCTTCCTTGAAGCTGCAGCGTTGTTGGCTGCTCTCACTCACCACAATCACTTAGTAAGTCTAAGCTCATGGGGCTGAGCTACTTTGCCGCCTAGCTGCAACTCCAATGGCTTTGGGTATATACAAAACAGCAGTTAACACAAAGTGTATAACGGCTGAACATTAAAAACCCGCTACCGTTTAAAAAATATTACTAGTATGTAGGGAAATAAACTTGGGATTAAATGATTTTGCAGAATAGTTTGGGGATCTCAGGTGATAATAAATTAGTAAGCGAAATTACAGAATGTTCAATGTGAACGGTGTAGCTGGATTATTGAACTAGGAGGCGACTATACGGGATTCACTCAGGCACATTCTTGTGCCAGCCACTGCGGGCGCCAGATGCGCTGCAGCAGGTGGGGGTTTCCTAAATATGGCGGATAGCGAGGGATGTACTCAAATACATCCATGTATTTGCCCCTTCGGGCGCAGTCGCGGTACTAATCGTTCCAGACGATTAGTCGAACCGCGGGGGTTCTCATCCCTCTAATTGAATTCAATGATAAATTTAAGTCAATAAAAAACCCGCAACAGGTGCGGGTTTCTTGTATATGGCGGATAGCGAGGGATTCGAACCCCCGGTAGGTTTGACCCTACGTCTGATTTCAAGTCAGGTGCATTAAACCGAGCTCTGCCAGCTATCCGAATTGTTCTACAATTTTGAGTGGCTAAGCTAAGCTTTTTTGCCTCCCAGAATTGAGGATGCGAATATTAGTGACGTTTTTAGGGCTTGTAAAGTCCTAATTGAACAAAATGCGCTGATTGATGATTGTTTGAACGGATTGCCCGCATTTACATCAAGTTACGTATTTAAATAATATTTAAATACGGTATTACTTGATAAAGTGAACCAAACCCCATACAAAGACACTATAAAGAAAGAATTAATTTTAACTTAAGTTTTGGAGAAGACAATGGATCAGAGAACTTCGTATAGTAGTGCAGGTGAAGCATCTGTACTGCAAACTAACAAAGTACTACGCAACACTTATATGCTGTTGGCGATGACATTAACCTTCAGTGCCGTCTGTGCTGGCATTGCAATGTCAATGGGGTTAGGTCAAGGCACAGCTATGATGATGAGTCTAGGTGCGCTAGTGATGATTTTCTTCCTCAATAAAGCCGCACAGAGCTCAATGGGTATTGTGTTTGTATTTGTGTTTACCGGTTTATTAGGCGCTTCTTTAGGGCCAATGTTGAACTATTATGCAGGCTTTCCAGGCGGCTCAGAAACTATTCTGCAAGCTTTAGGCACAACTGCTTTGGTGTTCTTCGGCTTATCAGGTTACGTATTAACCACTAAGAAAGACTTCTCCTTTATGGGTGGTTTTTTGTTAGTAGGATTAATCGTTGCCGTAGTCGCTATGGTGGCCAACATCTTTTTGGGTATCCCTGCATTGAGTCTTGCTATTAGTGCCGCCATTGTTTTTATCATGTCTGGCTTCATTTTGTATGATACTAGTCGTATTATTAACGGTGGCGAAACTAACTATATTCGTGCAACTGTTTCTATGTATTTGAATATTTACAACTTATTCACCTCTATCCTGCATCTCTTAGGTGTATTCGGTGGCGATGATTAATTCCTAAACGAATTAACTTTTAAAACGCCTCAGCTTGCTGGGGCGTTTTTTTTACGTTACTTATGCTACATTTGCCAAAAGCACTTAAAGTTTGATTATGTCGTCATTTACCTTATTAGTTACCTCAGCCCCCTATTCTAGTCAAAGCGCCTATAGCGCTTATCGTTTTGCGTTGGCTGCAGTTGAATTAAAACACCACATCAAAGGGATCTTCTTTTATCAAGATGGCACCTTAAATGGCAGTGCATTGCAGCTAATGGCATCAGACGAATTCGATTTACATAATGCGTGGAAGAAGATTTCGGCTGCGCACAACATCCCGCTTTTGGTGTGTGTAAGCGCTGCAACTAAAAGGGGTATTATCAATGCTAATGACGCAGAGGATTGTGACCAAGTTCATCACAGTTTGTCAGATGAATTTCAATCAGTAGGACTAGGTGACTTAGCCATATTGCTTGCCAATAGCGATAGGTTGGTACAGTTTTGACCGCCTCTACTATCGCCATCTTGAATAAATCAGCACCTTACGGAAGGATTAACGGTCAGGAAAGTCTTGATATGGCGTTAGCCATGAGTAACTTCGGTCAAGATGTGAGCCTGTTTTTTATCGAAGATGGGGTGCTGCAATTAATAAAGCAGCAAACATCGCATAAAATACAGCACAAGGCATATCACAAGACCTTTGGCGCCTTAACAATCTACGACATTGATAATATCTATGTATGCCAGCAGAGCTTGCTAGAGCGCGGCCTGACGGCAACTGACTTAACAATCGCCGTTACCCTAATTGAGCCTGACCAGCTTAGCGCTTTAATTGCTAAGAATGATCAAGTGATGGTGTTTTGATGATATTACATACAGTATCTACTAGCCCATTTGCTGATCAAAGTTTGCTGCAGTGTTTAAAGCGCAAACAACCGACTGACAAACTATTGTTAATTCAAAACGCCGTATACGCAATGCTGAATGTTGATATTACAGAGACATTGCGAACCCATGGGCCGATTTACGTCTTAAGCGAAGACATACAGGCCAGAGGGATAAAGATAGAGAACGACCTGTATCAGGCTATATCCTATCCAGAATTTGTGGCACTGACCCTTGCATGCAAGCAAGTGATAAGTTGGTAAACCATGGAATATAGTTTTGAATTTAATGGTCAACAGTTCGCAGTAGATAAAGCCGGTTATCTACTTAATGTCGAAGATTGGCAAGTTGAATTAGCACCTACTTTAGCTCAAACAGAAAATATCGAATTAACAGATAACCACTGGGAAGTGGTGAACTTTGTGCGCCAGTTTTACCTTGAATTTAATACCAGCCCAGCAATGCGCGCATTAGTCAAAGCCATGGCCAATGAATTTGGCCCTGAAAAAGGTAATAGCCGATATCTGTTTAAGCTTTTCCCAAAGGGCCCAGCCAAACAAGCCACAAAAATAGCAGGTTTACCAAAACCTGCTAAATGTTTGTAATCGATGCGAAAAAACAGCAGCTAAAAATAAGATCCCACAGCTAAAACAAGGGCGTTGGTGGAGAATTGTCTTAATTAAATATGAGCGTTAATCAATATTTTCACTTAATTTGACTACGATCCCTTTATTTTTCACTTCGTGAATGGAGCATATGCTTCGCATACTGTCATCCATGACTTTTTTCAAAAAGCATCCCTGCTTTACGACCTACTTTTTTGCTGCAGCCAAAAAAAGTAGGCAAAAAAGGCCGCTCGCTACTAAAGTTCTTAACCGCACAAAAAGGCTTATTTTAGGGTCGTTCCAAATGTGTCCCTCCAACTTCCACTCAAATGGCATCCTTGCCATTTGCCCCTAAAATAAGCCTTTTTGTGCTGAAACTTTAAATGCGGAAAGGTAGTGGCGGCGCCACCATAGATTGGAATTAGTGCATTAGAACGGCTATTTTTGAATAAATTATTATCGTGGTTGTCCTGATAGTCGCTGCTGTTAATCGCTGATTTGACTACGACCCAGTACCAGTATCTGATAAAAAGTAAACTGGTTAAATTTTAACAATTATATTAAAATAATAAGTATAGTTTTAGCGAGGTAAAATTATGGTCGCATTAGCACAAACAATAGATCATCTTATTGAAGAGCAAGTTAATGATGGATCTGCACATTCTGAAATTGAAGCAGAACAAATGATTATCTCAGTTGTGGCTGAACGTGTTATTGATAGAAAAATAGCAAAATCCCAAGAGCAAGTGCGTAATGGACAATATTCAGAATTTAATGATGAATTTATGACAAACTTACTTGCTCAAGCAAAAACTCGACATAGTGTTTGACCTAGCGTTTAGGGCTAGTTCGTTATAGTGCAATATTTTACAGTTAATATTTCTGAGGGTGCGAAACAAGATTTAGAAGACATATTTGATGAAACAAAAGAAGTGATAATTCATATTATTACCGATACAAAACAATACACTCGGTATATGAATTTATCGTGATAAATCTATTTTTAAAAGTGTAGTATTTTTACTTTCTTCACCCGTTCCCTTCGACTTAACATCGGTCATGACGCTATCTGAACAATCACGTTAATTCCCCCCCAAAAAAACAAAAATTTTGTACTGAAACGTTAAATGCGGAAAAACCGAGGCACAGCCGTGAGAGGTTGGAATTAATGAACAAAAATGGTTCATTATTATCATGCGTGTCCTGCTAACTCTGTGGTTATTTGATTAAATTGTTTCCAAAAGGCCCGCAAAATAAGCCACAAAAATAGCAGGTTTACCTAAACCGGCTAAGTGTTTGTAATCAATGCGTAAAAATTTAAGCTAAAACAAGGGCGTTGGTTGAAAGTTGTCTTAATTAAATATAAGCGTTAATCAATATTTTTACTTAATTTGACTACGGTCGAGTAGACCGGCACTTCAAAGCATTGATATATAACACTTTACATCTCTATTCTTTAACCTGTGGAGTGCACAGCGTCTTAGCGTTATACATCACTATTTTGTTGTTACCAAGCCCCTCACAGA
>Ga0316209_1001654_pt1 | contig 21581 bp, 24 predicted proteins | sample 6monopyrite_MG_FD_204945 | JGI IMG/M metagenome (GOLD analysis project Ga0316209, IMG submission 204945) | Microbial mat bacterial communities from mineral coupon in-situ incubated in ocean water Damariscotta River, Maine, United States -... | ecosystem: Environmental > Aquatic > Marine >...
AATAAATACGTAACTGTTTCGCAAGTTGGATCATCGTCTGGACAAGGAAGTTCAATTACTGAAGGTGAAATGCGTTGTTTCGAGAGTCAAGCATCTAAAGGAGTAAATGACAGTGAGTAATCAAACAGCATTAACATTAGTAGCAAAAAGGCTTTCTGTAACAGAGCAGGAGCTTCATAGCATTGTTATTAACACGGTCATGCCAAATAAAGGTCAGCAGGTTACTAATGACCAGTTCGTTAGCTTTATGGCTGTAGCTAATGAGTACAAGCTAAATCCTTTAGTAAAGGAAATTTATGCTTTCCCGGCTAAAGGTGGCGGCATACAACCAATCGTTTCAATTGACGGATGGCTAAAAATCATTAATTCACATCACCAATTTGACGGTATGGAGCATGAAGATATTTTAGATAACGGAAAGTTGATTGCTATTAAATGCTCAATTTTCCGCAAAGACACTAGCCGCCCCGTAACTGTCACTGAGTACATGGCTGAATGCGCGGGAACGTCTGAGCCTTGGCTTAAATACCCAGCACGTATGCTTCGCCACAAAGCCACCATTCAGGCAGGCAGGTATGCGTTTGGTATTAGCGGGATCATCGATCCAGATGAAGCGGATCGCTTTGTTGATGCTGGTGTGATTGAAAAAGATATTACTCCACAACAAGAGCAAAAATCAATTGGCAAGCCAGAGTTCACCCAAGAGATGTTAAACGCATCTGCTAACAAATGGGCTAAGGCTTTAGATTCAGGTAAAAGCGCTGATGATTTAGTGGCAATGATCAAAGCTAAGTATGAATTATATGACGAGTTAGAGCAGCAAGTAAGAACACTTAATCAGGAGGAGGCAGCATGAGACATTTAGAGTTAGAGCAAGGTACAGAAGCGTGGTTAAAAGCCCGTTTAGAGCGCTTTACAGCGTCAGAAGCAGCAGCAATGTTTGGTGTGCATAAATACATTAGCCGCACCCAGTTGTTAGACCATAAAAAAGGCTGGACAACCGAGGTTGATAGCTTTACCCAATTACTTTTTGATAAAGGCCATGCAACCGAAGAAATGGCTAGACCATTAGCTGAACAAGTTGCTGGTGAAGACTTTGCCGCTGTAGTTGGTGAACTTGAAGATTCAATGTTTCTCGCCTCTTTCGATGGTATGTCCATGCTTGGCGATGTTCTTTTTGAGCATAAACTTTACAATAAAACGCTTGCTGAAAACGTTAGAAACGACAAGCTTGAGCCTCATTACTATTGGCAATTAGAACATCAACTATTAGTTTCTGGCGCTGAAAAATGCCTATTTGTAACCAGTGACGGCACAAAAGACAATTGGGCTGATATGTATTATGTATCTGTACCAGGTAGACGCGAAGAATTAATAGCAGGTTGGGAGCAGTTCGCCAAAGATTTAGAAAATCATCAACCACAAGCAAAAACTGAAAAAGTTGAAGCTGAAGAAATTAAAAACCTCCCTGCTATTTCTTACAAAATGGATGGCTTAAGTTTGTCGTCTAATCTCGACGCTTATAAAGCTGCGGCAACTGACCTAGTTGAAAAATCAAGCTTACCAATCGAAACAGATCAAGATTTTGCTAATGCCGAATCAATGGTGAAAATTTTTAAATCTGCTGAAGATGATATCAAAGCCATAAGCAAGCGTGTATTAAGCGAAGTTGCAGACATTGAAGCATTCACAAAGGATTTAGAGTTTATAGGCGAGAAAATACGCCAAGCTCGTCTAGCGACCAATAAACAGGTAACTACTCGCAAGGAAGAAATTAGAGCCTCAATACTAGTCAATTCTACCAATGAAGTTCACGACTATTACGACGCCATCAACACAGAGCTTAAAGTTAACTTGCCGCAAGAAAGTATATCAATTGCTAATGCAATGAAGGGTAAAAAAACAGTTGATTCATTACAAGATTCAGCAGATACCGCCGTTGCACAAATCAAAATTGATGCGGATAAGCTTAAGTATATTGCCAGCTCAAACATTGCCACGCTTAAAGAGTTTGCCGCTGATTACAGGTTCTTATTTTCAGATTGGAAAGACATTGCATTTAAAGCTAACGATGATTTTACCGCATTGGTTAAAACTCGAATTGCAGAGTATCAAGCCGAAGAAGCAAAGCGCCTAGAAGCTCAACGCGCCCAAATACGGGCAGAGGAAGAAGCTAAAGCAAAGGCTAAGGTTGATGCAGAAAAGGCCGAAATTGAACGCTTAGAGCGTGTAAAGCAATCTGAAATTCAAGCGGAGCAAGATAAATTACAACGCGAGAAATTAGAAGTCACACAACAAGAGCCAACACATCATGAACAAACGCAAGAAGTTAAACCAGATACGCAAGAGAAGCCAGCGCCTAAAGTGGTTCAATCGGTAAGTGAAGGCCGATCAACTAACGCACCCCAAGCTTTAAATGACTATCAGCAAGGCTATATTGACGGGTTGGCGGCTTATGCATATTGGAAAGACGGAACCCAGTTGGTTGGAACTTGCGGAGTTACATTACAACACGCACAACAACAATTCTTAAATAAGGCAGCAGCATAATGGCTAACACAATTACATTAGCAAACATAAGACCCCGCATGTTAGCTAATTCTAATGATTTATTGCCGGGCGTTAGGCACGTAAGACTAAAATTTCAGTCATGGATTTGCTTGTATGGAAAGCTCACTTATATTGGAAGTTTTGACACAAATCTGGAAGCTGGAATTGCTTGGTTAAATGCGAAAATTAGGCGAGATTCTAGTTATTTAAAGGAATTTGAGGAAAACCTTTTAAATGACAAATCGAGGTTAGCTAAGTTAAAAGCTGAACAAGAAAGAGAGAATAAACGAGCAGCATAACCGCCCTTCGCGGCTAAGGATTTATTATGAGTTTAGAACAATACAAAGACGCAAGCAGAGCGGAGCTGTGGGATATCTTGCAAATTCAAATGCAGGTATTGCAGGCAGAAGTTGCTAAGAATGCAGAGCTTGAGAAAGGGCGTGATGAAGCTGTAATTTTAGCTGAACAGCGTAGGCAGTTTATCGTGAATGGCGAGGACTTAGGGTATATAAGTGTACCAACATCTGAGAATGACCAAGCCTACTATACATTTATGCAATGCGGTCTTGATAACTCTTACGCACTAGAAGCCCACAACCTAGAGCAAGTTGATAAATTTATTTTATTCTGTAAAAACGCAAGTTCATTAACAGGGCTGGATAAGCTTCAAATTCATTCGTTGGGGATTTTGTATTCACAACAAGCAAAAACCCTTAAGGATGGTGATGTATGAAAAACATTAAATTCTCAGTTTATGGTGTACAAGAAAACGGAAATTACCTGTTTTCATCTCATGAAGTAATTCTAGAAATAGAAGAGTTACAGGCCAAAATAACTAAACAAAATACTAAGATTAAAGCACTAAAAAATAAACTTAAATCTGAACGTAAATGCAGTAATAGAAACGACCGTGATAATTTTGATTTGCTCTCTAAAATTGGTAGTGAGGAATTATTCAATAAGTACGCTGAATATGTCCATATGTGCAAGGTAATGAGAACCGAGCCTAAATTTAATGAGTGGATATCAGAGCAATCCACTAAGCTATTGGAGAGTGAAAAGTGAAATGCAAACTAACTATACACCCATGTTTCGATTCTGCGCCAGATGCTTATACAAGCTATAAGTTTGAAACAGAAAGCGAACTAATGGCAGCTAAAAACGCTTGTGCAGATTTGCTTTTATTTCTTCAAGACAAGCTCAAAGTTATGGATGATGAAAGCAATGTGTTTATCTGTGAAGAATTTGTTGATGGTGAATGGGTAGAGATAGAAGAGGATTACGACGAATGAAATACACAATAAACAATAAAACCTACACCGAGTTTGATATCAATAAGCGGTGTGCTGAGATTATGCGGCTTCAAGTTTTAGATTCGGCAACATTAGCAGCTACACGGCACAAATCTTATAGAAATATTACTTTAAATAGTTGCTGGGTTATGCCAACTAATAGCAATTATTCTACACCTCCTGTCAAGTATAGCCCATGCAACACCCCATCAGACACAGACGCAATAATCAATAAGTGTTGGGTTGATTTAATGGAGAGGGATAATTGGTGTGGCAGAAATCAAATCGAATGGCAGTACCAAATGAAAAAACACAACTGCACAAAACTAGTTGCGGCATGCATTTGCCTTATTGAATGTAATGGGGGTGAGTTGTGAGTAATGACACATGGGCAACACCTAAAGCAGTTTATAACGCTATGGATAGAGAGTTTGAGTTCTGTGCGGATATGGCAGCTAGTAAAGAAAACCACAAGCATGAAACTTATTGGACTGAGCAAGATCAGCCTAATTCACTAGAAATGTGCTGGCAAGATGCACTTTGTGACATGGGTCATATCAACCCTTGGGTATGGATTAATCCGCCCTACTCTAATATTTCGCCTTGGGTTGATAAAGCTATTCAAGCGCAAGCGTTAGGCGTGGGTTCAGTTATGCTGGTAATGGCTGATCCATCAGTTAAATGGTTTTCTAAAGCGGCTGAGTATGCAACAGAGATTCGTTTTGTAACTGAGGGCAGATTAGCATTTTTAGAAAACGGTAAGCCTAAAAGCGGTAATAATAAAGGTTCCGTTTTCTTTATATTCGCACCAAAAATGATAGGTAATGCAAAAACGACTTATTTAACTAGACAAGAGTTGTTATCACTTGGCAAGCCTGAAATTGAAACTAAACCAGACAACTATGAGTTAGCAGCATGAATAATCAAAATGCAATTGTTAGATCAATCTCTAAAATTTCCCCTGAAATATTAGTGACTGCTGAAATGCTTTCAGGGAAATACGGACCTTTAATAGATGTAGTTGGGCTAGCTGAAATTTTCCGCACAAAGGCAAGCACGATCACTCAGAACATTAGTAAAGAAGTGTTCCCTGTTAGCGTTACAAAAATTGGCGGGAAGTGGTACGCGACTGCTTACGCTGTTGCTGAATATATAGTTGAAAACAAGCAAAACAAAAACTCGGCCGCTTAAGACTTAGTGTGACGAAAGTGTAACCAGATAGAAATTAAGATAATTAAAACATTGATTGCAAAGGATTTATTTTACTGTGTAGCTACCTTGACATGGTAGGGGTCGGTGGTTCGAGTCCACTCGGTTGTACCAAAATACCTTTATATTTCAATTTCTTAGAAATAATTCGCAACTACAAGACAATCTAATGAACATGATCACGGTATGTTCCAATTTCCAGAAACTTCACTTCATAGCGCTTCTCAATTTCCAAACAAATATTCGTAAGCTCTACATCTACTTTTGCATCAAACACAACTCGCCTATACTTCGCTGGAAAAACCAAGTGATACATCAACACTGATACATTATGTCTTTTATGAATATATTCGCTCATGCGACTAGTTTACGCCGCAAGCGGCGAGGAATTAAACCCGAAGAGATTTAAGGTTAGTTTTTTTGCGTGGTTAGGATTTAAACCAACTAAATTTGCATATACTGAATCTGATTGAGTACACGAATTTGTATATGGCTGATCAGACATTTTATAATTTTGAATCTGTACATCTTTTCCATCAATCAATTTAGTAACAACTTCAGCAACAATTTCCAGAGTTGTCTGTTACTGAACTATTAAAGCGGCAATTCGTTCCATGCCTCAATATCAAGCAATTGGGCTGGTTTTACATCTAGGATATTACAAAGCTTGTCGCGGTTCACTTTTCTAAGATTAAAAAACTCTCTGGCTTCCATTTGGCTATAAGCAGGTTGACTGATACCAATTTGATCAGCCATATACTGCTGATCATAACCACGATATTTACGCCAAGCAGCAATAGTAGTGTAACCATCCACCAGCGCCTTAACCACCTCATGAGGCAAGGTTTCATTGTCGTTATCTTGCTGGCCTGACATTGCTAAAAAATCGGCATAAGGGACTACTACAGCCACAGGTGAACCATTATGTTCAATCACTTGATAATCAGTAGGTATTTTCATCACGTTTTTTCACCTCTTGAATAAGGACAATTTCAACTACGTCATTTACCACATCAAACAACACCCTGTATTGCCCAACCCTCAACCGATAATCATATTGATGATTTGATAAAGGTTTAACGTTTCTGGCATTCTGGTAATCAGCTAAAGCATCTACGGCACTGGTAATACTTGGTTGAACTTTCTTATCTAATTTAAGCAATTGCTTAACTGCTTTACGTTTCCATTCAATAGTTGCCATAGCTTGACCACTCCAATATATAATCTTTAATATTATATTTCATGCAAAATAATGTTATTAAATAAGGTTTCATATAACTTATTAGTATTTCGACTGATATCAGCCTTGGTTCAATTTCACTTTAGTAAAGTATTGGCGGATGAAAAATCTCCCGCTATTAGTGCTAATGCTTCAATTGCAGCATTAGGCGCTAGACGACCATAATGTTGTTCAATCATTTTTACTGATTTATGGCCTGCTAATCTGGCAACGGTAAACAGTGGAATGCTACCAGCCACTAAACGGCTGATGTAATGATGTCGTAATGAATAAACTTAGAGATCACACCTAAAGGCCATGTATTTCGTAGGTTAGTGTGGATTCTTGATATATTAGAGAAGTTTGGAGATAGTTTTGAATACGTCTTGACATGTTGGGGGTCGGTGGTTCGATTCAGCTAAAGCTGAAAGCGTGTTCCACGAGTTGGTGAAGTTGGATTACTCCATCGAGTCATTGTCTTATTTAACAAGGTATTAATCGTATCTGTAAAATATGCCATAAAATTATCTTGTTCAAAGGTTTCTTGTATTTTTTTTCTGGGTAAGAATCGGCGCATTTCATTTTCAAAGTCTCCACTTTTCCAATAGTCTGGTAGCTCAATCAACCTTTGTTGCAAACATTGTAATGGCGCATCGACGCTTTTGTAGTCCTTGAATTTTGCCATCACCCATTGGTCATTAATTGTTAAGCCTTGTTGTTCTAACATCACCAGATCCCATAAATCTCTGGCTTTAATAAATTTCCGCAGACAAAGAGCGACTATCTTATCGGCAAGAATTTCTTCTTCCGTTTCACAGTTAACTAATACGGTACTCAATCCAGATTGTAATGCCGGATAATTGAGCTTAATTGCTCTAGTGCTATGACTATAATTTGGAATATTGGCGACTTCGAGTTTAATTCTCTGGTTAGGTAAATCTTTAGCTTGCGGCTGTGTTTCAATTGACACCATCCATCGACCTACAGCAACACTTCCCCTTTTAAAAGTTCTCTCTTTGGGTGTTTTAACGCGGATATCTAAACCATAGCGTGGCTTGAAATAATCGATCAAAACTTGAGCCAAATCCTGATAGGCTTCTGGAGAGAAATCAACGCCACCGACAAAATCTAAATCCTCACTTAAACGCTGAGAAGCATAAGCCATTCTTAGACAAGTGCCCCCCTGAAAAACCAGCTTTGTCAATAATCCAGCGTGGCTTAAAGCGGCTATTATGTCATAGTGCAACAGCTCTTTTTCAACCGTGGTTTCCATACCTGCCAATTCTTGACTGTCACAAGCGGTTTTCACCATTTCACGCAACAAATTAGATTTTGAATTGGTTTGTGATCCAATAATAGTCTTAGAATTAGTCATCAATTTCTTCCACATTTTTATCCATAAAGAGCTTTAACATATCCAAATCAATCATATTTACATTACGACCTGAGCGTTTCAAATCACGATAAGCCGTAGCAATATTTGCCCAAGGTAGTTTGTGTCCATCAGGAATACTATGACAACTTAACTCGATCCAATCACGCTTAGAATGAATAAATTCAATAGTGCCGAAAGCTGTTTTGATTGTCTTGCTTGAACCAGAAGTCATGACAGTCAAATACCCAAACATTTGCTGACTGATGATACTAGCCTGACTTAACACAGTCTCCATAGAGACATAATTGTAATGGTCAGGACGTAACAGCAAAGCTAGCTCTTCTAGCTTGGTATCGTTGTTAGCATAACGGCTTAGTGGGTTTAGCCAAACACCTTTGCAAACTCTTTTAATTACACCATTTTTTGCATGTCGGCAAAGTGCGGTGTACATAGTTTTTTCATTTTCGTCGGCAAACAGCACCTTAGCCTGATTGTAGGAGAATAAAGCCGTCTGAGTTTGTGACTCTAATTGTTTTAAACGATTGAGTAATTCTAAGGATTTCATACAAACAAGTTACATAAACATAGTCATTTTTAGATACATTAAACCAACTTAATCACATAATCAATAGTTTAAGTCATATAAACATTGACATATTGCACCGAAGGCTTTGACTTGGATATGACTAATTTTATTGGGGAGCTCAGCCATTACTCATCTTCCTCAAATAAGCTAGAAAGCTCGTCGAACTGCGGTAAATCGTTTTGCTCCTCAATAATTGCTAACTTAAGCCCTAACAGATCAAGATACTTGCGTAGGTATTTTATGCCACCGGTGAAGTGACCTTTTTCCATCGCAATAATTTGGTTACGACTCAAGCCTGTTTGAGTTGAAACATACATTTGCGTCCAACCTTTTTCTTTACGCTTTACAGCTATTAACGAGCCATTATACCAATGCATATTAAATTTCCACCATGGTGATAAACATTAACATATATTAACAATAAGATATAAACAAGCCTAAATGTTTATATATATTAACTATTTTGGGCGGAATTTGGACAATACAGTGCCGAGGAAAAAATTCGAAGCGAGACTCTAACTTATTCAGCTAAAAAGTAATTTGCATATCCTGTAATCGTCCTGAGCCTACTAAAACATCGAAGGCGTCTTCGTAAGAATTCACAAGCTACATATTGACAGGGATTATAATTTCAATTACGTCATTCACTACATCAAATAACACACGATAGTTCCCAATTCTTAGGCGGCAGCATTAGGCGCTAAATGCCCGTAGTGTTGTTAAGTATTACTGAGGTTGAACAAAGCCATTTACAGAATAGGCAAGCACGAAGATACCCCCTAAGTAAAAAATTGACAGCACGACCTATTAATAAAAACATGCCACCTTCACTTGGTAAATGCATTGAGTAAGATACAAGAAAGCATGTAGAGACGATATTGGGGACACTCGCAGTGTTAATTAAGAATTAAGTGTGCTTTATTTCTAAGCTGCCTGTGCGGCAGTGAACTCCTATTAAGTGCGATTTAAACGGCCTATGAATTTCTAAGCTGCCTGTGCGGCAGTGAACATTGGTTGGTTAAGCCATGGTGAGGGTGAAAATTTCTAAGCTGCCTGTGCGGCAGTGAACACGCATGTATTGCGCTGCTCCTGTGTTAAGTTTTTCTAAGCTGCCTGTGCGGCAGTGAACCAAGCTTGGTAGCACCGATAGGTTACAAACTATTTCTAAGCTGCCTGTGCGGCAGTGAACAATTGTAATTGGGTATGTGACTCAGCTAAATTTTTCTAAGCTGCCTGTGCGGCAGTGAACGCATGAGCCAAAGGTTAGCTATATGTTTAACATTTCTAAGCTGCCTGTGCGGCAGTGAACAACTAAACGCCCCATGTCGCAAATTTATGAATTTTCTAAGCTGCCTGTGCGGCAGTGAACGCTTGCGAGATGCGGCAATGATTGCGATTTTATTTCTAAGCTGCCTGTGCGGCAGTGAACACAAAGAGATAGATAGATATAAGAAGGTAATATTTCTAAGCTGCCTGTGCGGCAGTGAACTTTTTTTGGGCGTAGTTGAGTAGCTGCCATATTTTCTAAGCTGCCTGTGCGGCAGTGAACAAACACGACGTACAGCTGTTGCAGCGGTGAAATTTCTAAGCTGCCTGTGCGGCAGTGAACGTTTTATTTTTACTCACTGTAAACATTATCAATTTCTAAGCTGCCTGTGCGGCAGTGAACCAAAAAAGATGTTGATACCCAAACAGCAACAATTTCTAAGCTGCCTGTGCGGCAGTGAACTAATGACTAAATATAGGCATAAGGTCATTAACTTTCTAAGCTGCCTGTGCGGCAGTGAACCTTATTCGAATAGTACCGGACTTAATCATTAATTTCTAAGCTGCCTGTGCGGCAGTGAACTGAATATCAGTGTTGAACAGCTACAGCAAGCATTTCTAAGCTGCCTGTGCGGCAGTGAACAAATCACACAGATACGCAAGGATGGCACTAAATTTCTAAGCTGCCTGTGCGGCAGTGAACATCTAACAGTAACCAATCAGCGACAGGCCCTTTTTCTAAGCTGCCTGTGCGGCAGTGAACATTTAGCTGATGAAAGTGGTGTAATTGACAAATTTCTAAGCTGCCTGTGCGGCAGTGAACCTAAGAACATAATGCCAAGGCCAGTTAAAAGATTTCTAAGCTGCCTGTGCGGCAGTGAACGAAACGATTGAGGGGTTTGATAACCTTGGCTTTTTCTAAGCTGCCTGTGCGGCAGTGAACTAATGGTTCTTGGTTTATGGTTCTTGGTTTATTTTCTAAGCTGCCTGTGCGGCAGTGAACGAGTTCTCTAAGAATGGATAGCGTGGCATTATTTTCTAAGCTGCCTGTGCGGCAGTGAACAGTGGGCCAGAGGATGCTATCACAGTGCCAGCTTTCTAAGCTGCCTGTGCGGCAGTGAACTTAGCGGCCATCTCGTGCTTCATTCTATTTAATTTCTAAGCTGCCTGTGCGGCAGTGAACGGGTGCAAACTCTCCACCAACCACAAGCGTCATTTCTAAGCTGCCTGTGCGGCAGTGAACGCTGATACGTGCATATAACCGCACCCGTCGATTTTCTAAGCTGCCTGTGCGGCAGTGAACTTAGAGCTTGGTGAAATTAAACAGCTTAGTGATTTCTAAGCTGCCTGTGCGGCAGTGAACTACTGCTGGCCCGTTGCCTCATCGACCTGAACTTTCTAAGCTGCCTGTGCGGCAGTGAACCCATTACTGACGTAGATTTCACCACTACCAACTTTCTAAGCTGCCTGTGCGGCAGTGAACAGTAGTAGAAACATTGCCGGATTTATCACCATTTTCTAAGCTGCCTGTGCGGCAGTGAACCTGGTGTGATCAATGTGGGTGTCGATCATAAATTTCTAAGCTGCCTGTGCGGCAGTGAACTAACCGTGTAATGTGGATCGGTTTATGGTGGTTTTCTAAGCTGCCTGTGCGGCAGTGAACTTAAACGTAATGGCGCTGATACCACTTCAATATTTCTAAGCTGCCTGTGCGGCAGTGAACGGACACTTCAACCCGTAGCAACTGATCCTAACTTTCTAAGCTGCCTGTGCGGCAGTGAACCTCAAAAGCTATCTGAAAAACTTGGCCCTTTATTTCTAAGCTGCCTGTGCGGCAGTGAACGTAATACCGCTGGTGTTAAACCAATCTTCAAATTTCTAAGCTGCCTGTGCGGCAGTGAACATTAAGTACTGACGATCTCGTTAAGCTCATGCTTTTCTAAGCTGCCTGTGCGGCAGTGAACACAAAAGCCTGAATATATCGAAACACGCATGGTTTCTAAGCTGCCTGTGCGGCAGTGAACAAGAAAATGGACAGCGAAACCGTAGAGAAAATTTTCTAAGCTGCCTGTGCGGCAGTGAACGATGATTCCATTATTCTGTAGTTATCCTAATCTTTCTAAGCTGCCTGTGCGGCAGTGAACAGCTGGCACAATTCAGCGTTTGTTCTTGGATGTTTCTAAGCTGCCTGTGCGGCAGTGAACATCACAATGTACGTATGGCCATTGATGACTTATTTCTAAGCTGCCTGTGCGGCAGTGAACAGTAGAATAACTGTAAAAAAATAAGTTACAACAAGTAGATAGGTAAAAATTGGTGTTTTTACCTATCTTTTTTCGATCTGTTGTAACCAATTGATTTTATTGCTTATTATTAAAGAGCGATATTTATTGGGTAAGTTGAATACATTAATAAGAATAACCCGCCATATATGGCGGGTTATTTAAAGCATTCACTAACTGCTAATGTTAATCCTTTAAAACCAAGGCACAGTAGCGGTTTTGGATAGGCCATAACAATCAAATGTACCGTTTACAGGATTATCGAAAAGCGCTTGTTCGATAAAGAGTAAAAATTGGCATGACACGCCCTGCCCTTCTCGCTTTTTAGTTTGCTGGCTTTCAACATTAATAAAAGGCAACGGCGATTTAACATATTGAGACTTTGCCTTTAATTCAGCTAAACATGTTTCGTAATCAACCTTAAATTTTTCAGAAATATGTTTGGCTTTTTTAAACAACTGAGCTTCAATACGCCCCTCACCTTTCACACGTTTTTGCATAAAACGAGCGTACTGAGTCACATCAGACGGCACAGACTTTATAGGTTTAATGTGGCAATAATCACTTAACCTATTGAGCCAGCGATGAATATCAAGCTTCTGCAAAACATCTTCACTGGCCGCCAATAAACGCAATTTGTTACCTAAGGGAAAGTCCTTATCCTTGTAACCAACAACAGAAAGAGCAACGGCAGATTCGTTGTCACCCACTTTATTATCCACCAGCGCAATGTGTACTTGTTGAAACACCTTTTGCCAGAGGAAACCAAGATTGGCTTCGGCATCTGGCAGTAGGGTAATGTCAAGGTAGTAGTTCATAGGCACCTCTTACTTCCTTTATTTAGATGACTTACTAAACACACCACCGCGAATTAAATTAGCAGTAACATACACTTGCTGATCTAAATCTAATTCAGCGCCATTTACCCAATCAAGCATTAATGAGTACAAATCACCTTCTTTTTTATTTTTACGGAAAGCATCACCAATTTGAGTAACCGCACCGAAGGGTTCAATCGCAATAGGCTTCCTCTGTTCTTCGTAGCGGTTATACCAAGTATCAATAGTACGAATAGCATTGCCTATTTTTACATTATGAATTGCAGCACAGCCTTCAAGTTTAAATAAAACCTTACCTTTTTCCCCCATGTTCATTTCTTGTGAGGGGAACACATGTTGCTGATGGCCTAGCTTTACGAAAGCATCGACTTCAACTAGTACAAAACTTTGTTGATCACCTTGTAACCCCTCAGCAATGATTGCTGCCAACTGCTGTAAATCTGCATTGCCGTTAGATTTTTCGAACTCATTTAAAGAAAAGTCATAAGCATTAAATTTAAAGGTATTGTTCCCCGCTTTAACAATAATCGTTATTTCTTCAGCACCAACACGGTTACGCCATAAAAATCGGCCATTGGCTATGTTATAAGCGTAACGATAAGCCAAGGTATTAATACCTTCACTTTGCTTAAAACCAACTGTTTTAGATTTAATTGCGTCACTAAAAACGGGGGAGTTGCAACCAAAAGGGTCACCAAGATTACCCACGATTCGTAAGCTAAAGCTTACTTTAAGAGTATCATGTTTGAGAGGTAGGTTGGCATCGTCACTGTCTGATGAAACAGGATTCGGTTTGGTTTTGTCAGTGTCGCTTGTGCCATGTGCACTTTGGGTAGAACGGTTTTGTCTTTTAGTAATGGGGATAGTCTGCCATGTCTCAGCAGATGTAATATTTTCCCATTCACCAGAAAACATTAAAGCATCAGACGTTTCTAATTTACGTTCAAAAGCTAACATACTTGGTAATTCGATAGTCATGATTTTTCCTTTTAAATTAATAAAAAACTTCTTCAGTTGTTGATTCGGTAGGTGATACTTGATTTTCTGTGACTACGCCTTGCTGGCACAAATACCAATCTTTTTCATATGGCTTATAGCTCCATACACTGGCTTGCCATTGTTCCTGGCTTTTTAGACGATGTACGCTCTGCCATTCGCCAACAGAATGTACAGATTCGACAAAACATAGGTCTGTTTCGGTATCTCTAGCACCATCAATTTCACCTGCTGAGTAAACGTCAGTGATAGCTGTGTAACCTGTCATTATTGGAACCAAATAACCCGTTTGTGGTTTTTTGACGAATTCCCAATTAGCCGACGTTTTTTCTTTTGGCTCTAAATAACTTTGCCACTGCATTAAAATTTTAGGATCAATACTTTCCGTATGTTCTGCAAAGTAAGTAATTAAGTCATTAGGTATGTTTTTTTGTTGGTAGGGCTGGCTTTTATGTTCAAGCCAAATGTCATTCAGCGATGAAAGTGATGCGGATTTCTCTGCATTCTTGGCCAAGTAGTTATCTAACAACTCACAATCTGGTCTAGCCATTTGCTTCAAGGCAATAAAATCAAACCATGCATCTAGTAGCTCTGCTTTGGGATTGCTCTCTTTAAGTTTTGAAAAGTGCTCTGCTAAATAGTTAGATCTATCTTGCAAAACAAAACCTGGTAATAGCTTCCTTCTAACGCTTTTAAGTTGCTCTTCTTTCGCTAAATCAATAATATCTACATTCGCAAGAGACAACACAGTCCCGCCAGCCAAACGCTGTATTTGGCAAGCGTTTTTAATAAACGCCGTCAGTAAATCTTGTAAGCCGCCTAAGTACCCTTTTACTGGTATTAATAAAGAAACCGTCATATTCATTTTGGCTTCTTCAATAATTGCACTTCCTTTTAGTGTTCCATCTTTCTCAAAATTAACCTCCCTTAAATAAGAAGTTTTAAACTGAGAAAACCTTGTTACACCATAATCTTTGTACACATGGGCATGCTGTTGATGTGCTACAACCATGCATCCACCTACAGCCAAATAACTTAATTCACCATTAGCCTGAAGCTTTAAATTCAAATTATGGGTAAAGCCTAAGAAATGCGTTATAGCTGGAAACCCCCAAGTAAAACCAGATGCTGCATTAGCGTTTTGCACCTTAATTCTTTCAATTAATATGTACTGGCTCATACTGCTTCTCCCCGCTGGGTTAGTTCTTTTGTATCAAATTCTTCTCTAAAATTTGCTTTAAAAATTTTCATCCATAATTTGGTATGCGTATCTTGAGGCGTGAACTTTTCGTTGGCTTTAGCTAAGCGGTTATTTAACCAAGTAGCAAAATCTTGAATAATGACCGTCTGCCAATCACCACTGTTTTTCATCGCTAAAAAATCTTCATCTTGGCGATAGCAATCTAATAAAACTTGGTGCTCTGACTTTAATTTAATCCCCTCGGTAGCAGACCACCCCATCGGTAAGGCTTGTATTGACTTAACGTAAATCAGTACCTCATCAGATAGATTTTCAATCCATTCTTCAACCCAACGCATTCGTTTAGGGTCCTTAATACTGAGTTGTAAGTTTTCAAAGCGAGTTAAAAAATCAGCCAAATATTGAATATTCTCTTTAACTTCATAAGCTCTAGATAGCTCATAAAAAAAGTTTGTTTTATAGATAGGTGCATTTAACTGTGAATGCCAAACAGGAGGCTGGCAAGAAAATAGATACTTAGTTCCTCGCCTAATTGCATTTAACTGCGACACGTTTCCATGGCTTAAAATATTACTCCCTGAAGTAACAAATAATTGTGCCACCTTAGGAAAACTATACCTTTCGCCGGACAGCGAAGTCTTAAATTCTTTTATCTTTCTTTCAATTAAATTAAAAATTTCAATCGACAATGATGATGATTCTACCGGTGCTAATAAATGGTATTTATTTTCTTCATTAGGAATTGCAAAGTACACTTGCTTTAGCAATGGGTCTATTTCTAAAGCCTTAATCTCTAGAGCTTTAGAAAATCCAGCATTCCAGTCTTTTAGCTGGTACTCGTCATGCGCAAAGCTTTTTAGAACAACATTTTCTTTATCTTCAAATATCTCATAAAGCTTTATTTTATCTAGCTCTAAGCTAAAAAAATCTCTGATTTGACTATATGCATTACTTGCAACAGAATCATATTTTATAGGAGACAAGCAAGATGTTGTGATGAATTCTTCTTTAATTCTATTGTTGTTGCTTACAATTGGTTTTGTTTTAATTGCTGAGTGAGTTAATTTCGGAACATGTGTTCCGAATGAAATATTTCTTGCATCAACAGAAGATTTAGACAACCAGTTGTTTCCGTCATACTTATCATCTAATTCTTGTGTTTTTATAAGAACAGCTTCCAATAAACTAGAAATATCAACACCTTGGGGTTTATAGTTAAACGCATTAAGAGATCGAAGCTGTGTAACTATAAACTCATACTGACTTTGATTATCTACGGGCTTATTTTTTCTAGCATCAAAAATAAATCTGATGTCGTCATCATTGAAAAAGTCTAATTTTTCATAATCTTTCCTTATTTTTTTAAAAGTTTTTTCCAAGTAACTTTTTAATTCGTTACTATGCTTCCCTCTAATAAAATTTGAAACAATATCTGTCCAACTATCCTCATTCATTACACCACCTCCTGATAAATCCCTAAATTAGAAAAATATTTGTATTCGTTTATGTCATTTTTTTTATAGCTAACCAGCCTCAACTCACCAAAACGCTGAGAAGCTTCTTCTTCACTGATGTTAAAATCATTGGCTAATTCTGCATATATACTGTGCGGGTTTAAATCAAACCAAAAACTGACGCCCTCAGTTGTCGCTATGGCTGTTTCTTCTTTTATTGAAATTCCAGCCCCTGATAACGCTCCCATTTTAGGTGGATAAACCGCCTCGTTCTTCCATTCCCAAGTCAGCTCATTATTCTTGTAAAGTAAATATAAAGCCTCGTCTTTGGCGGATTTCCTAAAGGCTTGCAAGTTTTGCAATACCCCACACCAATGCGCCTGCTCCTTCCACCACAATTTGGCTGAATCTGGATTTTTAAATAGCTTTTCAAACAAAGCTTGATGTTCCAGTGCCACCAAGTTTTCTAGCGGTGGCTGTTTGCCTTTAATCACTCGTTCAGTAGCGTTAATGGGTTGGTATTGTGACTCTGCCAATATTTCTCTTAGGGTATGTTTATTCAGCTTGAGATTTAAGTTTTCCACCTCAAAACCCGGTTGATTAAAACATCGCTCACTTCCTTTCAGCTGTTTGATATTTTGATTAATTAGTAGAATATTCTCTAGCTTTGGAACGTGTTCTCTATGTCTTAACACCCTCCCTGCTATCTGAATAATAGAGCGCATAGAGCTAGGTTCAATGATTGACCAGTCGTAGTCGTGGTCACGTCCAACCTCCGCCACAGGTGATGCTAATACAATAAACAGTTGATTTTTTGTTGCTGTTTTATGAATTAGGTTCTGTAAGTTTTGAGGTGGCCAATTCTTTTTACGATTCAGTATTTGATCTAATTTATTTTCTAAATTAGAACGAACAGCCAGAGGGAAACGACTGTGATACACGCATAAATGTATGTGCGTATTTTCAGGTACTGGTAAATTTAATAGCGCTTTAGCAACTGCAACCAACGGGTTGATGTTGGCCATACGCACTAAGCCAATAGAAACCTGATTATTATCTATCTCAACATTATTATTTTTATGTAAAGCGAGAGCACCTTGCATAATTGTTTGGGCAAAATTGACATGAATATTGTCTGTTGTAGTTAGATTATCGATAATTTCAGCTTTGTGCTTTACTGCCCCTGAACTTAAATATTCCACACGTTTTTTTACATACTTTTCATGCTGTTCTTTAAAGCTAGGAAAGTCTTTAACTTCCGCTTTAATAGCCCCTCCCTTTACACGCTCATCGAACCAAGCACAGTTAATATTTTCATTCCAATTAACAATATTCACTTTGGCATATTCAGCCCAACCTGCTTGATACGCTTGAAAAGCAGCAAAGGCTAAATCTGGTGGCATGGTGGCAGTAGAAAGCAGAACACGGCTGCCTAACATGCCAGCCCAATAAACTAGCCGACATAAAGCTGGTAAGTCTTCTAAGCCGAAATCATCGGGTTCATCAATAACTAAATCAGAGGTGAGCAGCCTTAACATCGGACCGATTTGTTTCCCCCCTTTTGTACCGTCTGTCGCAGGGATTAAATGGTCAATAGTACAAACCAACGCGGGCGCTTGCACAACCTTTTCAATACGTAAGTTAGCGCCCGTCCAAGTGTGTAAACTGTGCTCTACACCCGATTGTTCATAATCAACATATAATTCTGGATCTAAAAAATCCTCAACTGACTCACTGCCTGTCCCAAAGCTTTCTTCAGGCGTTTTTTTATATTGCTCGTTTTCAAATAAGGCTTTAGACGCAGCACCGCCTACGGCAATCGCTAATTGCTCTGCGGTTAAATCCAACTGTTTACGATATTCTCGTCCTGTTTGTAAAGTAAGTGTTCTTAAACCCAGTGCTACGGTAAAACGACAATCTTGTTCTTTATTCGCCAAAGCATACATAATTTTGGCATTAGCTAGCGTTTTACCCTTACCTGTTGATGCCATATTAATACCAAAAAATCCTTGTTTCTTACTGGATTCACTTAGCTCTAACGCCACTTTTTGCGCCGCTATCTGCCAAGCGTATTTAGCATCAGCTTTGGTACTGTTTAAAAACTTGTTTTCTTCCAACGACTGTAAACTGCTTCTTAGTCGTGGCAAAGCACCTACAATCTCTACTGCATGTTTAGCGACACCAATTAAATGCTCATCAAGCTGTTGTTTAAGGGCTTTCGTATCCCGGTCTGTATTAGCAAAAACTTGATAATTAGGACTTTGCCAGTCTATTGTTGGCTCTTTTTGTGCTGAATAATGATGATCTGCAAGCATCAATGCCATTCGAGCAAGATGACTGGTAAACAATTCATCATGTAAAAGATTTTTAGCTGAGAGTTGTTTGATATTTTGCAGTGCTTTATCTGCTGACTTTATGGCTTTAAGCCGCCACTTGGTACTTTTATACGGCAAACCATCACCATGAAACGACCAATTATCCTGTAAAAAACTTTGGCTATCTTCGTCTTTAAAATTATAAGAATTCCAGAAAACTTGTAATTCTTCTGCAAACCAACTATTTAACAGACTGACTCCATTTTTATGCAGAACGGCAGGCGATGTTTCTTGAGTTAAGGTCTTCTTCCAGCTAGGAACAAAAGGCAACTTATGATGGCTAAGCACTAACCAACCGACTAATTGAGCAAAAGGCGGCAATTTAACCAATGGGTTATCTCTTCCTGTGCTAACACCGTCTTGGTATATACCATCATTATGGTTTTTATCTATTTCAGTTAACGCTATTAACCATTGCTCATCTGTCTTATTACCTACAAATGCCTGAAATATTCTTAGTGATATCCATTCGTGCCTTACAGGCTCATATTTATTCTTACCTTCGCCTTTTAGTTTTTGTTGAAATAAAATATTTGCCTTACCAAAATCATGAAAAAGAGCTGCAATAGCGACTGCATTTTTCATTAAAACTAAACTCCGCCACTTTTCTTTATCCATAAACTGCTCAATACCACCTTCGGTATAATTCACCGGCACCACACCCAACTCATTAAACTTACGTTTATTGCCCACCACCCACAAAAACTGGCTGCGGGCGCGACTGCGTATCCAATGGCAACTTACAGCTGTGCTTTTACTTGCTGTTTGGCGCAGCATTTTTTTAACGGTGAGTAGGCCGTCTTCGGTGATGATGGTTTGCCAAGTATTATCACCGATGCGGTCGGCAAATGCGTCCAGCACTCGACGCGTCTTTTTAAGGGCGTTTTTTTCGCACTGGCTAACAAAGGTGACCATCATGACTGTTCACCTTCTTTTTGCTCAGGGCTGTTTGTCTTATCTTTTTGCAGCAATAGGCTCTGTTGATATTTATTTTTTTCGATACGTATCAATATGGGCTTATACTGATACCTATGTTGATGCCCAAGAAGCGTGAATATGCGAACTACCTTAAACATTGATGACCAGCTCTTGGCTAGAGCGGTTGAGCTTTCTGGTTTGAAAAACAAAACTGACCTAGTTGGCGAAGGCCTTAAAGCTTTGATTGAGCGTGAAAGTGCTCGGCGTTTAGCCTTGCTGGGTGGTTCAGAAAAATCGGTCGTGAATATTCCGCGCAGAAGTTCTGACACTAACGAATAAACACTAAGCGCTATACCTTGTAAGATCCTATTCATTCTTCCCGCCCCTGCAACGCCACTTTTTTAACCTGCTCAAACATAAAATCTAACGCTTTGTGGTCGGTAAATTTTTGTAATACTTGTTGGCGAAACTCTTGTTCTGTGGCGTTTTCTTTGGCGCAGATAAAGGCCCATGGCAGTACTATGGCGTCTTTGATTAAATCGGCAATATCAAATACCAGTGCACCGCGTCGGGTTTTACCGTGCATTACGGCAAAGCCATGGGGAATGCCTAATACCCATAATGTACAGGCCGCTAGGCCGTAAGCTAGGTAGTTACCGTGATTAAGAAAATCGTTGGCTTTGTCGGTGCTTTGATGTTGGCGACTAAAGTCTGAGACCCCCGTATTATTGGCGGCAAGTTTATAGAGTACTTTGGTGAGTTGTGCTTCGGTCAGTAGCAGGTCAGAGGATTTAACCGCTTGCTCGGTACGGCTGGTAAAACGGTTTAATGCCGCTTTGATATCGGCGTTATCGGTAATGAACCCTTCACCTCTCAGATCCCTATCCTTTCCCCAAACCCGCAGCAAGTATTCAATTCTCGCTGCTTGAAATTGCTTTGCGGCAGCAAGGCGTTTGTCGTCATCAAACCAAAACGACATCCAACCTTGAATATACTCCGTTGGCCGATATTCACTTTGCGGTGTCATCCACTCGATATCATTACCCATATACAGTGGTGTGCCACCACCTCCGGCAAAACCCAGTAATACGCCTGCTTGCGCCAGCATTCTCACTGCGGCCTGGGTAATAGATGTGCCATTACCCAGCAGCAAGACGGTAGTATTGGCAATGGGGATATTAAAATACTGGTTCTCGGCTTTAGCTTCAGTGAGATACAACACTCGTCCATCTTTTTGCATAACCCGGCAATATTCCAGGTAATACAAATTCGCCCGCTTGGAATGCAAAATGGTTTTTAAGTCAGAGGGCGATAAGTCTTTCATTCGTTATTTTCAATCCTTTAAAAAATCTGCTTGGGCGAGCATTTCATTATTTAACATCGCCACTTTGGTTCAATAAATTACGCACTTCAATCCCTGCAAATAAAACCAGTACACTGAGTTGTCAGGTTTTACCTGCATTCCCCTTCTATGCATTAAACAACCACTGTTTTATGTCATCTTTATTGACTAACACCAACTGTTGGGCTTCGGCTTTTTCGTCGTGAAATTTGGTATTAACTTGTAATTCTTTGAGTAGCCTTTCAGGCTGCTGTTATAAAAAAGATTGTCAGGGTGGTATTGTTGATACAATTTGAGGTATTTTTGGGTTTGCTGTCGACTCATGTGTATATGTTTAATGAGTACAGTGGTATTAACTATGCCCTCCCAATAGGCCAACAACTCAACTAAATGATGAATATCCGTTTCTGTTTTTTCCATTTGCAATCCACATTAGTTGGTAAAAAATTTCTTTCCCACTATTACTGACTTATTTAGCGACGTCAACTTTGTATTAGCACCAACAAATAATGTTAACCAAACAAAGCTTGGGTGGACCCACTGAGTGAGCGCTAATGAAAGCAAAACCATAAAACCGGCGAATCGAAACACTGTTTTTCTACTGTCATTCTAGTCATAATTTTCTTCTAATTTAACTATAAAGTACTTATATGGTTTGGTGTTAATTCCCTAAAATT
>Ga0316209_1001655_pt1 | contig 21565 bp, 22 predicted proteins | sample 6monopyrite_MG_FD_204945 | JGI IMG/M metagenome (GOLD analysis project Ga0316209, IMG submission 204945) | Microbial mat bacterial communities from mineral coupon in-situ incubated in ocean water Damariscotta River, Maine, United States -... | ecosystem: Environmental > Aquatic > Marine >...
GAGCGCTTCTTTGGTAGCTTGAAGTACGATTGGATTTTTAAAGTTCATCAGCCAACCAGAGCGTTTATGAAAAAAGATGTCGCAGCCTACATGAGGTATTACAACCTGGAAAGGCTGCATTCGAGCAACGGTGATTTATCACCAATTAACTATGAAAATTCTCTAAGAAAAGTGTCCGGTTGGACTTGACCAGTACAAGGTATGAATAATCATTCAAAGTTGGCGTTTACGCTAATAGCTTTTTCTATTTTTATTTTAGGTATTGCTGCTGTAATTTCATTCAAAATTATCCCAGCATCTACCCAAGTATATTTGGCGGGAATAGCAGGGTGTGAAATATCCAATGAAGAATTAGCCGAAGGTGATCCTGAATTTGAAGGGATTAAATGGTGGGAACCATATATTTCTCATGCCTACAGGATAAAGCAAATGAACATGGGTGGGAGTTTTGTTATTAATGATTCATTTTCTGAAAATGAAAGTGTATATCACCTATTATTAACAGCTTCTGACAGCACGAAAGAAATATGTGATAAAGAAATAATTTCTCTCGTTCAAAATTACGGAAAACTTGGTGCCAACATCAATCACTATAATGATCGTGGCTTCACACCTCTTCATGAAGCAGTAATAATGAAAAACATTCCCCTGATTGCTACGTTTTTAGAGCTAGGAGCTGATAGGGGTCTAGAAGTTAAAAATCCTAGCTATAAGATTAGTGGAATGAATACGAATGAAATGATTGAGTTCTTCATTAATAGAAACCCTGAAAACTGGGCAAAAAACACGGACAGGCACATTAATAAAGATCTTGTCTGATTTTATGGTACTGGCGTTGGATTTTAGGAGGCGGATCGGGAAGGTCGCTGTTTTTTATCCCAGTTCGAAGGAATGACATTTTTCAGCAGTTATTCCCAAATATCAAGCGCCAAAAATTATCCCGCGATGCAAGAAGTCAATTAAATGAGCGGACGGTTTATTTTATTCCGGTGATAGATAGAGCGGTTGAATTTTCTTGATCCCCTGAAGCCATTTCTGCCCCAGTTTTTCAAGATGCTGCTGCACTTTGTGCAAACAGCCAATGACTCGGCAACGAGAGCTACCAAATGTTTGAATCTGATTGAGCCAGTGCGCCTGATTGATATTAAGGCGTTCAAATATTGGCGCGAGATTAGCCGGAATGCTGGCTTTTCCCGGCGTCTGAATGGATTTCCCTGTCCATTCCACCAGCGTCAGATAGTCCTTGAGCGAGATAACCATTGTGCGCGAGCGAACGTCACCGGCGACCGATTGGATCGCCTTTTCAAGCGCTCCATCGGTTAGCCGCCGTATACGCCGTTGAGCACTGGTGCGTTCGCTGTCTTCCAGTCTGGTAGTGAGTCCGGCTCGAACAGGATTGAGATCGACATACGCCATACAAGCCAGCGCCGCCGCCTCATCCAGCAATGCTTGTGACTTAAAACGCGACTCCCAAAAATGACCTTTACAACAATCTTCAGCATTGGCCATGCGCGCCAGCGGCTCATTAATCCGGCGCATCAGCCAGGATAAATTCCCGAGTCGACTGCGGTATTCCGCCAGTAAGACTTTATCTGCTACGATTGCCTGAATACGCAAAGCGCGTTGCGTTTTAAAGCGGGGATCGTCCAACTTGCCGGGAAAGACCTTAAGCCAACGCTCGGCCACCTCCAAATCTGACCAGCCTTCTGGCGCTTTCGGATCAACGTAAACCACCAGATGATAATGATTGTGCATCACTGCATAGGCATACACTTCAATCGCAAACACTTCCGCTAATTCCAGGATCCGCTTTTCAATCCACTCGCGGCGATGCTCAAAGTTTCTCTTGCTTTCCGGATCATCACCACAGAGAAATGCACGCCTGACACAGCGACTGATCAAGTGATAATAACCGCCGGATTCGGTATCGATTTGATCTTTGCGAGGGATAGCCATGGTTTCATCCTTGAAGAATAGCGTAGGCCTTAGTTTGCAAGAAAAGATTTCGCCTGTTAAGTCAGCAAGGGCTGTAAAAGCTGTAAGCGAAAATGGATTGAGCGTGTGGGATATTGGCTATATAGTGACTGTCCGAAGTCGTTGCGTGGGATATTGGCTATATAGTGACTGTCCGAAGTCGTTGCGAAGTCGTTGGTGGTTCAGGACATGGGCTTGGGGGAGCAGTTCTCGCAAAGCCGGTGTTTGGTTCGAGTTAAGTTTTTTAGTTTTTGCTGTTGTTATCAGCATAATCAGTTATTTTGATCCTTCTAAAACAAATTTTGCACTTATTGTGATGTACTTTCTCTATATTCATACAGTTTATATGAGGTACGGTGACAAGAATGGATCTTGGGGGGATACGACATAACGAATAAGGATAAGTCGCGCGATAGCCGCGACTTATCCAGTTGTTGAACAAGCCCGATTGAGAGTTTCTTTATATAGGAAATAAATAGTCGCCCCTTAAAAACAACCTAACCATTTGAAAACAAAGAAATAAATCTTTATTTCGATCGAACATTTCAACCAGAAATGTTAACATAGGTATCAAGTTTCTGGTTGAAATGGTGAAAAAATGCTCACACAAAGCGCTCAACATCATCAAACCAATCTGTTTGGCTCCGATCTGCTCCTGCAACTCGACCCCAATGATCCGCTATTGCGGCTAGCGGCGGTTATCCCCTGGCAAGATTTTGATAACGAATTTTCGAAGCATTACCAAAAAAACATTGGCGCAAGTTATAGGTTATATCAAAGGCAAGAGTGCGATCCATATCGCAAGAACCTATCTGGGGCGAAGAGTGAACTATCCAGAACAGCATTTTTGGGCTAGGGGATATTTAGCATCAACAGCAAGCATACCAAGTATATCCCTTTGACATATCCCTTGCTTCGCAGATAAAATGGGATATACGCTAGGAATATCCCAGAGGTGATTTATGGAACAAGCAAGTGTTTTTAAGAGTAATAAAAGCCAGGCGGTGAGATTACCAAAGCCGGTCGCTTTACCGGACGACGTTAAAAAGGTGGATATCGTTGCTCTCGGAAGAGCCAGGCTTATTACGCCTGCCGGCGAGTCATGGGATAGCTGGTTTGACGGAGAAGGCGTTACTGATGATTTTATGCCTCTAAGAGAGCAGCCTGATAGTCAGGAAAGGGAATCATTCTAATGTTGAAGTACATGTTGGACACCAATATTGTCATTTACACTATAAAGAACAAGCCCCAGAATGTCCGAGAAGCTTTCATCAAGCATCATGGTCAAATGTGCATTACCACTATCACTTTAATGGAGCTTACTTATGGCGCAGAAAAATCTGTCAATCCTGAACGCAATTTAAGAGAAATCGAAGGATTTGCAGCTAGATTAGATGTTCTACCCTATGATAGTTCGGCAGCTATTCATACTGGACAAATACGTGCAGAGCTAGCCAAACAAGGACAGCCAATTGGCCCATATGATCAAATGATAGGCGGTCATGCCCGCTCTCTGGGTTTGGTGTTAGTCACCAATAACGAAAAAGAATTTAAGCGCGTTCCGGGGCTGCGCGTAGAGAATTGGACTAGAGTTCAATAAATAGTAAGTAGCATTGAAGATAAGAAAGGCGGGGAATTAAAGCTTAGTGCCCGTTCTATCGGGGATAAGCTGGCTCTTTATCACGGAACAATATCGCCACCATTTACCAACGATTTCGGATCGCGTCCTGAATGTTATTCAGCGCGGGATAAGGTAATTGCGGTTCCGTAACCTTATAGTTACCGTCGGACCAATGAGTAAGTTTTAGCGTACTGCAAACACCTTTGGTAAGAAAACGACTCTTGGCGCCATAAACGTGCCTTGAGCCATTTTTGGCCTGCTCTGGCACCCAGTATTTTAGTGGCTGAATAAGGTGAAGGTTTTGCTTTGCGCGTGTTATAGCGACATTTAGCAGACGGCGTTCTTCCTCTATGGCTTTGTTGTCTCCGGCAGCGTACTCATTGGGAAAATTGCCATCAGCGACGTTTAGTATAAAGACATTTTTCCACTCCTGACCTTTAGCGCTATGGATTGTTGAAAGGATCACAAAGTCATCATCTTTATGAGGACTGCTGGCTAGATCACTTGAGGAAATTGGCGGCTCCAATGTCAGTTCGCTGGTAAACTGTTCGCAAGAAGCGTACTGTTGCGACAGATTGACCAGTTGTTCGATGTCGCCACTGCGCGCCAGATCGCTCTCGTAGTTTTCGTCTAAAAGCGGCAGGTAAACATTCTTTATTCTATCCATTTGTGCAGGCCACTGGACAGCCTGATTCTGTGTATCGACTAACAATGTAATTAGCGCCGACCAGAAATTTTCCGCGGCGGGTGGAGCCGAAAATGTCTCTAATGACGAAAATTGAAAATTATTTAGTTCTAAGTAATCTAGCGCTTTCATGGCCGTCGCCGGGCCTATGCCCGGGATTAATTTTAGAATTCTGAAGCCTGAAATGCGATGCTTTGGATTTTCGGCCCAACGCGCTATCGCGATAAAATCTTTTACATGCGCGGCCTCTAAAAATTTAAGACCGCCGTATTTGACGAAAGGAATATCGTGCCGCATTAGCTCAATTTCCAGTCGATCGCTGTGATGACTACTACGAAACAATATCGCCTGATCACGCAACGCGGTGCCAGCTTCTCTTTCCTTAAGCAATTGCCTGACAATATAGAGTGCCTGTTGAGAGTCATCCTCTACCGAAATTAATTCAGGCTTGTGGCTGCCGCATTTATCCGATACTAAATTTTTCTTGTAACCGACTTTGCTATCACTTAAGAGTCGGTTAGACAGATCTAAAATCGGTTGAATAGAGCGGTAGTTTCTGGACAAGGCTATGACTTTTGCTGCTGGCTTAAACAGTCGGGGAAAATTTAAAATGTTGTCGACTTCTGCGCTGCGGAAACTATAAATCGACTGAGCGTCATCGCCGACCACCGTTAGTCCTTTACCGTTGGGAAACAGCCTGGTCAGGATCCCTGCCTGAAGTAAATTAGTATCCTGATATTCGTCGATTAATACGTGATCAAATTTCGCAGCGATAAAAGCAGCCATTTTTGGATCGGCTACCAGGTGATACCAGTAGAGTAATAAATCATCGTAATCGAGCGACAGTTGTTGAATTTTTCTTTCAGTGTAGAGCGCAAATAACTGCTTCAATTGAGCCTGCCAGTGCTCGCACCAGGGAAAATCTTTTTTCAGAACTGTAGCCAGTTCATCCTGAGAGTTGATACAACGCGAGTAGATATTTAAGCAAGTCGACTTTTTAGGAAATCGTTTACTAGTAGTCGTCAAGTTAAGCTCATGGCGCAAAATATCTATTAAATCTTCTGCGTCGTTGCGGTCGATAACGGTAAAACCGGAATCCATGCCGATAGACTTTGCGTAATAGCGAAGCAACCGGTTGGCCACAGAGTGAAAAGTTCCCGTCCATGGGAGCTGCAGACTGGCAGTTTTTTGAAATTTTAACTGAGAACGTAAAATACGCTTGCTTCTTTCCACTAACTCTTTGGCTGCCCGCCTGGAAAAAGTCATCAGTAATATTTTTTCGCTGTCGACATTGTTATTGATCAGGTACGCGACGCGGTGTGCCAAAGTGTTGGTTTTTCCGGTTCCAGCGCCGGCTATGATCAGTAATGGCGTGGAGTTAAAATTACCTGTGTGATCTTGTTTACCAAATTCGACAGCGGCCTGTTGTTGTGAGTTTAACTCGATAGTTTCAGGCATAATTTACTGGTCAACTCAAAAGTGGAGGGTTAGGCCACATTTTGTTGCGTCTCGAAAATAAAAGCAGTTTGCTCGCCGACACCAGGGGTCGCTTTATTCCGGATATTATTTACACCGTAAAAATCGGGTTGAGCAGATTGCGAGACGGTTTTGTTTTGCGAGACAGTATTGTTTTGCGAAACAGAATTGTTTAATTGAGTTAAATACTCGCTTTTGACAGACTTGTTGTCAGGCAAAAAGCGAGTGTATCGCCTGATTGCGAGTTGAATATCATTTTTTAAATAGCTGAGCGGCATTTGTACTAACTGGCCGACTGTTTTGTCGTCCGTGAAAGGAAAAAGAAACGCCTGCTCGAAAGCATTGATGGTTTTACTTTGAGTGGAGTAAACCTTTGATTGCTGATTGAGTAGCTGCAGTTTTCGGCGCACGCGCATCACCTGGATGCGCAGATCCAGGTAAAGAGCCTCCGGCATTGATTTAATCTGCTTGAATTGTCCGAAACGATTTTTTAACCGAATTTGCCTCGCGTTAAAATCAAGGTCGCCAATTGTTAGCCTGGTTACTTCACAGAGTCTGAAACCGCCTTCGATTGCGAGTCGCGTCATCAATTGGGTGCTGCCACTCATTTCCCGGATAACTGAGTGGCAATGACCGCCAAAACGAGCCAGATAGCCGCGTGGGGGGCTATTATTTGGTAAACGCCGATGGTAAATCGACTTCCGCCGTGCGACAACTTGAGATTGAGCAGTTATTTTTTCCATAACGGGCTCCGAATTAAGCTAGTTATTTAAATGGTACTCAAGCAAGTAGTTTTGGTCAAGTGTTAAATATTGCAGATTATTAAGCGATAAAGCGTCGCCTCGCTTCGTCGGGCGCAAACAGCCATATTAAAAGGAATTGGGTTTAATTTGAAAATAGACTAATTGCTATCGGCTTCTATTATTTGTGTTGGGCCTATGCTCAGGTCAGGACTTTTCTTATCAACCGGCGTGACGGCTAAATCGAATCGGATGCGGCTTTCCAGTGTTTTCTGCCAGTAATTTAAGTTGTGAAAGGAATCATCTAGCCAGGGCGTAATTTCCTCTTCCAGCAACATGAGTGGGATGGATTTATCGTGGATATGACTCAGTTTAGGATGCGGCGGCAGGGTAATAATAGAGCAGGAGTAATGATAACCGTTTGACCCCGACTCGCCGGAATCAAGCGGCCAGCGCTTATATAAGCCGCCGAATGCTATCGCTCCCTCGACCGCTTCTATTTTAAAGCGCTCGCCTTTCCATTCGTAAAAACAACTGGCGGGTATCACGCAACGATGATAGCCAAAGTCCCGTTTACGGTTGCTAAAAAGCTTTTCTTTACGGGTGTTAAATGATTTGTAGCGCTTATCATAAGTGTAGCCCTTTTCAGATCGGGTCTGGAACAGCCACCAACTGGCGTTAACTCCTCTAATTTCGCCCTGATTGCCAATAGCAATGGGCAGAGTCGCGTTGGGGCGAATGTTGTAATCGTTGCCCGTTTCAATAGCAATATTTAATCGTTGCATCAGCAATTTCACCCAGGGATTATCGCTGACCCGACCAATGGCGCCGCACATAATTTAAGTTTCCTTTTTGGACTTGGAGGTGCCAAGTGGCCGACTGTCTTCCAATTGAATGTCTTCCAATTGAATGCTCCGGTGGATCGGATTTTGTAGAGAAATCAGCGTTTCTGTGGCCCTGACTTTTTCAATTGACTGAATTTTATCGATCAGCAGCCATTGTAAATCGTCGATCGAGCGGCAGAGAATTTTTATGAAAATGCTGTATTTGCCCGTTGTGTAATAGGCCTCCACAACTTCATTGATATTTTGCAGTTGCTTGATCACTTCGGGATAGTCGCCCGCGCTGACCAGGTTGATCCCGATAAAGCAACATACGTCAAACCCCAGCCGTTTGGGCTCAACCGTTAACTTTGTTCCGGCGACAATTCCCGCTGATTTCATTTTTTCGATGCGCACGTGAACGGTGGCCGGGCTGACGGCAAAGCGTTTGGCTAATTCTGCGTAAGGTGTTCTGGCGTCTTCAATAAGCGCGTTAAGAATATTTTTATCCAGATTATCGATTTGATGATTTTGCACGCCGGATCTGCCCTCTAGCTAACGTATTATCAGAATAATAGCTTATAAATGAATAATATTCATCTTAATCGGCTAAATAGCTAGATGCTATTCACAAATGTGCAAAAATAGGTAATGCTTGTTCAAAATATTGCAGATTAAATTGCTATTATAGGTTAGAAAGGTATGTGTTCTATTTTTGGAATTCTGGATATCAAAGGTGATGCGGCCGAGCTAAGAACCCTCGCGTTAGCACAGTCAAAAAAACAACGGCATCGCGGGCCGGACTGGTCCGGGATCTGGACTAACGATTCCGCCGTACTGGTGCATGAGCGTCTGGCTATCGTTGATATTAACAGCGGTGAGCAGCCTCTGCTTAATCAAAGTGGCGACCTGGCATTGTTGGTCAACGGTGAAATTTACAATCACAAAGCGTTAGCTGAAGCGGAAGTAAAGAATTTTCGTTTTCAGACTCAATCCGATTGTGAGGTCATTCTGGCGCTGTTTGACAAAGATCGCACACAGCAAGCTCAGGCTCAAAAGAATTCAGCTGCGAACGCCTCTGCAAGCATAGAGCGTCGCCTGAATCAGCTGGAAGGCATGTTCGCGTTTATTTTATACGATGGTCAGGCCGAGCGTTATATCGTCGCACGCGATCCCGTTGGCATTATACCGCTGTACTACGGCTATGATCAGAAGCGACAGCTGTACATTGCTTCAGAAATGAAATCGCTGATCGGCGTATGTCAGGAAATACACACCTTTCCACCAGGACATTATCTGGATAGTGATAACGGTGAGATCCGAGCTTACTATCGACCCGTGTGGAGAGACTTCGCTCAAGTTGAAGACAAACCTGCGACGGCATTAGCGATCCGCGACGCGATGATCGCTTCGGTAAAAAAACACATGATGTCCGATGTGCCCTATGGCGTGTTACTTTCGGGTGGCCTGGACTCGTCGATTGTGTCCGCGATCGCCCAGCTTAATGCGGCCAAACGGGTAGAAGATGATCAGAGAAGCCCTGCCTGGTGGCCGCAGCTACATTCTTTTGCCGTTGGCCTTAAAGGCTCTCCGGACTTGCTTGCTGCCGCGAAAGTGGCGGCACAAATTGGCACCATTCACCACGAAGTTCATTTTACCGTGCAGCAGGGACTGGATGCTCTGGCCGATGTTATTTACCACCTGGAAACCTACGATGTCACCACCGTCAGAGCGTCGACGCCGATGTTTTTGATGGCGAGAAAAATTAAATCCATGGGGATCAAAATGGTGCTGTCCGGTGAAGGCGCCGACGAGATCTTCGGTGGATATCTGTATTTTCACAAAGCGCCAGGTGCACGCGAATTTCATGAAGAAACCGTACGCAAACTAGACCGCCTGCATCAGTTCGACTGCCTGCGAGCCAACAAAGCAATGGCGGCCTGGGGGGTGGAAGCCAGAGTGCCGTTTCTCGACCGTGAGTTTCTGGACGTCGCGATGGGGATCTCACCCGCAGCTAAAATGTGCGGCGACGGTAAAATTGAAAAGAAAATTTTGCGCGAAGCTTTTGAAGGCTATCTGCCGGAAGAAATTCTGTGGCGTCAAAAAGAGCAATTTTCTGATGGCGTCGGTTATTCCTGGATCGATTCACTTAAAGCCTTTGCTGAGCAACAAATCAGCGATCTGGAATTGCAAAGAGCCGCGATCGACTACCCAATCAACACGCCCGATAGCAAAGAGGGTCTGCTCTACCGAAAGTTGTTTTCAGAGCGTTTTAAATGCAACAGCGCTGCGGCAACAGTTCCTGGCGGAAAGTCGATTGCCTGCAGCACCAAAGAAGCCCTGGCGTGGGACAAGAGTTTTGAATTGCAATCGGACCCATCGGGTCGCGCGGTGAGTGGCGTGCACGAAATGGCGCTGGCATGAATCGAGCTTTATCAGAGCGACTGAATTTATTTATTGGCTGTTTGAGACAAAAAAAGGAGATCTTATGAAACTACAACAACTCAGATTTATATTGGCGATCGCCGACTGTGATCTCAATATTACCCAGGCATCCCAGCACCTGTACACTTCGCAACCTGGCGTCAGCAAACAGCTGCGTTTACTGGAAGAAGAACTGGGAATACAAATATTTGTACGCAATGGTCGCAGCTTGTCCGGTATTACTCAGCAGGGTCAAGTGGTGTTGGAAAAAGCACGCCAGGTGATGCAGACTGTTGATGAAATCAAAAATTATTCTCGCGAATCGAGTAGGCTAAAAAAATATGTTCCCATCCAGAAATATTCGGCTTGTGCTTGAAGTGAGGTTTTAGCGGCTAGTCATACCGATTGAAGAAAGCTGGGCACAAAAAAACCAACGAGCATTCCGTTGGCTTTTCCGGCTGAAAAAAATGTCCTTGTTATTTGGCTTTTTCTTCAGTTTTTACTTCGATTGCGTCAAGCGCGCTTTGATTTAACGCCGGTACGGCGTCAAGAGATTGCTTGTCTTCGACCTTCTCAGCCAATTGGTTATACTGCTCATTGGCAAATTGCTGTAATTCCTGATAACTCTTCGCCAGCTCAGCTGCCTGTTCCAGTTTGGCTTCTGCTTCCTGTAGCTTCTGCTCTGCTTGTTTCTTGTCCTTTTTGGTTGTCCTGTTCAGCTCTTCGGCTCGCTTGCGAGCGTTAGCTTCGTCCATTTTTTCTTTTTTCAGCGCTTTAAGCTTTTTAACCACATTCTCCGGCGTATCGGCGAGAGTTTTGGTGATCTGCTTCATTTCCTTCTGCTTGTCCGCTAACTGAGCTTTAATTTTCTTCAGCTCTTCGGCGTTAGCATTTTTTGCTGCCTGTTGCTTCTCTTCTGCCGCTTTTCTGGCTTGTTGGGCACTTTCTTTGGCCGCTTGCTCAATAGTAGCGCGTTGCTCACTCTGTTCCAGTTTTTGCGTCAAATCTGAAATTTCTGCGGCGGCTTTATCTTGTGATTTTTGCAGCTCATCTGCTGCATTGTTCGCTCTGGCCACGACATCTTTCAAAGATTTGTCAAGGTCGTCAGTGCTACATTCTGTTTTCAGTCCGAGGGCGGTCGTAACCGACTGCATTAATACCTGCTTACTGATAGCTAATTCTTTCCAAACTTTAAGCTGAAGTTCTAGATCGGGTTGTTCCAATTGACTCTCCTGTGGGGCTAATTTTTCGCGGCGTATGATACAAAATATGACCAACAATAGCTATAGATTACTAAATAAACTGCTCGAAAATTAATCATTTGTCTTTCAGGGGGAGATAAATGACCCTATTCCTGGTCATTTTAGATACCTTCGGCGGCAATTAAGACTGACCACGACAACAGAGGCTGTGCGACAATGTGCGTTTCTTTAGTGATTGAATAATCAAATCCATGTATCAATCAAAATCTGTCACCTCGCAGCAAGCGGGCGTTCATCGCAAGCTAAAAGACGTGGTTCTACGTCACTTAAACAGTGATTACCAAAAACCGATCCAGCGCCATAACCAGCATGCGTTTGAACAATTTCTGCAACGGCTGGAACAGTCAGAATATTCCAGCCTTATTCTCGATTCGTGCTGCGGCACTGCGATGAGCAGCAAAACTCTGGCTAGCGCTAATCCCGACGCGTTGGTTGTGGGTGTCGATCAATCTGCCCATCGGTTGAGCAAGGCTAACGCCGTTGAACAAGCTGGATCTACCGAACCGGATAATTACCTGCTTCTACGCGCAAACTGTGAGGATTTCTGGCGTCTTTGCGTCGAGCACCAAATTCAGTTCGAGCAACACTTCATTTTATATCCGAACCCCTGGCCCAAGCCGTTGCAGTTAAAGCGGCGGTGGCACGCACATCCGGTTTTTCCGTGGCTAAAACCCCTGGCAAAAACGACCGAAGTACGCAGTAACTGGATGGTCTATTTGCAGGAATTTAATTTGGCGTGGGAGTTATTGACGGGGCGGAGCGGCCGGGTAGAGCCTTTTGCGCCTGAATCATTTTTGACCTTATTCGAAAAAAAATATGCCAGCAGCCAACAAAAGCTGTACCGCCTGCAATTGGATAAAACGGGTTGAATAAATTTTTTTAAGGCTGGTAAACGGCGCCCAGAATTTTGGCGGCGCTGGCTCCGGTCACCGACGGTAGATTACCCGGAAGCATCTGCAGTCGCCGATGTGCCAGCCAGGCAAAGGTCATAGCTTCAAGGCTGTCTCCGTCAACGCCCAGATCGTTTGTGCGGCCAACGGACAGTTCTAGTTGTTGCGACAGTTGCGCCAGCAGGAATTGATTGTGCATTCCTCCGCCGCATGCGTACACGCGGTAGTCGGGGAGGTTGAGCTTTTTAATAGCCGCCGCGATGCTTTGGCAGGTCAGGGCGGTTAACGTCGCCTGAAGGTCTTGTCCACTAATTTTTTCGTCACTTTTATCCAGATGGCGCTGCAGCCAGCCCAGATTAAAATACTCGCGACCGCTGCTCTTGGGTGGCAGCAGGCTGAAATATTGATCGGTGAGCATCGAATTGAGTAGCCCCTCATCGACTTTGCCCTGCTGCGAAAACTGTCCGTCGCGGTCAAATGACTCTCCGCTTTTGTCGTGGTGGCGACTGAAATTAGCGTCCAGCAAAGTATTCGCCGGTCCGGTATCAAATCCGAGCACTGGATCTTCTGGTGAGCGGGGTAACAGGGTGACGTTAGCTATCCCGCCGAGGTTTAATATGATTCGGTTTTCGCGCGCATCTCGTAAAATAGCGTTGTGAAAAGCAGGTACCAGCGGCGCGCCCTGGCCACCGGCGGCCATATCCATACGCCGGAAATCGGCGACTGTGGTAATGCCTGTTAAATGCGCGATCAGGTTGGCGTCACCCAGTTGAATACTAAAGGGTGCTTCGCCCGCTAACCCGCCGTCGGGTCGATGGCGAACGGTCTGACCATGGCTACCGATAGCGGTAATAGAGTCCGGGTTAATCTGGTGCTGTGATAAAAAATAGTTCACCGCATCTGCAAACGCCTGGCCTATCTGATGGTCCAGCTGGCCGAGTAACTCTATCCGGTTATTGTTGGTTAAGACTTTTGGATCGCGCAACTTAATTTGCGCCGTTGGTAGGCAACAGCTGTGGATCTGTTGGCGTAATTGCGGATCGAGAGGGTGTTGGTGGTCTGCCACTAATTGCCAGCGATTCTGCTGTTTTTCCAGTAGCGCCAGGTCGATGGCATCGACGCTGGTGCCGCTGATCAGGCCAATATATCTTAACCGCTTATCATCACGTTCAGTTTTCACCAGTATGAGTTCCGGCAGAAATTCACGGAGCGACTTTGTAATTAAGCGCCAGCAGGGAATTGCGCGAAGATAACTGGTTTAGCCAGGGGGTAGTTTCGGCGATAAATCGCGTTTTTTCTGAGCGGGCTATTGGTTCGGCTTTGGGTAATTTGACCGTACGCGGATTACGATGGACACCGTTGACCAGAAATTCATAGTGTAAATGGGGCGCTTCGGCCAAACCGGTGGCGCCGACATAGCCGATCACCTGACCCTGCTTCACTCTTTTGTTTTTACTTACCGCGCGCCGTGACATATGCAGGTATTTGGTGACTATACCCTGTCCATGCTGCAAAAATACGTACTTACCATTGTATTTAGAATAGCTGGACGCAATCACTTTGCCGTCACCTGCGGCGCGAATAGGCGTGCCGGTGCGCGCACGATAATCAATGCCGCGGTGGGCTTTCCAGCGCTTGAGGATCGGGTGAAAGCGCTTGGGTTTAAAATTTGAACTGATGTAGTTAAATTTGAGCGGCGCTCTTAAAAAGGCTTTACGCATGCTCAGCCCGTCGGGCGTAAAATAGCTGGCGTTACCCTGGCTATCGACATAGCGCACAGCGGTAAATCGCTTCCCCTGATTAATAAATTCTGCGGCGACTATCTCGCCATTACCGATTTTTTCACCTTCGAGGTACTTTTCCTGGTATAACACCGAAAAAGAGTCACCCTGACGAATATCCAGATGAAAGTCGATATCCCAGTCAAAAATATTGGCCAGCTGCATGACCTGTGTATCGCTTAAATCTGCCTGCTTACCGGCAGCAAATAGCGAATCGCTAATTTCACCCTGAGTAAAGGCAGTGCGTAGTTCGATGGTTTTGTTTTCAATTCGACTGCTCGGCTGTCCCTGTTCAAATTCTACAAAGAGTGTTTGCTGTATATTCATCGAGTACTTTAATGCTGCCAGCTGTTGCTCCTGATCAAGCTGGTAAGCGATTACTTCGCCGGGCTTAAGGCGGGTTAATAATTTGGTGTTATCGTCCAGCGAGACCACTTTGTGCAATAGTTGCGGTGAAAGGCCGAGGCGCTTAAATATGTTGGATAAATTATCACCGGTTTTAACTGACTCGGTTTGCCACTTAATTCCGGCCAGCGATCGCGGACTGATTTTATCGGCCCCCGGCATGGATTTTAGTTCGAGCTGAATAGCGATAGGATCGCTATAGAATTTTTCCTGCTGAGCCATTTTCTCAACTGATTCGATAGTCGCCAGCGCATCTTCCGCCGGCTCGGGCGCAGATAATCTAAAGGCTAACGCCAGGATTGCCAGTGCCACGCCCACAATCAGAAACGGGTGAGTCATCCACGATGGCAGCGTCAAAGGAGCCGGTCTTTTAAAGATCGTTTTTGAATTTTGTGGTTTGTAATCGTGTTTTATCATACAACTTTGGCTGAGTTCCGTATAAAATGCGCGCTGACGAGATTATTTGCACCGGTAATGTCAACGAAAGCGGATATCGTGTCAATAATATCTGACTTATTGAGCGTTGCAAAATTCAGCGGTTTGCAAAAAATTCTGGTCAGAAAAGATTTTCTGAAGCATTCAGGGTACTTCAACTGAGTATTATGGCAGATGCCTCAGGTCAAAATTACATTTATTTTTTCGGTAACGATATGGCAGAGCAAGACACACAACAAGAATTATGTCAGGACTTACTTCAGGACCTGTCGTGGCGCGGTATGATCCAGCAGATGACCGCGGAAGACGAATTCAAGGCACACCTGTCTGAAGGTATGAAAGTCGTCTATTGTGGTTTCGACCCAACGGCCGACAGCTTACATATCGGTAGCCTGGTGCCTTTGCTCGCGCTAAAGCGGTTTCAGCAATATGGCCATAAACCTATCGCGTTGGTCGGCGGAGCAACCGGTTTGGTGGGGGACCCATCGTTTAAAGCGTCAGAGCGTAAACTGAACTCACAAGCGGTAGTTGAAAGCTGGGTTGAGAGCCTCAAACGTCAGGTCAGCCAATTTATAGATTTTGACTGTGGCGACAGTTCGGCGATTGTTGCCAACAATCTGGACTGGACCAAAGACGTCGATTTACTGTCGTTCCTGCGCGATGTTGGCAAGCACTTTTCTATCAACGCCATGATCCAGAAAGAATCGGTCAAGCAAAGGATCGAGCGTGAGGGCGCCGGGATCTCCTTTACTGAATTTAGCTATATGATCCTGCAATCTTTTGATTTCGCCGAGTTGAATAAACGCCATGGCTGCACCATCCAAATCGGCGGTAGCGACCAGTGGGGCAACATCACCGGCGGCATCGACCTTACCAGACGCATGAACCGGCAACAGGTTTACGGCTTAACCTTGCCTCTGGTTACCAAGGCCGACGGCAGCAAATTTGGCAAAACTGAAGCCGGTACCATCTGGCTCGACTCAAACAAAACAAGTCAATACGCATTTTACCAATTCTGGATTAACACCGCCGACGCCGATGTGTATAAATTTTTGCGTTACTTTACTTTCCTTGACGAGGCGACCGTCATCCAAATTGAAAAAGACGATGAAGCAGCTCAGGGAAGACCATCGGCGCAAGGTATTTTAGCCACAGAAGTTACTCGCCTGGTTCACGGAGAGGAAGGCCTGCAAGCGGCAGAAAGAATTACCCAGGCTTTGTTTTCCGGTCAATTTAACGAACTTTCCGAAAATGACCTGGCTCAATTGGCACAAGACGGGCTAGAGTCGAAAAAAATTGAAAAAGGCGAGAAAAAGCTGATCGATTTATTGGTTGAAACGGGGCTTGCACTCACACCTCGCGGTGAAGTCACTATTGGCCAGGCACGCAAATTTATCCAGCAGAACGCAATTAGCATCAATGGTGAAAAAGTTGCGGATATTGACGCGGTACTGGATGAAAATAGCGGTTACTTTGGCAAGTATCATATCGTTAAGCGTGGCAAGAAAATTTTTCATTTGATTGAGTGGATGTAAGGTATTCAAACTATACCAGGGGCGTCAGTTCACTGAACTATTCGTTGTTAAAGTGTTTTGTGACTCCGAATGGATCGACAATTCTGGTCGCAATTGTATGGCTCAAAGCACGTTGTAAAATAGAGCCAAGGGATATGACCTGTGCGTTCAATCGAAACATCGCAAAAGTCAATCTGCGCCATTAAGCAGCTTTCGTGTTCATCAGAAAGAAGGCGACCGTTGCGGCCGCCTTCTTTATTAACTAGGACTCTTTCGAGAACCGGTTTAGCAGAAAACAGGCGAGTATCGCGCTTGCTGTAAATCCTACCAGAAAAATGACCGGCATACTGATGTAGCCCAGCATATACCAAATTGTTGTTTCCAGTCCGCTCATGCCGACCTCCTCTTGTTTGTTAAAGTATAAAGCTAGACTTTAATCCCAGCCTTCCACATCTTTCATATCGGGTAACTTGTGGGCGATCCCTTTGTGGCAATCGATACAGGTTTTCTCTCCTTTTTCCAGAGCGCTGGCGTGCTGAACCTGAGAGCGTTTGCCCTGCTCTGAGAAATCCATAAAGTCGAAGTTGTGACAGTTGCGGCATTCTCTGGAATCGCTGTCTTTCATTCGTTCCCATTCGCGCATGGCCATTTCTTTTCGATGGTCATTGAATTTCTCGGGCGTATCGACCAGTCCAATGGCTTTACCCCACAGTTCCTTGCTAGCTTGAATTTTTCTAACAATTTTATGGGTCCACTCGTTCGGAACGTGACAGTCCGGACAGGTCGCTCTCACGCCAGAGCGATTGGAATAGTGGATGGTTTGTTTATACTCCTGGTAGACGTTATTTTCCATTTCGTGGCAACCGATACAAAAGGTCTCTGTATTAGAGGCCTCTAACCCGGTGTTAAACGCACCCCAAAAACCGATACCAAAAACAAACCCCATGGCCAGTATTGTTCCCAGGGCCGCTTTGTGCGGTCTCTTTAGCATCTGCCAGTAGCGCTTGACAAAATTTTGATCTGACATTTCTTGACTCCTTTTTTAAACAGGAACAGACAATTATTTATTAGATAATTCGTCTACCGGCTTAAACGTATTTTTAATCAATGGTTTAGCGTCTGCTTGAGTGACATGACACTGATTGCAAAAATATCTTCTTGGCGAAACATCAGATAACTGCTGGCCATCGCGGGTGTCAAAGTGAGTCATGCTGACTTTGGTGGCGCCCGCCTGACGGTATTTTTTCCAGCTATGACAGGAAAGACACTTGTTGCTTTGTAAATTAATTTGATAATTCCGGGTCTGGTGTGGAATTAACGGGGGCTGGTGCAAGTAGTCGCGAGTGATTGGAGCCTGATCGCGTTGCACTCGTTTTAGTGACTCGGCGGGCTATTGCTCATACAGTTGAGCCGTACCTCGCAGGGAAATAGCTCCGCCGTTGTCATTTTTGTCCTGGGCGATTATTGAAGCGCTGACAAAAAAGGCCGCAAAGGCTACACCAATAATTTTGATTGCTAGTTTATTCATGCTGTTTTCTCCAGTTTTCGTTTCAATCCCGGTTGGCTCGGCTTGTTCGGCTCAACTCAGGTTTTTTGCGCGAGTGGTGATTGCTCACCCCTCGCCCATGCCCTTTTACAGGCAGTTGCATGATTAATTTGCGAGGCTAAACCTTAATGACTTTAACCGCACACTTCTTATAGTCAGTTTCTTTAGACAGCGGGTCAGTTGCGTCTAAAGTTAACTTGTTGACCAGCTGTTTGGCGTCAAAAAACGGCATAAAGACTAGTCCCTTGGGCGGCTTGTTGCGACCGCGAGTTTCGACTCGCGTGAAAACTTCGCCGCGACGCGAAACGACTTTGACCTGCTGACCACGACGAACGCCTCTTGCCTTCGCGTCATCGGGGTGCATGAAAATAACTGCGTCGGGGAAGGCTTTATAAAGCTCAGGAACTCGTCGGGTCATGGTGCCAGAATGCCAGTGTTCCAGTACTCGACCGGTGCTTAGCCACAGGTCAAATTCTTCATCTGGAGACTCGGCTGGTGGCTCGTAAGGTAGCGCAAAGATCCAGGCTTTTTTATCCTGTTTCTTGCCGTAGAATTGAACATCACTGCCTTTTTCAACGTAAGGGTCGTAACCTTCTCTAAAGCGCCATAAAGTTTCCTTGCCGTCGACTACCGGCCAGCGTAGTCCGCGGGTTTGATGGTAAACGTCAAAGTCCGCCAGGTCGTGTGCATGACCGCGTCCGAAAGTTGCGTATTCTTCGAACAGGCCTTTCTGCACATAAAAACCATAATAATTGGATTCATCACTCGGGCGCTGTTGACTCATTTGTGACAGTGGAAACTTGTCTACCTGACCATTTTTGAAAAGCACTTCAAAAAGCGTTTTACCTCGATATTCAGGCTTTTGCGCGAGTAATTCCTCAGTCCACACTTCTTCTACTTTAAAGCGCTTGGAAAATTCCATAAGCTGCCACAGGTCAGATTTAGCGTCGCCGGGAGGTGGTACCTGTTGATACCAGAACTGAGTCCTTCTCTCTGCGTTGCCGTAAGCGCCTTCTTTTTCGACCCACATTGCCGTTGGTAAAATCAGATCGGATGCCTGCGCGGTAACCGTAGGATATGGGTCGGAGCAGACAATAAAGTTTTCAGGATTGCGGTAGCCGGGGAATGTTTCCTCATTCATATTAGGCGCTGTTTGCATATTGTTGTTACACATGACCCAATAAGCATTGAGCTTGCCGTCTTTGAGCATGCGGTTTTGAAGCACCGCGTGGTAGCCGGGTTTGGCCGGAATAGTGCCTTAGGGCAATTTCAAGATTTTTTCAGCGAAGTCGCGGTGCGGTTTTTTCTTAACCACCAGATCGGCGGGCAGTCTATGGGCGAAAGTGCCGACTTCGCGCGCTGTACCGCAAGCCGAAGGCTGACCCGTGAGCGAGAATGGACTATTTCCAGGCTCTGAGATTTTGCCGGTGAGCAGGTGAATGTTATACACCAGGTTGTTAGCCCACACGCCGCGTGTGCTGGTTGAAACCCATAGTCCAGTAAGAGGTGACTTTACGCGCCGGATCAGCGTAAATCTCGGCCAGTTTGATCAACTTCTCTTTGGGTACACCGGACATTTCCTCAGCGTATTCGGCGGTATAAGGCGTAACAAATTTTGCAAATTCTTCAAGGGTGATGTCTTTCGAGCCGCCTTTGCCTGGATTTTTCGCTTTCTTTTCCAGTGGATGATCGGGCCGCAGTCCGTAACCAATGTCGGTAACGCCCTGCTTAAATCGGGTGTGCTTATTAACAAAGTCTTTGTTGACTGCCTTATTCTGGATGATGTAGTTGGCAATAAAGTTAAGTATTACCAGATCGGTTTGTGGCGTGAACACCATTCCATTATCAGCCAGGTCAAAACATCGATGCTTGAAAGTTGATAGCACATGCACCTGGACATCAGGGTTACTCAAACGTCTGTCAGTCAGGCGGGACCATAAAATCGGGTGCATTTCTGCCATATTAGAGCCCCACAAGACAAAGGCGTCGGCATTTTCCAGGTCATCATAACAACCCATTGGCTCGTCGATTCCAAAGGTTCGCATAAAACCACCAACCGCTGACGCCATACAGTGACGTGCATTAGGGTCGATGTTGTTCGAGCGAAATCCAGCTTTCATCAACTTGGATGCGGCGTAGCCTTCCCAAACGGTCCACTGACCCGAGCCGAACATACCGACAGAGGTCGGGCCTTTTTTCTTTAAAGCAGTCTTAAATTTGTCGGCCATTACGTCGAAAGCTGTGTCCCAGCTGATTTCCTGGAACTCGCCGTCTTTGGCGTAAGCGCCATCGCGCATTCTGAGCAAAGGTTTGGTCAGGCGATCTTTTCCGTACATTATTTTTGAAAGAAAGTATCCTTTTATGCAGCTGAGCCCGCGGTTAACGGGCGCTTCCGGGTCACCCTGGGTGGCAACAACACGATTATTCTTGGTGCCAATCATTATCGAGCAACCGGTACCACAAAAACGGCAAGGCGCTTTGTCCCACTTTATTTCCGATTTATCAGTGGAGGTTATAAGGTTCGTCGCCGAAGCAGGTAACGAAACCCCTGCAGCGGTGGCGGCCGCGGCTGCGGCATTAGCCTTAATAAACTTACGTCTTGTCATTTTCATCGTTGTTTCTCCTGATTAGGCAAGTTGCCTTCAAAGTGATGGTAGGCAATCGAAGTCGCGATAACTCCGGGGGTATTATTAATGTGGGTGATAGTGTCTACGAGCGAATCTTCGGTGTCGCACTCGTCGATGGTAACTACAAGTTTGCCGCTTTCCGTCGCACAAATATCCACGCCATTGATAGCTGCCAGGGTGGATTCAACTTCATCGTGCTGCGCGGTCGTCGTGTTGACGACCAGGCCAACAATATTGTATTTCTCTTCGGTTTGTTTCAGTTCGGGTTGATTCATAATTAGCTGACTCTTTGCTGTTGATAAGAAATCTGTATGGCGTTGGTCGGACAAATGGAAACGCAGGCACCACAGCCGTTGCATTGGTCTACTTTGACCTGAGGAGCGGCGGTGGCGTTAATGGCGAAGGTGAAAGTTATCGCTTCATTTTCGCAGGCTTCCCCACAACTGAGACAAACGACGTTTTTCCTAGTCAGACAGCCATCGGAAATGTTGGCTCTTAAACCCCAGGGTTCGGTTTTAGCCGCATTATTCAGCGCGCCGCTTTCGCAGGCCAAAACACAGCGTTCGCAAAAGGTACATTCGTCTTTGCTGAAATCAATAATGGGACGTTGTTGTGCATCGGATTTCAGAATTGATTGCTCGCAAGCCGAGATACATCGATGGCAACTTCTACAGGTTTCAACAAAGTCGTATTCGTCAATGGCCCAGGGTGGACGCAGCACAAACGGATCCCGATCAAGCGCTTGCCTGAACAATGATCGTTTGCTTGCGTCAAAAGTAGCCATTTGCCACCTGATAAAGAAATAAGAAGAACCGCCGAATTTGTTATCAATTCGTTTAGGCCTTGGCTGACTATATTCCTGATGAGATCGTAATTATTGATCTGGAACAGCCTGCAGAATGGAACTTTTTTCAATATCAATAACTGCGCTAAATTTTGACCGCGATCACAAGAAAGCGTCGGGTTTTTAGCGTAACTCATTGAAATAAAAGATTTATCCATAAGGATAATAGGGGTATTCGTTTGCCCGCTCCTTTCATGTATACGGAATGAATTGAGCCGACTAATCACTTTTAATAACTAACGTTCAGCAAGTCGACAGTATAGATTTCGCTCCCAGCTGACCGTAAAAGCGATCTTTTCGTACGCTTTTTAACCACAAACAAATTAATTTAGGGCGGGGGTTAAAAAAAGCTTGCGTGGTGTGAATCAGGGCCTATAATGCGCGTCCGCTCTAAGGGGAAAGCAAGTGTTTTCCGGTTGTTGCGGGGTCGATTGAAACGGCCTTTGATAAGGTTGAGAATTTCGGTTGACAGAGGCAAGTTGCGCTGTATAATGCGCGCCTCGCTTGAGGGGTTCATGTT
>Ga0316209_1001656_pt1 | contig 21521 bp, 18 predicted proteins | sample 6monopyrite_MG_FD_204945 | JGI IMG/M metagenome (GOLD analysis project Ga0316209, IMG submission 204945) | Microbial mat bacterial communities from mineral coupon in-situ incubated in ocean water Damariscotta River, Maine, United States -... | ecosystem: Environmental > Aquatic > Marine >...
CGCCTTTACTCCTATCTTGTGCGCCTAGATTTGCTATATTCCAACTTGCCAATAGCAAGTTATTAGACTTTGTCACTGGAATTTCGCGCTTTAGAAAATGAGAATCAAGCGCACGTATTTCTTTTGAGCTACGAATTTTCAGAGGAGGATTGGGTTTAGCGAATGGAATAGCCATAGAAAACTCCTTGTTTCTTTATGCTAAATATTTTCAATATATTACTTCGCGAAATAAAACAAATCACCGATAGCCGGTTATTTTTAGTTTCACTAAAAGAAAATGGTGACCCATTAAGTCAAGATGATATTAGAGGTATTAAATCCTATATCCGAGAGATATTCTCTGAGATACAATCTACAATTACAAAAATAAATGAAACAATTCCTAAAAATGATATTAGATCAGTTCTTCTAAACCCGTTTGATTCTGACCTAATCCATCATATAAAATATAATAACATTGGTGCAGCAGGCTTTATTCACGCACTATTTAATTCGACAGCCAGAATTGCTCGTTTAGCCTCAACGATTATTATTGATGAAACACCTTTTGTTCTACCTAATCCCTCTCTTGTTGAGGATAAGGTTTTATTTGATGCGCCGCATGTTGTCTATGGGGTATTTACACTTGAGTCTTTAAAATCTAAATCCCTTATCTTTTCTGGGCATTACCTGGATGGAAATTCGCTAACAGAAAACAAATTTGAAAATAAAATGATTTATTGCAAAGGAAATGGAGAAAATAAGAAAAAGTTCGACGAACTCTTTGAAAAAGTTATCACTGACTATGTAAATAAAAAAGTAAAAGCTATCATACTTCCCCAACAGAATTATGTCTGTCTTTACGGCGTTGAATCCAAATCTAAATATCTATCTTCTGCTGAACTAATCAATTTAAGTCCGTCGCAGTAACTTTACTCGCTCATTACTCACAGAGCGAAAAAAAATAAAAGCGATATTACAGCTAAACGACTAGCCCTTAAGTTACCAGACTTGCTAATAATTCAGTAAACGGGATGATATTTTGTCTCACACTCGCCTCTTCGAGTGCAGTCATATATTTATCTCGAACATCTAAAGACACTACAGTCCACGGATAACCACCGCTTCCCAGCATTAAATTCATTAAAAAACGCCCCAAACGACCATTACCATCCATATAAGGATGGATATATACAAATATAAAGTGGCCGAGCACGACACGTACTGCAGGCACTGTTTCTTCTTGCAACAATTCAATAAGCGCAGGCATGGCATCTCGCACCGCTTCTCTATTGGGTGGTACATGCATCGCGCCTCTGATATACACAGGCCCGTTTCGATAACCCGCAAGATCTGCAGGCTTGAGCAAACCGCTCACCACACTCGGTGCGAACATTTCACGATACCAATCTCGGTGGTCGTCACCAAAAATAGTTCCCGCATTATCTCCTAACAATACTTTTTTAATACTTTCCAGTACCGCCTGATGGGCCTGCCAATAGCCACGGGCCGCCAAGGCATTACGATGCTCTCGATCCGCTTCTATTTGATCAGGATTCCACTCTCCTGATCGCACACGCTCTATTAATTCTGGACTGACCTGATATCCTTCGATAGATAAGGAGTGATAAGCATCCGTAACATAGATATCTTCGACCTGTTTTATATAGGCATCATTATCTTTCGGCAGACCTGGCGCTTCCGGGAAATGCGCAATGACATCCTCTCGCATATTCTGCCACATAATACGAAGGCGATTTACATAAGGGGATTCCACTCTAACTGGAAGCACGATAGGTGGACCTGCTTCAAAAGGATTTTGCTCCCTAATCGTATAACCCGCACTTTGCATGGCACTCACGATGTCATCGGCAATGCGATCCCGACCAATATTCCTAAAACCACCGGCGAGTCGTCCTGCAATCGTGCTATGACCGCCTTCGAGCAACGGCCCCAATACTTCAGATGCGTCCCGTATGATCGCTAAAGCAGCGCGCGCATCTGTTGAATCTTGCACAAAATAACGGGGGCCACAGCCAATCAGGGCAATTGGCAAGGAGTAGATTCGCACCCCCTCTTTAACTACTGTATCTTTCTCGTCCGGCAAGGTAGCTCGTATTTCTAAAAGTGACGTTTCATGGGGCAGTGCCGTGACATTATTTCGTGCCTTCACAGCGCGGACCAGTAATTGCTGAGGCACCGTCCAGTTCTCAGCATGCAGCGCCAGGGACTCCTCAGGAGACAAGCACCAGACATTACCTTTGAGATGATTAAGGTATGCCACCACAAATGGCCAGAAAGCCGCATACCAGGCGGCACTCTCACCTGCTGCTTCATCCGGACGTGATGGAACATACCAGCCCTTGATCACCTCCTGAAGGAATCCGTTCTGAATCAGGCGCTCTCGATGAGTCCGTGACACATCTGCAGAGCGAATCGCAACCTTACCGTCCGCCTGGAGGGCATGCAGTACTTCTAAGGATGAGGCTAATTTTTCAGATGGAGTTGCCATAGCATTTGACCCATAATTCGCTTATTATGTTGTACACTATTTCGCTTATTGTGTCGATCTGTTATTCGCTTATTCGGCATAAGGTCAACCCAGGATATAAAATGACTTCGTAAAAATAGCTCTCAGAAGGGTATTTTTTATCGTTTTTAGATGTTTTTGTCCTTCTGAGGGCGCTTTTTAACATATGAATTAACTGCTAAATCTTCTTTAGACTTCAATAATTAAACCATCGATAAAGTCAGGATTTAGTTCTCCTGGATACCCCCGCGGATTACAGACCACTCGAGTACTATCTATATAATAATCCGAGCTGCTATGGAGGTGCCCATGAACCCAAAGTGACGGTGAACATTCTTCAATCATCGAGTCCAGTCTTGAAACATAGGCTGCATCTGAAGTATCTACAATTTCCCCATAAGGTAGCGACAATATACTTGGCCCATGGTGGGTGATGACAATATTTGTCATGCTCTTCTTTTCTAGTAGTTGTTGCTTCAGCCAAGCTAGAGACTGGTGGTGAATAGATGCGACATCAATTGAACGTAATTTAGAAAATTTAGGTGAAACTCTTATTTTCTTGAAGTCTGTCATAATTTGCTGACACTGATATCCAGTAACACGAGGGTCACCGAATAATTCAAAGTCCGTCCATAACGTGCAACCCAAAAAGTTGATACCATCAATCGTGATAGTATCTCTTTCCAAGATAAAGCAATTAGTTCCCTTCGATTGTTCTTTTAGAGAATTAACAAGCCTAGGGTATGATTTTCCATAAAACTCATGATTGCCCATCACGTATATAACAGGTTTATGTTTAACTTGATCAAGTGCCCATTTGAGTCCCTTTTCCTTTACATGTATATCGCCGGCAAGAACAATAACATCTGCATTGGTATGACTTATCTCGTAGAGCTCAAATTCGTTATGTATATCGCTTAATAGCTGTATGTTCATACGTTGTTATCCAAATACCAAAAAAATCCATAGTCACGCAGTTTCAGATCTGAAACTCAGTCTTTCTTATGATTCTCACACCGCGTCTTGATCCAGCCCCCATCCGAAAAACGTTCAGCCTTAAGACCGCAAATTTCACAAATCTTTTCAGACCTTATTTCTGCCTCATGGATAATATCTAACATCGCTTGAGTCGTCCCACCCACATAAAACCCAAGCCCTCCAATTTTCTCCTTAACTTGGACAGCTTCAGGTAAAGGCACATCATCCAGAGTTGCCTGCCGCTCCAAGTCTTCACAAAGCTCAAGAATTAAGTCAAACCAGCCATCACCACATTTTAAACCGAAAGCCATTAATGATTCTGTCAATGGTTTACTTCTACCCTTGAAGATATCAGGAAATCTCAGATATAACTTACTGGTTAATTCTTTTTTCATACTGCCCTCCCTGCCTAAACCTGAGCCATAAGATATGTCACTACGGTTTCCCAATCCGGATATTGTTCACTACCATAGTGGATCAACTCTCCCTCGAAGCTTTCTTGACCTTTACCATCAACATTGTCATCAATTAAATAACTTCCTTTAAGAAGCCCTTTGTTGCTGCATATGATTAGCTTCTCGGTAAATTCGTAATCGAAGTGTTTTTCGACCCAGAAACGCTTCTCGCTGTAGCTGTGGATATTTCGTGTTGAAGGTGCAGTGAGTATATAGACATCTAATTCAGATCTACTTCGTAATTCATTCACTGAATCAACTGCACGTTCAATAGGTTTTAAGTCCTCAAAAAATCCAGTTAACGACTGAGGAAACTTAAGTTTTGGATTTTCACTCTTGTAGAATGAATAAGCGGATTGGTAATTACACAATACGTCATCCATATCAACATATAGTATATTCTTCGTGCTCATATTTTTTCTCTCACCTTATATAAGTTTCAGATATGAAACTCATTTATATAAAAGGGTGGAGAGAAACGGAATCTCTCAGCGTCCCATAACCTTGAACACGTCAGTGTTCATATGCGCCATTGCAGCACAATATTCATCATTCACCTGATGGTGAATTTTCCAAGGTTATGGGCGTGAGCCCGATTTATTTAGATTATCATATCGCTTATAAAATTAAATATAATTTTAAGGTTTTAGAAAAAACACTAGTGATGTGGTCATAATAGGTTGTTAATTTTATCGCGGATTTTAGTCACAAGTGCGCCACATTGAAAAAGTTGGGCCAGTGAGTACACTCACCGGTCGACTAAAACACAATGTGAGACAGCTTATGACGAAGCTTTATACCCATCTGACCCAAGAAGAACGATACCAGATTCATGCGTATAAGAAAGCAGAATTTTCTAATGCCTTTATTGCCAAAGAACTTGGACGTCATGTGAGCACGATAAAAAGAGAGTTAGCTAGAAATGCTGGATTACGTGGTTATCGACCACAGAAAGCACATTCTTTTGCTCACAATAGACATCGGTTAAAACCTAAACCCATAAAAATGACAAGGAACATGGTAAGGCATATTAAACGTGACCTTGAGCAGCAATGGAGTCCTGAGCAGATACAGGACCGATTACTCGAACAAGGATTAGCAGCGGTTTGTCCGAAAACAATTTATGATTTTATTGCACAGGACAAAGCAAGTGGCGGTGATTTATATAAACATCTTCGGCATAAAAAATATAGAAAACGAACCGGTTCGCCCGATACACGAGGTCAAATATGCAACCGCATCAGCATAGAACAACGCCCTGCCATTGTTGATGAAAAAACCCGTATTGGTGACTGGGAAGCTGATACGGTCATAGACAAAGGACACAAAGGTGTTTTAGTTACCCTGTCCGAACGTGTGAGTAAATTAAACCTAATAGCACACGTTCCTTCAAAACACGCAGAGGGTGTAACCCAGGCCATTATTCGTATGCTAGAGCCGTATCGTGATGAATTACATATCATCACCTTTGACAATGGAAAAGAATTTGCCTATCACGAAAAAATCGCTAAAGCCTTAGATGTTGATACCTATTTTGCACGCCCCTATCATTCATGGGAACGAGGACTTAATGAAAATCATAATGGTCTTATTCGACAATACTTGCCCAAAGATAAACCATTAGATAAAGTAACAACTAAACAAGTTATCGATATACAAACAAGATTAAATCAAAGGCCACGAAAACTACTTGGTTTTAAAACATCTGAAGAAGTTTATGAAGTATTGAAAATGGCATCATGAAATATGCGTGGCGCACTTGTGACTAAAATCCGCGAGTTAAAATAACTTAATATTCTTATTTTAATACTAAATTAGTTAATATTTTTACACAGAAATTAAGAGTACAAAAACTCTGCCGAAGCAGGGTTCATATACCAGCATAAATGCTCTCACAGTCCTTAGCCGGAGTTAATTTCCTAGGTATATACTGCTTTAATAGCGCTTTGATAACAAATACCCAAGTACCGCTTTGTGGTGGTTTGAGCCGCTCACATCAATATCACGACAGACCGCTATAGGATTGTTATCTGCCTTCTTCTGCGCAGACTGACTCCTGTTAACCCTATATTTTTTCCTTCAGTTTTATGAAAGCCATTTAATCGTTATTGCTCTCATCTTCAAAATCAATAGTCAGCGTAATATTAACGGGGGGTTCAGATGGCAACTCACTTCTTTTTATGTAAATTGAGGATACTGGTGAATCAGCTTCGCTATTTGCGTAGACATGCGTTCCCTTAGTTGATTTGCTAAATTCCATTATGATGGTTTTTTTCATTTTTTACCTACTTCTATTTATTCCAATATTTTTTCATTATAAACAACAAATCATTCAACAGGAGAGCGCCAGGATTTTTGTATGAAATTTGACTAGTTCATCCTGAGAGCACAGCTCAAACACGAACATTTTTAATTCTAAACAGGATATTCAGGAAAACAGTGTAGTAGTCACTACAGCCTAGTTTTATGGACATCAAATTTAAGCCAAAACACATATCGTCACAGATCGGTCACAATTCTGTCACATGGCTTTTTAGGGACTCTAAAATTCACCCTAAAACAACTTTTTTATGTGACAAGAAATTTTATAACGATTTTTTGAATGACTACATCACTGAAATTTTTAAGGCGTATTTTTTGGGTATGATTGTACTCAATAAAGATGACCACATCATTTTTGTGACAGAGTTTTTTTGAGCAGAAACAAAAACAGTCACCTATGTAAGTGACTGTTTTTATTGGGAATATGGTGGCAACACCTAGATTCGAACTAGGGCATCATTATGAGTGCATATTATTCACCAGACATTTATATTACCGAATTCGGCACTAATATACATTAATATATATTATTCAATAACTTATATGCCTAGACATTGATACGATTAACGTAAATTAATGCACATTACCTATGCCACGACATCCAATATCCATCTAATTGTCGCATTTTTGGCACAAGCATCTATACTTTAAAAATGAGTATATCACAACTTAATCTGGTGCCAAATGAGCTTATCCAAAAGCGCGTTATCCAATGAAAACTCAAGCGCTAATATAGAGCTTCGATATCTGTTGAGGCGACTTGGCATTACCCAAGACCTTGCCAACATTGATGAGGTTCTAGTAGAACTAAACGACCTACTAGAGACAGGTATTGATATTGGCTTAATCAGACAGATATCCAATTCCAGCAATTCATCAATTCCTGCTGTATGGGAAAGGTGGCGTACCTTGATTAAGAAGGTAACCTCAACCCAGTCCCTCTCTTCACCTGATCGGAAACAATACAGACTAGCAACCAGGTCTCTTCCAGACCTCAAACCAATTAAGCTAATACTGCTTTATGACTCGGATAATCAAGAAAGCCATATTTCGACAGTAAAAGGCGCCAAACTGCTCTTTTTGGCATTAACTGCACTCCCTGACTCCGTACTACAAGACAATTCTATACATCTAGAGGATTTAGCTGCTTTATTTATCAAAGGGGTCAACGAGGCACATAAATACGAGGGGCTTTCGTTAGACCTCAAATTACACAGCCCACAAGCTATTATTGGACAAATTGAGAATATTATTACCGAGTACAATTACACTTCGAACTCACCCCATAGAAAATTCTTACAGGGACTAGGCAAATCAATAGCCATTATTCTAGGGGCTACCGTTCCTCAGAAAGTTACCAAAGGAGATTTAAGCAAATCGATTAAACCGAGATCAATAAAACCAACACAATCAAGTAATCGCGGTACCCCAAAAGCCCGATTCAAATCATTCTTACAAATATCTACTGAAAACCCAGAGACAGGAACACTAGCACAACTCGTAATAGAGCCAGAAGAACCTCCATTACCTGCTCTAATTACCGAAGACAGCGAGAATGAACCGGTAAACGAATCTTTTTCCCGAGCAATAGAGCAAACCAAAACAAAGCATTGGATACGTACATTTCACAACAATCTCCCCTGGGGTAAAAGAGGCTTAAACCCTATAACAAGAAAAATTCTTACAGATTGGCTAACAAGTGACTCATCAGATATCTCACTCATCTTAAGCCTAATGATATGTACAAGTAATCGATTTGAAAGTGTACTTGAGCTAAAGTTTGGTGATGGAGGCGATATGACCTCATCATATTTCTATAAGAAATATGAAAGACCAGAAAATAGCAAAGAACCAGCTGAATCCTTACAAAATTTGCTTGAAGAAAGCATTGACAGCTATAAGTTGAAATTCCCAATTTTCCTTGAGACACGGTTATCATCGATATCGACTAGTGGCGGAGCACTCCAAGATTTAGAGACAACTCTTAAAATTGACAGAAATCGATTAAAGAGAAACATATCAAAAAATATATCATCCCTGATTAGTCAAGGCGCTACTGGGCTATCAATTGACCGTATTCACTTAATTTTGCCTGAAATGATTTCTGAAGTTACAGGTGATCAGTTTCTATCCTATTTAATTACTGGAAGAAACAACGAAATGACGCCTATAAGCGCCTATTACAGCTCATACAATATAGAGCTAATAGAAAAAACCTACGAAAAAGTAATAAAGCAGTTATTTTCATGAGTAAAGTAGGCACAAAGCTATCCATTAACCCTGATAGGCTTAGCAAAATTGTAGAAACTCTTACAAATGTCGTAGAAGAAATAATAAACCATAGCACTGACTTCATTGAGATACACAATACATATACGGCATATACATCCTTACTACTCCTTCAGGGAACTGGACACAGACCAGTCATTGACCCATTTTGTTATAGAAATGATTTTTGCCTGAGCGAGAACTTTGTCATTATCGAAGACAAAGTTATGGTTGAAGATTGTCGATTCAGATTCGCAGTGTTTCCTCAATTAGCTAAAGATCAGGTAAATTTTTATATAAGTCATCTTAAATGGTTAATAAGCCATCTATCACAGAACAATGAACACTTATCCTTATGCTGCAATATTAAAAATAACTTATATCCTGACACCCCTAAGGATAAAAGAAAGCTACCGTTTCTATTCTTCCTCAAAAGAAAGGAAGATAATATTCTTACTTACTCTGTAAGTGAATCAACATTAGATAACATTCTCGAGGAAATATGGCCATTCCCATATAATATTTCAAGGCACTTTTTATCTACGTCCACTAGACACAAATACATAGAGGCGTTACTGTCTAACAATCCAAGCAGTGTACAGACTATCCCTCTGATAGAACAAAATATTGGACATACGGAAAGCATAGAGACTCCTTTTTCTAAATCCATGCTGTTTTCCCCTTCAGAGTTCATCAATGAACTACATAAAGGCATTAATTTTGATTTGTTTTCTCAAGGATGGAAGGTCTTAACACCTCGGCGACATTTCGTTGATTTAACCTTAATTAAACATCCCAACACCAAGGAGAGCATCGATTATCCTCTTCTAGGTCCTATTGAAAGGCAAAAAGAACGACTAAAAAATAAAGAGAAAGACAGATCTGTTGTTAGAGATGCATTACAGCAGTATAAAGTCGATGAAATCAAAAGAAATCCCGCACTAATTGAACACATAAAGTCCTCTGTGCTTAATGCATCAATAGATTGTCCTGATCGTACTAATCACAGACTGTTACTTTTATGGAAATACTTATTACGACTCAAACATAAAAATACTGATTTAAAGCTTCCAAGCAGATTATTAATAATCAGAAAAGACCCTTCACCCTTCACTGAATCCTGTATGGATGAATATCGAAAGTCAATCGCCCTACGAGAAGGCTTTATTAAATATCTGGAGAATCAGGGAAAAACTACAGATAAGAATAATATACCTAAAGAAAGGAGAATTGCAGAAATTATAATAAGCGCATCATTATTTGATGCGATAACCAACCCAAACATCATTCAATCGATATTAGACACAATGCTGACGACCGCAAATGAAGGAGGGTATAACTATTTAAACATAATTGACTCAAACAAAATAAAATCTTTTGGTTCATTTAGGTGGATAATGCAACCATTATCAGCAACATTAGTTCATTCATTAGAACAATATGATTCTAATAACATTAATAGTGAGTTAATAACAAAAGAAGTTAGATCTATTCTCCATCTAATTTTTGGCACGCGTTACAAATACCCAATTGAACGCTTGTGTATTATATCCCAGGCTTATTGGCTCTTTCATTTACCTCCATACTTGAGAGAAATAAGAAATGGATCTACAGACACATCGCCACTGAAAGAAGAGTCACTGGTTAGAACACTAAGAAGTGAGGCTATTGTTGAGGACAATGGTAAAGCTGTAAACAACCAAAAACCCAAAACATCAAACGATGATAATTTAATATCCTTCGGAAAGAGCTCATATGTGCATAGCTCCTGTATAGCATTTTCAAAAGATCTTAGAGTTATCCTTACTGAAGCAAGAAATCATGTTGGAAAACGCAACAAATCTGCAAGCCGATCAAAAAAAGAGTATTTACTTAATAGCATTGAAGATAAATTATCATCTGACAAAAGATACCCAGAAATAGGTGTTGCTCTGTTACATTGGGGAAGAAAACTAACAACAAGTGGGACCGATTTATATGGCTCAATAAAATTTAATACCGTGTATCAGTATTTATCAATGCTAAGTAATCTTCTTATTGATGAAGTCGGTTCTTCATCATTTATCAATATGACCCCGATTTATTATGAAGAGCTCTACAACCTCATCCTAGAAACATCAAATCAAAAAGACAAGTCTAAATTACGAAACAACTTAAAGGATTTTCATGCTTTCTTATTGAAACTTAAACTAGTACCTAAACTAGAATGGGAGCTAGTCAAGCCAGATAACATAGACACTGAAGAGTATCGTTCAAATGCAATCATAATCACGCCTGATGAATACACTTTGTGCTTAGATTTGCTAGAGGATCTAGGTAACACAGGAAAAATGGATAAAACACTTTCTGGTTTGTATAGCGCCCTAATAATTTTAGGGTATAGATTTGGGTTGAGATTCGGCGAAGCATTATATCTACGTTACGAAAACATCCAAAGTACCGATATTGATCCTTTCTATATCATACATACAAGAAATACAGAGTATAGAGATATAAAATCTGATATTGGAACAAGGCAAGTCCCTCTCATTGGCAAGTTATCAGAGCTCGAAATCAACATAATAAGTGCTTTCTTTATTAGAAAAACACCACGGAAATCCAGTGACCTTGTATTCTTTGATAAGAATGATAGTTCGGAAGTGATAAATCCTATCAAAACCAGCAGTGATCTACACGCTCTATTGCGACATGTGACAGGTGACCCATCTATCGTGTTTCACTCACTAAGACATTCTTTTGCTAATCGCATCTACTTATTGCTCTTAGAAGAAAGAATTGGAAAGATAGGTCCTATCAATAAACTAGCAAATATTAACACTGGCTCAACAAGTCAGAGCACAGTTGAGCTGCTCACTGGCCACGCTTCTCGTCATCATATTATTCTCGATGCGATAGCAGCTCTGATGGGACATTCCAGCGTAACAACGACATTCACAAGCTATATACATATTACAGATTTTGTTACTCATCATTATTGCTCAGATGTAAAACACCAGTATTTTGAGTCAATTAGCAGCATAGACCATGTCGCTGCATATATTTCTTTATCAAATTACAAATCCATTGCAAAACGCCGACAAAGAGAAAGGCTATCATCATCTGATTTGTCCTCATTATTGGAGCTTTTGAACAAGAAGATCATAAATACATCTAATATTAAGACAACATCTGAAAAACCAGACATTAAACACTTAGTTTTTAGCAACAATGAACACACTAGTTACAATTTACAGACTATTGAAAACTTACTTTTACACCAACAATTGCCTCAATTCTCGGATATCAAATCACTATCTGATCTATTTTACTTAGATAAGAGCATTGTCAAACAGATACTTACTTCATTTGAAATACTGTCTAACTCATCAGGCTTTAGTATTTATTCAAATGATATTAATTCTTTACCATATAGAAATAATTCTACATTCCATAAAGAAACCAATTCATTATGGAAAATTTTGACTGATTACAGCAAGATACTATCTACAATCAACGATACTGATAAAATAACAATACTACATGGGGTTGATTCATGGGCAGAGTCATATCATTGCACTAGTAAATATCGTCCACTTGTATTTGATAGCGCTGATAAGCTCGTTAACTATTTTGATGCATTAAAGATATTGAATATTCCAACTGATTTATTATCTGTCTCTATACCTGAGAATGGCTGCACATGGGTCACTTATAAAAACGGTAAACTATATGTTGCAACACGTGATATTACAAAAAGGTATACAGTAAAGAGCATTAAAACTAACAAAACAGACGTACCGATGCAGGAAAAATACGCCAGATCACCTAAAAGTAGACTTGGAATAAGCCTGGAGAAGACAAGTAATCACGTAATCCACTTCCAAAAACGGCTAGATAGACTATTATTTTTGATAGGTATATATCTCCGCTCTACCGAAACAAAATCATAATCTTAACTTTTCTTACGAATTGCATACCAGTTGAGACTATTATCACGGCTTAATGCTATGTCTTCGTTCATAATATATACAATTATAAATCGAGATATGCTATGAAAAAGCTGTTTACATTAGAAGTGAACCTCTATGATCCTGGTGATATGCATTCAGATTATGGTGAATTTAGCACCATAAATGACATTGCTTATAAAATAACAGACTGTCTCATCAAATTTATATCCACAAAAATTGTTCATGAAAAACGAAATGTAAAAAAAGATATAAATTATCCTATCTTTGTTGATAATAACGCCTTAAGTAATGGAACACTTAAGCTTGAAGCGATGTTTATACCCCAAGATGTCACATTTCAGGTTTTTGACTATATTGAATATTTTTACCTCTGCCTACAAGCAGCAATTGAGGTTCTTTTTCTTGACTGCGAAGAAAACTTCGAAAATTATACTGTCGACCAATCTCAACATGAACCAATTGTGATTAATAATGGTGATTTAACAGGTGCGCTATCCATCAGTGTTAAAAACCCAATTATATTTGAACTTGCACGACGATTAAACAATCCATTAAAGAATTTGTACGATTTCAATCCAGCTATGACATTCAAACTTACTGCTGGTAGTAACTCTATCTATATACCTGGCGTTATCGTCTTAAAACAATACCTAAAAGAACGTAAAAAGATTCCAGAAAAAATAACATTTGTAAAAATAAAACCAGGAAACCATACTCAAAAACCACATTCATATTTTATTGAACTCAAATCGACATCGAGGAATATAGAGTTAGTTGATATTCCAAAAAAGTATTTAAAGCTTGCAACTCGTATGTCTAATCCTGATTACAACGATCCAGGCATCGTCATTGGGTGGGCTGAGTTTAAAAAATTACGTGGTGATGAAAAAGAAACAGGGGTATTTATCGTGAAGTCACTGCATCGTAGTAGTGATGAAGGCCAACCCGATCTCCTTTATGATTATTCACAGAGTACTAGCTAATATTATTTTAATAAAATAAGTGTAGTTTCAGATCTGAAACTCAGTCGTTATAGTCTTCTTAAATGTATATTTTAATAACCTATTTTGCTTGTCACCCTATATCGGACATTAAGATTAGTCGATTTTTAATCTCTGTCTCTCATTGTACGACTTCTTTTTATATGTCTACATAGAGGACAGTCTTTACCTGCTGTTCTATTTCGAACAGATGTTTCCCATTCATGACCACACGTTCCTAACCACCATACTTTTTTACCAGAACCGGGGACTACATCATATGGGGTTAGCTCCTCATTTTTAGTTGGATGCCATTGTTTTGCTAGCTCTGGATTTAGCGTTGCTAGACAGTTTGAATTTACAGCAATCAGGTTAGAACATATCGGGCACCCGCTGCCTTTGTGCCTCGAATTAATGACAGCTTCCCAATAATGGTCGCTTCCTTGTGGACATTTCCACCACGCTTTTTTATTACTTCCTGGTGATACATCTTTTGGAGTTAGTTCTCCATTTTTAGTTGGGTGCCATTCACTTGCGAGTTGAGGATTTAAGCTTTCAAGACAATTTGATTTGACGATAATTCGATTGGAGCAGATAGGACATCCATCTCCCTTTACTCTTTTTCCAACAGATGTTTGCCAAACATGATCATCACCTTTGGGGCACTTCCACCAAACCTTTTTATTTGAACCGGGTACTACATCCATAGGGGTTAGAGATTTATTTTTAGTAGGATGCCACTCTTTAGCTATCTCCGGATATAAAACAGATAAGCTATTGGAAGCGACAACCTTTTTACCGTTACAAATAGGACATCCAACTCCTTGGACTCTTGCTATAATTGGCGCTTTCCACACATGATCATCACCTTTGGGACACTTCCACCAGACTTTATTATTTGAACCCGGTGAGTAAAATTCAGGAAGCATTGGATGATTCTTTTTATAGTGCCATTCATTGCTGAGATTTAGATATAAATACGCTATCGATTCTTCGAAATCTATTTGATTACGCTCAAATTGAAGCTTCTTGTACTTTTCCTTAGCTATCCAATCATTTCTAATTAGATAGTCATGGATCCTTTTAGAAATAATGGGTGAGTCGATTGTTCTAACTTTTAAAATGACTTTTAGTATTTTTTTTATAATATCAATAGATATATCCCGTTTCTTTAGAGAAATATCCGTTTTTCGTATCTTTTCTAACCCTTTTTCTCTAACTCTTAATAAGAATATTTTATCTTCGAGAGCCTCATTTTTTTCTAAGTCTATTTTATCCTTCGATCGGTGCCAGTACTCTCCATCATACTCGATTCCAAACTCTATCTCCGGTATGTAGATATCAATTTCGTAGTTATCATAAATAAACCTATTTTCAATAGATTCAAAAATAGTTTTCAACTCAGAATAAATTCTTAATTCTGGACCAGATGTAGAAGAGCCACAATAAGGACAACCTCGACCACGATTCCTTAAGTTAATATAAGTTTCCCATTCATGATCACTTCCACGTGGACATTTCCACCAAACCTTTTTGTTGGAACCTGAAGTCACATCATAAGGCGTTAGTGAGCCGTTTTTAATAGGATGCCACTCTTTTGCTAATTCAGGATTATTTACAGCTAATGAGTTAGAAATAACGGTTTTTTTATTAGTGCATATAGGACAGCCGCTACCTTTTTTCCGATTATTAATCATAGCCTCCCACTCATGTTCATCATGTTTGGAGCATTGCCACCAAACTTTTCTGCCTGAACCTGCAGTTACATCATCTTGGGTCAACTTTCCATTTTTTGTGGGATGCCATTCCTTAGCTAATTCTGGATAAGCTGCGGTTAAGGAGTTTTGCTTTGATGCCTTATGACCTGAACAATAAGGACAGCCATGACCTCGTTTGCTTCTATGTGCGACAGAAGCTTCCCATTCATGCTCATCTTCAACCGAACATTTCCACCACACTTTTTTATTCGATCCAGGAAGAACGTTATCAGGTGTCAAATCACCATTTTTATCGGGATGCCATTGCTTTGCTAGCTCAGGATTAATGTCTGCTAGACTGTGACCGGTTTTAAGTTTAAGAGGTTCTTTCATAACCTTTTGATAATTGCTATGTGCTGAATTGTCAATAAAATGGGGCGGAAGGATCAAATATTAACCAGTTTGCTAGCCTGCTTCTGGACAAGCAATATTTCTTTAGCAGATTCTTTCGAATGATTACTCTGATTCTGAAGCCGACGTATACAGAGCAAGCTACTTCGGAAAATACCAAAGGTCTACCTCAGGTCGACAGCAGCACTATATTAGAAATTACTGAATGAACGCTATTAGGAGACACTAGTAACCCACTATTAGTACGCAGATTATATGGGGGGAACCTCCGCCCCTCTGGAAGGCCCATTCCAGCGACCTCCCTCAGCGCACCCGGTTAAAACTTGGTAGATAGAACGGCCCTGATGGTTGATAGCACTCTGAATTATACATTCTCACCCCTACCCTAATACGCATCTGTGGCACAGACCCAAATAGACAATTTGTACTCACATACTATTTGGTTCGGTGTGACCACTATCTAATGCTATTTGTCTTTGACTACTAGTTAAAGCGCCCCAAATCACATGCACACGATCAGGCTCCATCTGTGCAAGATCTCTTTTATATTTATCTCTCTTAAGACTAACTTTGAAAAATGAAGGGCTGTGATCAATTTTATTGCTATTCAATTTCCAAAAAACCACAAAAGCCAATTTAGGAGTTAAATACTTATTTTTCAAATAAAAAGCTAATGCATTACTTAATATATCATTCGATTCTTTCGCCGCCAAATTTCGTAAGGCTTTAATGCAGGAGTCAAGCCGCATTTGTATCTTTATATCATTTAGCTTTTTCTTAGAGCTTTTTGAGTCAAGCAGGGCACCATTCTCAAAAACTTGAACTTGAAATTTTAAAATACAACTCGAACCTACCCACAAAACTCGATTTGTATTTCTATTTTTTATTTCAAAATGATATCTGAGCTGTTCGTGATCACAAAGCTCACAATCCTCATCAGCCGTTTCATGATCTTCAATATTGTCTGTGAAATACCACTCTTGAAAGGCCTCTGGTAGTGTTCCAGCCATTGATAGAGGCAAAATATTATCCGCTACTCGTTGTGGATATGTACTCATACACTCTGCCTCTTCATTGTATTATAAAAACAGTTTTCTCAGCATACTATTTATAAGTTCTATTTCATACTAAATATGATTTTACTTCTTCTAACTTCATTTCAGCATTTTTTCCTTCTTCAACAGCTTCAAGCATGAGTTCTTCAATAGCTGGCAAAAGTTCACCCAGATGTTCACCAAGAAATAATTTTGCTGACGTCATGTATTCTAATAACTTGTTCCTAATCGATGGCGTTACAACCAACAGAATAAGTACTATAAGCAATAAAAACTTAAATTTATCTGGCAAGCCACCGATAAGCTGCATTAACTTTAATGCTCCTTTAACCATTACGATTAATAAACCAGTCGAAGCGACGGTTAAAGCCACGCCACCTAAACGGAGACTATAAACAACAGCTGCCGTACGTGTATAGTCTCGAAGAGACAGTCTGATATCCATATTAATACGCTTCCCTCCCAACTGATCTATATGTGGATCATCCGAAATAACACCATGAACATTCAGCATTTTTGACAAAACAACAAAAGGAGCATCATCTGGATCAACAGAGTCTTCATACCCTTTCAAATCTACTTTATCTACTTCAACAAACTCCAAATATTCTTGGTACTCCAGCCATAACTCTGTAGTCTTATTTTTTTCTATATTATTCTTTTCAGCTATTTTCGGCCAATGTTCTTCTATTTCATGTTTTAAATGTTCAGGAGCATATGTGATTAACGTGCCTGCCCGTATAACTTCAATAATTGCCGGATAGTTTGCCTCATTATTCCTTCTTGCCATCCATAACAAATCACTTATAACAGCATTTGTATCTATGACTAAACGTAACTGAAAGATAGACCCAACATGTTTTTCAAGCTCAGCATACTTATCAATAAATTCCCTTATTCCATCTAGCATCTCTGAACGAATATTTTTTGTTATTTTAGAAATAAGTCACCCATATCAGTTTACGTTTACTACACAAAATCATAACTCTCTTATACACCTAGATATTTAACGTCTAAATCTAGGTGTCCATGACTCAATCAAAGCATCTTCTTCTTCAATTTCATCTAAGTCTGGTATTTCTGAAGCAGATAGCACAGTCAATGTTTTTTCATACATCCCTAATCCAATTACCTCCTCATACATTTCGACATCTAGAGAACTTCCAAACCAATCTTGCAGAGTAGTTTCACTTTCATTACGACGGGATAATAATATATTGCTGTGATCCAAGTTAAATTCTCTTGTTATTACGGACAAAGGCAAAGGCGTACCTTTACGTGGCCAATCTAGACCTGGCAATTCCCTCAAAGAATCTGACATAAAACAGTAATCATTTTTGAACCAATACTAACCACAATAGCAACCGCATCAGGTGTTTGTTGAGCATATCGAATAGCTGTTGCTGTAAGAGAGGTCAAACAATCATTTGATAATTTTTCGATGGCAGCCAATCCATCAGCAGCTTTATCCATAGCAGCATCAAAAAGGCTTTTTGGCATGAGCAACCCTGCTGCAAAATGATCTGCCTCTAATTCATATCTATTTTTTGAAATAAATCCTGCTTGAGATGTATGCATACCATCAACCAGTACACTCTCAGGGTGTCCTGGCAGCATATAATGACCTAGCTCATGAGAGACACAAAAGCGCTGAAAGCCTTCATTGTTGATGTACGTGGCATACATAATCCCATAGTACTTATCTTGCCTGAGTAACATACCTGAGACACCTTTTGATTCAGGTGGTAACGGTTCCACACTAATATCTAACTGATCTGCTATTTCAAAAGGGCAGACTGGTAGGGAATCAATACCCTGTTCAAGGATAAATTGTTCTGCTCGACGAGTTGATGCTACTTCCCAAAGTGTCTTCCCCACTAGACTTAGCTTCCTTTCCTTTCCTTACTTCGTTTAGCCAGACTTGCCATAAAATCCTTCGCTATTTCACGTTCATCGGTAGTTAAACTCTCATAATCACGATATAGCGCATCACCTTTGATAACGCCGTGTGGATCATCAGTACGGCCAATAAGATAATCTGTAGTAACCTCTAACGCATCGGATAGGCGACGTAAATTGTCAAAAGAAGGCTTTCTCGAACCTGTTTCAAAGTGAGAAATAGCAGATGGCTGGAGTTTTGTAAGCTTAGCCAGCTCCTCTTGGTTCAATTTGCGCATCTTTCTGGCTAAATTCAACCGTTTTGTGAATAAATTTTCTGAATCCATAAATAAATAACTTGACGTAATCGTATAGTTGAACATATTATAACCGTATTGGCTGTTAAAGCCAATTTTTTGGGTCATGAACATGACGTTTTCGTCACATTAGTCATGACATTATTGATAAATGTGAGGAAAACACTATGAGCGATAGAGCTGTACGAAAAACAAGAAAAGACCAAGATGGTGACATTTTAGCGTTATGTGATGGAGCATCGACGTGGTCTCCACGTACTAAACAAGATGCTATTCATGATATTGAGAATGGTATACATACCTATTATATGCCGTGGACAGGTGGACGCACCGAAATACGTGTTGTACAAGGAGCCAATGGTAAGTACCTGAGAACAGATCGTGATGCCACATCAAAAAATAATTTAGATGATTTACCCGACTGCTAAAACTTAAAGAGGATACAATAATGAGTAAGAAAAAAGATGTTCATGTTGTTCCCCATAAAGACGGATGGGCAACTAAAAAGGAAGGATCTGGACGTGCAGGCTCTGTTCATGACACCCAAAAGAAAGCGATTGATAAAGCGAGGGATCAAGCCAAACGCGGTAAAACAGAAGTTGTGATACATGGTAAGGATGGCAAAATTCGGGATAGCGATAGCTATGGGAATGACCCACATCCACCAAAAGATAAAAAGCACTGATCTAAGCACGGGCCTATAATTAAATTACAGGCCCGATATTGCTAATAAATAAATTAGTAGGAGTTTTCTTAAGTTTTTGATGGATACCAATAGCTTTTTCCATTCTCTATTTGTTCCAAATCTTTCCCATACTTCTTCCTGATTTCATCCATTATCTCTGCTGGAATTATATTAGTGTATTCATCTATCTTCGAAAGATACTCTTCAAATGTTGGATGCTCACGCCAATATTCACCACCGATAGAATGCTCTAATGAACGATCAAAATGAGCACGTATTAAGCGTAGCGCTCCACCCATCTTAATGGAAAATGAGTTATTTATGTTCAGCTCTTTATATGCTTCTTTCTTTTCTTTTTCTCTAGTTTTGTATGGTGCAGGCAAATAACCTAATGCATGCTCAGCTTTTTCATATTCAAGATGTCTTAGCTCGTGCATTTTCAAATCTGCTTTTTCACTTGCAACAAAAGTAAACTGGCAATAGCTACACTCAGAAACACTGCCATTCTGATCTACTTGTGAGTTGATATGTTTTTTACACTGTACTTTTGCCTCATGATAATTACGAACCTTAAGAAGATTCCTAGACACTATATCTAGTCGTTGCCCATGAGACAATTTTGCTAATTTATTTTTTAGTTTTTTTGCTTCGCGCTTGATTTTTTCAAGTTCTAAAAGAGAAATATGTGACATTACTTCGCCCTCTATTTAGAGATATCTGTAGTCCACTTAAAGAATCTATAATAGATTCGGAATTATTAATTGATTTAGTAAGTAGTGCTCGCGCTTTGCCCGAGTGGACGGCTGGTATCTACCAAAATACACTCTACAAATATATTATAAATAGCGCGAAAGTCAATTCTTTTTAACCTAGAACACGACATCAGGGCAAACAAAGCATAGATATTTGATTGGGCTGGAATCAATTATTAATCATTTATTCTCTCAAGAGATTTAACAGCTCCATCAACATTACCCTTCACACAGCAACCATACAACTCATTGTAAGATAACATTTTTTGAGTAATCAAATGAGAAAGCCTTCCTTCAGTAAAAAAATAATCACAATATGGCAGTGCAGCAGAAGCATGCCTGAAATCATGCATGTCATTTGCCTGGTATTTTTGATTTTTATCCTGTCTGACTGCGGCATGCAAACCTGATGTAATTCTGTAACTAGGAAATTCAGTTGTTATCTTATTAAGCTTAAAAAGGTTATAGATCATATTGGCCGTAGCTGAATAATTTTCACCTGACTCAATCTCTTGTTCACTAGGATTACACCCCGTTTTCTTTTTATAGATATGGAACATTGCTTGTTGAATAAGCGGCTTATATACATCAATCATTCCCGCTAACTCACTCAAGAACATTTGTTTGAATGATCGATTTTCATTTACATGAGAGAACTTGCCTTCATTCAACTTTTCTGAAATATCTTTAAACGAAGTATCTATAACACCCCCATTTTCTCTCATGATACTTATCATTTCGCTGAGTGATATTTCCCACATGTGATCAAAAAATGATTTTTGTATCAAATTATTAAGGTCGATATTTACATTGTTAACGGGTGATGTATAACCCATGACGTAAGACAACTTAGTCCAAACCAACTGGTTTGTGCGATAGGTGCTATCACCTGTCTTATCATATAAATAATGTAATGTTTCTAAAGATATACGATCATCGTAACATATGAGGGATATGCCTTTAGACAGTCGATCTATAATTGAAGCCGTTTCATTCAACGTAACTGGATCAGACTGTTTTAGAACTTCAAGAAAAGTGCTGTCACTGATTGGAAATAGACAAATTTTTTGTTCAGATAACAAATTCACTAAATCGTAATATCTTTTACTTAATGGGTCAGTAAGCTCACCTAAGGCTACTTTTCTTAACGTAAGCCAAAAATTAGTATCAAGATATATAGTTTTGTAGTGCGAAACAAATTCAGATAGCTCTAACTGTCGCAATTTCACATGGTTATCAATTGATATTTCTGGTGTAGCTTTAT
>Ga0316209_1001660_pt1 | contig 21471 bp, 17 predicted proteins | sample 6monopyrite_MG_FD_204945 | JGI IMG/M metagenome (GOLD analysis project Ga0316209, IMG submission 204945) | Microbial mat bacterial communities from mineral coupon in-situ incubated in ocean water Damariscotta River, Maine, United States -... | ecosystem: Environmental > Aquatic > Marine >...
CTTAATATCACCGCCGATTGGTTTAATGTTGAATTAACACAAGTAATTGCTACACCTACATCGCAATTCTTGCTGAATTCATGTTTTGCTCAAGCGCCTAGAACAGGAACTGCATCAGATTTCTTCGTTGATGGTCAAGGAAACCAACGAGCAACTGGTGGTGGAACATGTGATCAAATTATTTTTGATGGTGCTGGTACACTGCAGGGTAATGCCGCTTCTATTTCAGCGGGCGCATTAAATCTTTCCTTAAGGGAGACACAGGGATTGGATTTAGGTGTTGACTACTCTTGGTCCACTGATGTTGGCGACTTTAGAACCAATGTAGCACTAACCTACATTGATAAATTTACAACTCAGTTCGATGCGACTAGTGCACCGGTCGAAAATATCAGTTTAGGAGCCTTACCAGAAACACGTTTTAATGTGGTTCAAGGTTGGAACTCAGGTGATTGGAATGCCACACTTCGAGTCAGTTATGTCGACGAAGTGGCAGGTGGATTCTGTCTTAACTCGCCTTGTTTAGCTTCTGAATTTATCGACGCTTACACAACGGTTTCGACCAGTGTCGGTTATGACTTCGGAGATTTGGGTCGAGTATTGGTTGGTGTGAACAATCTGTTAGCTGAAGAGCCACCAGAAGATCCAACGCAAAACAACTGGCCTTGGTTCCTTAATGCTGGCGGTTACTACAACGCTAAGGATAGAGAAGCCTATGTACAGTGGAACGTTAGTTTCTAGTTAGAAATTAATTAGCGAAAAAGAAAAGTCGATCCTTTTATAAGGTTCGGCTTTTTTATTGAGATTAAATATTGATACTAAATAAAGTCCTTTAGCCTCTATTCAGTGAGTTGCGCTTCTTAAACTATTTCCAATGCTGAAAAATACACTGATCGGATAGGTTATTTGTTCACATATTCAAAACGGGAAATAAGTTGGTCTAAATGTTTTTGATATTTTTTCCACCGATTAGTACTTTTATTGTTAATTCCCTCTCGAATTTGGAAGCTGCTTGCGGTGCGAACCGCATCTCGTTGGCTAAAAGACGCTAAATATTTTTGTCGCCAAAGCAAATCACAGTTATCAAAAATGTCTTCAATGATTTTTTCCGGCTGACTGACAAATTCTTCATAGTTAACAATAACGATATCATCCGCAAAAAGATCTTGCCAGTGATTCATTAGTTGTTGGTAAGTTTGATAATAATCGGCGCAGTTTTCGAGCGAATAAGCATACTCATGCCCTTGTTGAAAATTTTGTTTATAAAGTGAAAAACAGGCGTCGAACGGATTTTTTTGGCAACAAATTATTTTGGCGTTTGGAAAGATTAATTTGATCAACCCAACATTCCAAAAATTAGCCGGTAATTTGTCGACAATTCGTTTGCCATTCAGATTTTCGAACTTTGATAGATATTTCGTTTGGAGCTTTTTTATCGAGTGAAAATTCATTTTATTAAGAAGAGAAGGATATCCATCACGATTAACATCCCGGAGATTAATTTCGCTGATAATTTGTGGTATATAGTCCACTTCGCCAGCTGCAAAAATTTTTTCGTCCTGCGATAAAATAGATTCAATGAGTGTCGTACCGGAGCGCGGTAGGCCGACAATAAAAATCGGCTCTCGGTTATTTGTTTCTTTATCGCTGGTTTTCGCTGATCTGAGTTCGAAGAAATCTTTATTAAAGAAATCAATCAACTGTTGCGACTGCTTTTTCACTTGCTTAGCGTTATAAGTCAAACTCTCCGCTTTTAGCTTATTCGCCCGTTGAAAAAACCCAAAAGCGCTATCATACTGCTGCAATTTGTCTTGCATGGTGGCAATCGCAAATAGCAAGCTGATTTGATCTTCCTTTTGCCGAGTTTGCGACACTTCGGAGAGCATTGTATTTAACAACTTTTCGTCTGCGACGTTTTGACTAATCGCATTAAAAGCGGTAGTTCTGAATAGACCATGCCGACTTATTGTTGATAGGCGGATCACTTGCCGATAAGCGGTAATTGCTTCACTAGAATCTCCGATAACAGTCAAGTTTTGCGCTAAACCAAACCAAATATCAACTAGCTCCGGATCCAAAGAAAGACATTGTCGATAAGATGTAGCAGCCTTCGAATAATCAGAAGCGAGTTCATAGCTGCGAGTAATATTTCGATAAATATCGATCTTGGCCAACAGAATATCCGTTTCAACCAGTGCTTTCTCGAAAAACTCAACAGCAGCAAGATAATGACAATCGCTAGCTTCAATGACCGCAAGAGTATTTAATAGATCGAAATCGTTTGGATAGTTGGCTAATAGCACCAATGCCTGTTTTCTCGCCTTTTGGAAGTCTTTCAAAGCAATGCTATTGTCAATTAGTAACAGTGCATTGCGATATTTTGACCCATAAGTGGCTTGTTTATCGTTCATGTTAGGTTTGTTTACTAGTCGGTGTAACCCACAGAGGGCTATCGTATGGCGGCAAAGTCTAACATGTCTGCTAATTCAAAAAGATTGAAAAGTAGACCGCGCTGCAAAAACCTTGTGCCTAGAATAGATTCTCATAGACTATTTGTCTGAGTAGCTTGCAGACAAGTTAATATAGTCTTATCATATGGAAAATCATTGATTGCATGTGATCACTATGACCTTAAATGAACTCCGGTACGTCGTAGCAGTAGCGCAAACACAACATTTCAGTAGGGCCGCTGAGCTTTGTCATATCAGTCAACCCAGCCTAAGTATCGCAATAAAAAAGTTAGAGGATGAGCTCGGCATTACCGTCTTTCAACGCGGCAAACGAAAAATAGATATTACTCCCGAAGGATTGGCTGTTGTGCAGCAGGCGCAAAGGGTCATTGAAGAAGCCGATAAACTAAACTACCTAAAAAGCAAACAAAAAGATCCTCTTAAAGGGGTTATTCGGCTTGGTGCGATATTTACCATCGGTCCCTACTTGTTTCCATCTCTAATCCCGAAATTTCGAGTCAGTCATCCGGAAATGCCGCTTCACATCGATGAAGACTATACCGAGAATTTACGTAAGAAACTTCTACAGGCTGAATTGGATATCGCCGTGTTGGCGCTACCCTTCTCCGATCCAGCCCTAGAAACAATGGAAATATATACCGAAGATTTTATTTCTGTATTTTACGATAGCCATCCATTTTCAAAGCAGTCCGAAATTTCAGTAGAAGATATTTCTCCCGACGAACTGTTGATGTTGGGAAAAGGCAATTGCTTTAGAGATCAAGTGATTGCCGCTTGTCCACAATGCCTGTCTCCACAAGCAAAAAATGAAGACTGGGTAGTTGGCAGCTCACTTGAAACCATTCGTCATATGGTCGCGATGCAATTGGGAATTACGGTAATACCTATCACCGCCTTAGCCAAACAAACAGACTATCCTGGATTAGACTCACGCCCCTTTGTTGAGCCAGTTCCCAAACGGCGAATTGTGCTGGCCTGGCGAGCCAGTTTTCCTCGCAAAGAAGCTATTAGAGTTATTGCTGAGAGCCTTCAACAGGCGCTTGCAGGTCAGGTTGATTTATTGCCACTTGAACAAGATGTTAGCTAATATGCTCAAACGGCCAGTTTTCTCGTAACATGATGCTTTCGCAAATGTCGGTCGAGTCACTCAAAGGTGTGGGTGTCAAAGTCGCCGAAAAACTTGCCCATCTATCAATATCAAACCTCGAAGATTTGCTCTTTCATTTACCTTCTAAGTACCAAGACCGCAGCCGCATTGCACCAATCGCTAGCTTATTACACGGGCAAACAGCGCAAGTTTGTGGAGTCATAGAAGCCGCCGATATAGTGTTTGGAAAACGCCGCTCGCTCGTGTGTAAAATTTCAGATGACAGCGGACTAATGGACATTCGTTTATTTTATTTTTCTATGGCGCAAAAAAAACAATTTGTACGAGGACAGTATCTACAATGTTATGGTCAAGTCTCTCGAACTGGGCGAAGTTTGAGTATGATCCATCCAGAAATAAAATATTTGAAATCAAGCGGCACACCCAATTTGACAATTGGATTGCAAGCGGTTTATCCGACGACCGATAGATTGCAACAACGCACTTTTCAATCTTTGGTAAAACAAGCCTTATCTTTTTTAGATAGCCATAGTGTTAAAGAACTTCTACCAAGTCATCTACTTAATAAACTCAATATGCCTCCGCTAGCGCAAGCCTTAAGGCTGTTACACCAGCCGCCTCTCGATCTTTCATTAGCGGATATACAAAGTGGCGAACATCCTTTGATTCAACGACTGGCTTTTGAGGAATTACTGGCGCAGAATCTCGCATTAAGAAAACTCAAATTGAAAAATCAAAAAAAAACGAGTGATGCAATTCGAATTGAATTACAACAAAAAGCGAGTTTCGAATCGAAACTGCCGTTTACGCTAACCGGCGCACAACAGCGAGTCATTTTAGAAATTGAGTCGGATCTTTCGCGAAATTTCCCAATGATGCGATTGCTCCAGGGCGATGTCGGTTGCGGTAAGACTTTGGTCGCGGCCTTTTCAATGCTGCAAGTGGCGATAAATGATCACCAGTCAGTTCTAATGGCGCCGACCGAACTGTTAGCCGAGCAACATTTTAGTGCGTTCATCAATTGGTTTTCTCCATTAAAGACAAGCGTTGTATTTTTATCGAGTAAAATGCCGGCCGCAGACAAAAAAGCCTCCCTTGCTGCTATTACATCCGGTGAGGCGAAAATTGTTATCGGGACTCATGCCGTTATTCAAGACCAAGTGCAATTCGAAAAACTCGCGTTAGTCGTGATTGACGAACAACATCGCTTTGGCGTTGAGCAACGGAAAACATTACTCGAAAAAGGCAAAAGCCAACGATATTCTGTCGAGCCTCATCAACTGGTTATGACGGCAACTCCCATTCCAAGAACACTAGCGCAAACCGCTTATGCTGATTTAGATTTATCAATCATTGACGAATTACCGCCGGGTAGAAAACTCATTGAAACATCGGTTATAAGTGATTTGAAACGATTAAAAGTCATCGAAAGAATTCAGCTCGCTTGTAAACAAGACAAACGTCAAGTTTACTGGGTATGTACCTTGATTGACGAATCAGAAGAGTTAGAATGCCAAGCGGCTGAGGCGACCTATGTTGAACTGGTACAACAATTATCTGAACTCAATGTGGGATTAATCCACGGACGTTTAAAATCAAAAGATAAAAATCAAATTATGGCAGATTTTAAGTCGGGTAAGTTAGATGTAATAGTCGCAACAACGGTCATTGAAGTCGGAGTCGATGTTCCCAACGCCAGTTTAATGATCATTGAAAATCCGGAAAGATTAGGATTATCTCAACTGCACCAGCTAAGAGGTCGGGTAGGTCGAGGCGAAAAACAAAGCTATTGTATTTTGATGTACCATTCGCCGTTATCAAAAAATGCAACACAGCGTTTAAACGTTATGCGGGATACTACTGATGGTTTCAAAATTGCAGAAAAAGATCTTGAAATTAGAGGCGCAGGCGAAGTATTAGGAACCCGCCAAACCGGAGAGATGTTATTTCGATTTGCAGATTTAATGAGAGATCGAAAGCTTTTGCCACTTATCAATAAAAGCGCAGAAGAAATGCTAAAAAAACATCCTGAACTTATTAATGAGCTTTGTGCACGCTGGATAAAGAAAGGCGAACAACTGAGCCATGTCTGATAAAAACCTTTATTGTCTTTCAATTTTTTAGCATCCAAGCTAAATTGTACTATAATTAATCAATCGTCTAGTCGAAATAGGACTAATTTTATCCTTCATAATAAATCTAAAAAGAGGATTATTTGACATGTGGTGGCAGCCAAAAAATCAAATTTCACCGCAAGAGCTTGAAAAAGCGCACGCTAAAATAGCCTCGTTAGAACAAGAAATCGAACTATTAAAGAAGATTCGCGAAGTTTCAAATTTGCAAAAAACTCAAGCTTTAGAGCAAGAGAAAAACCAGTCTGAACTGCATTCCTTAATGTTAGATGGGGCAACGACCATTGGTCGTATTCGAGACGCCGTGGCAAACTCTTTCGAAAAGCTAGAAGCGGAAAGAGCAACCTTAAAAGAATCAATTATTAGCTTTGACCAAATCCATGTATTAATGTCCGGCATCGCAAACGCACTCAGCGAAATAAAAAACAAGAATAACGACGCGGGCACCTCTGTGGTCACCCTCTCAGAAAGTGGTCATGCGATTGAACAATTCGTTAGTCAAATTCAAACTATTTCTGACCAAACCAACTTGCTCGCACTCAATGCGGCTATCGAAGCGGCGCGCGCCGGTGAACAAGGCCGAGGATTTGCAGTGGTTGCCGACGAGGTTCGATCATTAGCTCAAAAATCAGCTGTCGCCTCCAAGGAAATTACCCGTATTGTTTCAGCCATTACCGAACAGACCAAGCTAACCCAAGGACAAATTGAATCCAGCGAATCCTCCGCTAATTCGCTTTTTGCGGAAACCGGCAATGTTCAGTCGATTATTAGGGACATTACCGATGTATCAAAAACTATGTTCGAAGTGATTGATAGCTCGACCCATTTAAGCTTCCTACAAACGGTCAAACTAGATCATGTCACCTGGAAATCAGAAGTTTATCGAGCCATTTGGGGACTGTCAGATAAAACCGTTGAGGATTTTGCCGATCATCATCATTGCCGACTTGGCAAATGGTATTATCAAGGCAAAGGTATTCAATTTAAACAAGTACCGGCCTTTCAACGATTAGAAGCGCCTCACTCTATGGTTCATAAAGGCGGTATTTTGGCGTTAGATCGTGCTAAAAAAGGTGACCAAAAAGGCACCAGTGAAGGGCTCGCACAAATGGAAAGTGCCAGCAACCAAGTTATGGATTTATTGACAGAATTAGAAAACATAACGCCAGATTCACGCAATACTAATGTCAATCCTTTAGCAAACGATGGCGATATCGATTTATTTTAGCAATTCTCAGATTCATATTCGCAATTCTCAAACGACCAAAATCGAAAATAATCGACCCACCATGGCGGTCGCTAACATTGCCAATGCTCCCCAAAAAACCACCCGGATAGCCCCCCGTCGCTTGCTCGCCCCGCCAGCTTTGGCGGCTAACCCGCCAAGTGCTAACAAAAATAGAATACTTGAAATCGAAACCCATTGAATGATCAAATGCTCTGCTGCAAAATAGGCTGCTGAAAGGGGTAATGCCGCACCCAAAGTAAAAGAAGCTGCAGAAGTCAACGCGGCGACAATCGGTTGAGCATTGGTCCTTTCATGGATACCAAGTTCATCTCTAAGGTGTGCACCTAATGCATCGTGCTCCATTAATTGGATTGCAACTTGCTCTGCTAGCTCACTTTCCAATCCCCGCTCAATATAGATATTGGTTAATTCTCTCAATTCAAACTCTGCGTGATTTTCAAGATGGTGTTTTTCCATCTCAATGTCCGCCAATTCGGTATCCGCTTGGGAGCTTACCGAGACGTACTCACCCGCTGCCATTGACATTGCGCCGGCAACTAGACCCGAAATACCGGCGAGCATAACATCGTTGTGAGTGGCTGCCGCAGCAGCAACGCCGATTAAGAGGCTAGCGGTAGAAACGATCCCATCGTTTGCTCCCATCACTGCCGCTCTCAACCAGCCGACACGGTGTGATCGGTGGAGATGATTGGGGGTTTCTATATGCTCGCTCAATGGTTTGCCTACTTTATCAGTTATGTACTCGCTCAAAATGGACTAAAGTCCGTATTCACAAGAGCTTATTTTCGAAGCTAAAATCACAAGACTCGCGATTAGCTTGGTTAGTTGTTATGATATTAGCAATTTATAATTTGCCGAGTTAAGTCAATGAAAAGAACGCTGACTATATTATTCTTACTGCTTATTTCTTTCAACAGTTTTTGTGCAGACACCCACAATCTAATGAGCTACCCCAGCCTATATTCTGTTGAACAAACCAGCCAGCGCTTAACCGAAATCTTAAAAAACAAAGGTTTTACAATATTCAGCCAAATCGACCATGCGAAAGGCGCCAAAAACGCGGGCATTCAATTAGCTGATACTAAACTGATTATTTTTGGAAATCCCAAAATTGGCAGTCGTCTTATGTTGTGTCAACCAACTATTGCCATCGACCTACCGCAAAAAGCACTTATTTGGCAGGATGCAAACAAAAAAGTTTGGCTTTCGGTTAACAGTCCCGAATATCTAAAAAAACGCCACCAAGTCAAAGGCTGTGATGCCATATTCTCCAAAATTAAGAAAGCGTTAAACGCCATTTCTACCAAAGCCACTCAATAAAGGAGTTATCACTCAAATGGAAAAAGCCTGGCATAAAAATTATCCGGAAGGCAGCAAAAAACATATCGAGCTTAATCAATATCAATCGATGGTCGAAATTTTTGATGAATCGGTCAAGCTATATTCAGAGCAAGTCGCTTATGAAAGTTTTGGCGAACAGCTGAGTTACCAACAAATCAATCAACTATCTGCTAAGTTCGGTGCTTATTTGCAAACTGAACTAGGAGTAAAAAAAGGCGACAGAGTGGCGGTGATGTGCCCCAATACTTTTGCTTTTGCCATTGCAATGTGGTCCATTATTCGAGTGGGCGGTGTCCAGGTCAGTATTAACCCATTGTATTCGGCCCATGAGCTTAAACATCAGTTAAATGACGCTCAAGTTGAAACTATCGTGATTTATTCGCCCTCAACAAAAATTTTGGCCGACGTGATTGAAGGAACCCAAATAAAGAAAGTTATTACCGTAGATTTAGATGATTTGATCAATAAAAATTTACCCTGCGATCCGGTGGACGATCGTTTGGAAAATACCATTGGTTTCACCGATGCACTCGAAATCGGCGGCCAGCACGAAATCAATATACCCGCTTTGGACCACGACGATTTATTGTTTTTGCAATATACCGGCGGCACGACGGGATTATCGAAAGGTGCAATGCTTAATCACGGAAACCTTATTTCGAATATATTGCAGTTCGAAGCTTTCGCTACTCATTTGATCGATAAGGGCAATGAAACGATTATTACGGCGATCCCGATGTACCATATTTTTGCACTCTCGGTGAATACCTTGTCGTATTTTAGTTTTGGAAGTAAAAATGTATTGATTGCTAACCCTCGAGATATGGCATCCTTTGTGGCGACTTGGCAAAAAACAAAAGCCACCGCTTTTACCGGCGTAAATACTTTATTTAACGGATTAGTGCATACTGCAGGATTCGACAAAATTGATTTTTCTACGCTTAAGTTAACTGTTGGCGGTGGCGCACCTGTGTTGGAGGCTGTTTCCGAAAAGTGGGAAAGAATAACCGGCGAACGACTCAAAGAAGGTTACGGTCTATCTGAAACCTCTCCGGTATTAACACTCAACTTGGGCACAGATAAAGGTTATATTAGTGGTATTGGTATTCCAGTACCTTCCACCGATATTTCCATACGAGATGACAATGAGCAAGAGGTTGCACAAGGCGAATCGGGCGAGTTGTGCGCGAAGGGGCCGCAGGTTATGCAAGGTTATTGGCAAAATCCGCAAGCGACAAAAGAGACAATGACTCACGATGGGTATTTTAAAACCGGTGACGTAGCAGTGTTAGATAAACAAGGGTTCTTTCACATCGTCGACCGAAAAAAAGATATGATTCTGGTTTCAGGTTTTAATGTTTATCCAAATGAAATTGAGGCAGCGGTCGCCAATATGCCGGGAATTTTAGAGTCTGCTTGCATCGGAGTCAGTGATGATAAAAGTGGTGAAGCGCCAAAATTATTTGTGGTAAAAACCGATCAATCAATTGAAGAACAACAGGTGCTAGATTTTTGTCGACAAAATTTAACCGCCTACAAAGTCCCAAAACAAGTGGTTTTTATTGAAGAATTGCCAAAATCCACGGTCGGAAAATTATTAAGACGCGAACTACGTGATCAATAAATTTTGCTAGCGGCTTAGTGAATAAATATCTAGTTTTTCGATCTAAACCTAGTTTAAAATTAACCATTGCAAAAAGTTAATGTTTGAGCCATTCGAAAATAGTTTTTCCTATTTTGGTATTGTCCCAATTTCCGACAAGTTGGCCACTAGCGGGCCCGCTGGCATAAAGAAAAACATCTGTCCCAGTGTGCCCATGAGTAGTCCATCCGGTAAAACTTCGGTCATTAATAATTTTAGTAATGACCGCCAAAGCATCGGTCGACGTTTTTGTAGTTTTTACGAGACTCTCATCGAGCTTCACTCGATTAATCGACTCGATTTCTTCTTCGCTCAATACTAGATGGGTTGCAGAGGTAATTTCGGCCAAAAGGTCACCCGACACAATCGCTCGTTTGATAATCTCTTCCGGCGTTATTGAGAAAGATTTCACTACATCAGCATCCCACGCATACTTCTTTTCACCACTCACCTCAGTACCAACAGATAAACCGCCAGTGGAATGATCGGCAGTGATAATTATTTGCGTATCACCATCTTTCTCTAAAAAAGCTAGCGCTTCGGTGATAGCCAACTCAAAGTCACGCATTTCAGACATTACACCAACAATATCTTGTCGGTGTCCGGCCCAGTCAATTTGGCTGCCTTCCACCATTAGAAAAAAACCATTGTTGTTTTTCGACAATTTCGCCAGCGCGACTTTGGTCATATCCGCTAAAGATGGCGTGCCGCTATCTCGATCTAACATTTTTTTTAAGGCATCTTTCGCAAACAATCCAATCATTTTCGAATTGCTGCTACTGATTAATTGTGATTTGGAATAGATTGAATCGTAGCCTAGAGATTCGAATTCTTTTACAATATTTCGCTCTTTTCTGACGAAAAACTGTTTACCGCCACCCAATAATATGTCCACATAGGGCTGCTGTTGATATCGATTATCTATATATTGATTGGCAATCTCATTGTACGCATAGCGGCTTGAACTGTGAGCCGCAAATGCGGCTGGGGTAGCACCCGTCAGGGGTGAAGTGGCAATCAAGCCGGTAGACATCCCATTTTTCTTAGCTTGTTGCAAAACGGTCAAAAGCGGCTCTTCTTTCAAACCGACGGATAGTTCACGACTAAAGACCTTTTTGCCGGTTGCATAGGCCGTTGCTGCTGCCGCCGAATCGGTAACAGCTCCCCTAACAACCCTCTTTTTGGCCGCTAGCTCCTTAGGGAGTTCAGCAAGCGCTTTAATCTTGCCAGAATTACCCTTCGGATCAGTCCTCAAACTGCCAACTAACATTTTATCGAAAACCGTTGTCTCGACGACTTCTGTCGTCGGGTCGTCTCGATACATTCGATAAGCCTTTATATAGGCAGGTCCCATACCGTCGCCAATAAAGAGAATGATGTTCTTGGGCTTGGCCGGTGTATTTGCGGGCGATTCGGAGCTGGTACAAGCCTGGACTAAAAAACTCATCGCACTGAACATTAGGAGTTTAAATAGATTTTTATTCATAGTACTTTTTATTTCGGATTATTTTTTTCGATTATCTCATAAAAAGACCATCTGGATATGCCTAAGTTAAATAAGTCGTGTTACCATGGCCGAAATATTCAAAGCGCTATCAGTTTGAAGTCGAAGCTTTTTGAGCAATTCACAAAAAGAGCATTAACAAGAAACTAAACGAAGTGCGTTCAAGAATTAGCCAACACTTTTTAATGTTAGCTTGCATAGCATTATCTCTCTTTCCAATCTACACATTTGCCGAAAGCTCTTCCGCAGATCGTAAAAAAATTAATTACCAATTGCCCCATATCAACCAAGCAATAATTTTAGACGGTCAATTAGACGAATCTGTTTGGAAAGATGCTTTGGTTATTGAACTTAACTATGAAACCGTACCAGGCGAAAATATTACACCATCGGTCAAAACTGAAGTGTACCTTTTTGAAGACGGAGAAACACTCTACGTCGGATTTGATGCTCATGATAACAATCCACAGGCTATTCGTGATTTCCTACTCGATAGAGACAACGTCTGGGCCAGTGATTTTGTCGGGATTAAGTTTGATACCTTCGGTGAATCGAGAAAGGCCTTTCAATTTTTTACCAATGCCCGTGGTATTCAAGCAGATGCCATTCAAGAAGACTTCAGAGGAGATGACGGCACTTGGGATGCTATTTGGGATAGCAAAGCGAAAATCAACCAGCAAGGTTACGTGGTTGAAATGGCCATCCCTTTTCAAGCCTTGAGATTTCCAGCGACAGGTAAGAAGCAGTCATGGGGGTTTGAAATATTGCGTTTTCTTCCTCGAAAAAATGTTCACCGGATCGCCAATGCACCGGTCGACCGAAGCATTGCCTGCAGTATTTGCCAATACGATCAACTGCAAGGTTTTGCGAAAGTAAAAGAGTCAAAAAATTTGCGCTTGGTTCCAACGTTAACTCTGAGTAAAAATGAAACTCGAGATTTCGATCAGCAAGGCCGAGCAGGTCCTTGGATCAGTGACGAATTGAACCGAAGTTTAGGTTTAGATTTTCGCTGGGGTATTACGCCAGAAACTTATTTAAATGCGACTATCAATCCCGACTTTTCACAAATCGAAGCCGACTCGGCGCAACTCGATGTTAACAATACATTTTCATTATTCGTTAATGAAAAACGTCCTTTCTTCCTCGAAGGTTCCGATTATTTTAATAGTCTAAACCGCTTAGTGCATACCCGTAATATTGTTTCTCCAGACTATGGAGTAAAAATTACCGGCCAAACGGAAAATCACAGCTACGGTTTAATCGCGGCGAAAGATCAAACGACGAGTTTACTCCTGCCTGGCAATCAAGGTTCGAGTCAAATCATTTTGGATAACCTCGAAAGCGAAAATCGAATTTTACGCTATAGCTATGACCTTGGAAATACAAATAATATTGGCTTATTGGTCACTAGTAAAACCGCAGACGACTACTCTAATCAAGTCACTGCCGTGGATGGAAAATACTGGTTTAATCAGGCCCATTCACTTAGTTTTCAAATCATTAACACTAAAAGCCATTATTCTCAGCAAATTATTGCTAGCATAGAGGAAGCACTTGGTGGCGATGATATACCGTCTATCGATTTATCAGATAGCGCTTTTGATTTGCGATATGACTACCAAACACGCAATTGGAATGCTAGTGCAAGATATGTTGATATCGGTAAAGATTTTCGCGCCGATCTAGGGTTTATTCGAAAAGCAGATTTTAAACGATCACGCGCTGGATTAAGGCGTATTTGGTTTCCTGAAAAAAGCAAAGCTTGGTGGAACCGTCTTTCGTTTGGTGGACGATGGGATCGTTCCAACGATTCGAAAGATCGATTATTAGAGCAAGAATCTAGAATTGATATGCGACTACAAGCAGATTATCAATCAGTAGCAAACCTCGGTTTTACCCAGCGAAAAAGAGAGTGGAATGGTATTTATTATGACGAGAATTTTCATTTTTTGTTCGCCACTTTCGAGCCGATTGCGGGTTTAAAACTGAGTATCAATTACCGAGACGGAAAATCAATAGACTTTATCAACTCTCGTTTAGGTAGGTCGAAGCAGACCTCGCCATCGATAGATTGGCAAATAAACCAACATTTACTAGCCACCATTAAATTTATTCAGCAAAAATTTGAGGTTGTTCAAGGAGAACTATTTACCGCCCAAATAACCAATTTACGATTCGGTTATCTATTTGATGAGCGGAGTACTTTAAGATTTACTTTGCAACTAAGCGATACTAGAAAAAATCCTGCATTATATAATAGCTTCAATAATGGTATTGCCGATGATGACGAACAAAAACGAGAACGATTTTTAGCTACCCAACTGCTTTATTCCTATACTATCAATCCACAAACCTTATTTTTTGCCGGTTATTCCGATCAAGGCTTTCAAGACGATAGAATAAGTCGTATAGAAAAAGAGCAACGATCTGTATTCCTAAAATTTTCCTACGCATGGCAGTTGTAAATATCTATTTTGAACTTCATTCCTTTCGTTTAGCCGCAAAACGGACGAAAAAAAACCGAATACGAATACTCGGTTTCTTTAATGTCCTGCAGACTGGGAAATAATCTTTAAAGTTTCTTTTTAATCAAGTCAACAAATGGTTGTTTTGCAGCATCTCCACCGGCGACTAAATTTTCAGTAAATTGCAAAATAGTTTTGCCATCATTTTCGACCATAGCAAGACTTTTTCTTCCAGCTTTAGAAGCGATAAACTTAGCCGCAGCCATTGCATCATTGGCAATCGCAACACGCATTAAAGTTCCCGCTGAACCGCAGACTAGTCCTGGATAAATCGCTTTCAACTTCATACCAGCGCCTTTTAACTTCTTTCTCATGCTCGCTCGGTTATCGGTTTTAGCATACTCACATAAGTTTTCAGCAAGACGTTGCATATCTCCCGCTTGCACTTTTTGTGGCGTAACACTTAACAAACCAACCATCAACGCGACACTAACTATTTTTGTTTTTAACATTAAATTGTTCAATTTATTTATCCTCTCGAAAACATTCACGGCATTATCAAACGACCCATTTGATAAAATCCTCTGAGTACTGAGTATAGTTATCGAGCGAAACCGAAATTTCTTTAGGCTTTTTTGTAATTAATTTGAAATTTTTTATACTCAATTATAAAAAAATGTTTTTTAATACGGATCAGCTGTCGCTTTGCCACAGCGATTAAGACGAACAGTAGGATAAACAACATGCAAAAAAAAGCCGAGAGGGAGTCTCGGCAAATGAGGACATGAACAACTGGAATTAAATAATGTCTCTAATAATAAGGTTACTACTATTCGTATCTATAACTTCGATTTGATTAAATCGACGTAAGATTGTTTACTAGCGTCACCGGCAGCCACTAACCCTTCGGCAAACTGTAAAACTGTTTTACCATCTTTCTCGGCTGCTTTTAGGCTCTTCTTACCGGCTTTAGTCGCAATAAATTTTGCTGCATCTATCGAGTCGTTTGAAACGGCTACTCTCATCAAACTTCCGCCTGCGCCGCAGATAAGGCCTGGATAAATCGCTTTAAGCTTCATTCTGGCAGACTTCAATTTTTTTCTCATACTGGCGCGATTATTGTTTTTTGCATAATCGCAAAGGTTCTCAGCTAATCTTTGAAGGTCTCCTGCATTGCTTTTCTGTGGTGTGACAACACTAAAGAAAAATACAAAGGCAACACTTAATAGCTTGATATTTAACGTATAATTTTTCATCTTGTTCATCCTCGCTCTCTAATTCGTTAACAGCATTATCAATTTTGTAATCGATGATAATATCCTGGGAGTACTAATGGTTATCGAGCCGATTTGATTTTACTTTAGGATTTTTTTGATTTTTTTTAACCAATCACAAATATATCTGTTACACTGAGCGGTTTTTCGAACAACATTCATCCATAAACGTGCGGTTTTAACTATACTAAAACTAATCGGATAATAGAGTGAGAATAAAAATGGCATTAATATTCAATAGAGTGGTATTGATTTTGACATTAAGCGCGGTAATCTTAATGCCTATGCGCCTTTTGGCTGAAGACGAGGGTGAAGAACAACCCGAGCAAGAACCGATTATGTACTTTGAAATCGAGCCAAATATCCTTACATTTTACCAAGGAACGGGTCGTAAAATCGGTTATGTAGTCGTTCAAGTAAATATTGCCGTTCGGGGCCAAGAAAATTATGACCTAGTTGAGCTGCATTTGCCGCTAATTCAGGATAATTTAATCGATTTCTTCAACAAACAGGATAAATCGGTGATCCAACCTTTCAAAGAGCGAGAGAAATTGCGTAATAATGCCCAACAAAGTGTCGCCATGGTTTTAAAGGAAGAAACAGGAAAGGATTTAGTCGAAAACCTGTTATTCACTAACTACGTTTATCAATGATAGGCCTAGATTTAACGTTTTCTCGTCTAGCCAGTCTTTCACCGCAGTTTCACAGTAATTTCAAAGTAGTCGCACTCGATTTGAGCATAAGGATATGGTCAATACCGTCCTCGTCATAAATATCCGATATTTGTTCAAACCCAAATCCTTGGTAAAAACGCTTTAGATAGTGCTGCGCGCCAATTTGAATGGCTTTGTTTGGAAATTGTTGTCCGATAAATTCAATGGCGTTGGCCACTAACTCCCTTCCGATACCGTATTGTCGTACCGTTTGGTGGGTACAAATTCGACCGATGGAACAATGGTTATCGTAAGCCGGGTAGCTATCAAATACCCGAAGCGTGGCCACTAATGTGTCACCAGACCAAGCCAATAAGTGATGTGCCTGAGGATCTTGACCATCAATATCAGAATACGGGCAATCCTGCTCAACAATAAAGACATCTTGCCGCAGGGCGAACATTGCCGCCATTTGGTTCGGATTTAATTGTTCAAACTGATGCCATTGCCAGTCGATGTCTAAATTCATAAATATGTCACTTAATTGGTGCAAATTGCGAATGCCAGATTTCCTACCACTCGAGAATGACTTTACCTGATTGACCTGACCCCATAATATCAAAGCCTTTTTGGAAATCATCAATTTTAAACTGATGGGTGATGATTGGCGAAATATCGAGACCAGACTGTAACAACGAGACCATTTTATACCAGGTCTCAAACATTTCCCGGCCGTAAATGCCTTTAATTTGCAGTCCTTTGAAGATCACTTGATTCCAATCCACTGCCATATCTGAGGGTGGGATCCCCAACATCGCTATTTTCCCGCCATGATTCATCGACGATAACATCGACTGAACCGCCGAAGGGACACCCGACATTTCGAGACCGATATCGAACCCTTCGGTCATCGCTAACTCTTCCATCACCGCCGATAAATCTTGCTGCATCACATTAACCGCCCTCGTAGCTCCCATTTTCTCAGCAAGCTCTAGTCGGTATTGATTAACATCGGTAATCACCACATGGCGCGCCCCGACATGGCGACAAACAGCGGCTGCCATAATGCCAATTGGCCCAGCACCGGTTATCAGTACGTCTTCACCCACCAGATCAAAAGAAAGCGCGGTATGCACCGCATTGCCGAAAGGGTCGAAAATTGCGGCCATATCGTCACTAATATCACTCGGTAACTTAAAGGCGTTTACAGCTGGAATCGCAAGGTACTCTGCAAAAGAGCCGCTCCGGTTAACTCCCACTCCCACTGTATTGCGGCATAAATGACGACGTCCCGCTCTGCAGTTTCGACAATGACCGCAAGTAATATGACCTTCGCCAGAAACTCGATCGCCAATTTTAAACCCGCTGACGCCCTCGCCCATCGCTTCAATCACACCAGCAAACTCATGCCCGACGGTCATCGGTACCGGAATGGTTTTTTGTGACCATTCGTCCCAATTATAAATGTGCATATCCGTGCCGCAAATTGCCGTTTTCTTTATTTTAATTAAAACATCGTTATAGCCGTATTCGGGAATTTCGGCGTCATTGAGCCAAATACCGGTTTCTGGCTTTAGTTTAGATAAAGTTTTCATTACGCTTTCTCTTAAAAACCTCTCCAAACAATCGGAATTCAAATCCCCTCTCCCCCAGGGAGAGGGCTAGGAAGAGGGATAGTTAGTGCATACTTAATTTATTTAATAATCGCGAGTTTTCTGCCCACTTTCTCAAATGCTGCCACCGCTTTATCAATATGGGAAAAATCATGTGCAGCCGACATCTGGGTACGAATACGCGCTTGGCCTTTGGGTACCACAGGAAATGAGAAACCAACTACGTAAATGCCTTCCTTTAACATTTCATCGGCAAACTTTTTTGCTAAAGCAGCATCACCAAGCATCACGGGGATAATGGGATGTTCTCCGGGCAATAGGTCAAAACCCAGTACCGTCATCTTTTCTCTAAAATAATTAGCGTTTTCGGTCAGTTTCATTCTCAGCTCGTTACCAGATTCAAGCATATCCAAAACTTTGATACTGGCCGCTGCGATCACTGGCGCAAGGGTATTGGAAAATAAATAAGGGCGAGAGCGTTGTCTTAACCACTCAACAATCTCTTTTTTGCCCGAAGTATAACCGCCGGAAGCTCCGCCAAGGGCTTTACCCAAAGTGCCTGTTATAATGTCCACTCGCTCCATCACTCCACAATGTTCGGGAGTTCCGCGACCATTTTCTCCCATAAACCCGACTGCGTGAGAATCATCAACCATGACGAGCGCGTCATACTGTTCGGCTAGATCACATATAGCAGTAAGATTTGCCAAGTAACCATCCATAGAAAAAACCCCATCGGTGGCAATTAGCTTGTATCGAGCGCCTACTTCATCGGCCGCTTTAAGCTGTGCCTCAAGGTCTGCCATATCGCTATTGGCATAACGGAAGCGTTTAGCTTTGCTTAGTCGAACGCCATCAATAATTGATGCGTGATTAAGTGCGTCAGAAATTACCGCGTCTTCGTTGGTTAAAATGGTTTCGAATAGTCCGCCGTTAGCGTCAAAACAAGAGCCGTATAAAATGGTATCTTCCATTTTCAAGAATTGACTGATTCGATTTTCCAACTGTTTATGCACCGCTTGGGTTCCGCAAATAAAACGCACCGAAGCCATCCCGTAACCCCAGTCATCTAGCGCCTTTTTACCCGCTTCGATTAATGATGGGTTGTTAGCTAAGCCCAAATAGTTGTTGGCGCAAAAGTTGAGTACATTTTCGCCGGTAGAAACGTGAATATCCGCCTGCTGCTGGGAATCGATGATTCGTTCGTCTTTATATAGACCCACTTCGTGTAATTCGTCAATTTGGTCTTGCAGGTTTTGTAGAAAGGATTTGCTCATAATCTAGCCTTAATAAATGTAGAAAGAGAGAAGATTCGACGGAACTCGTCATTGGCAGCTAATTTTACAGCAAATACCCAAAAATCCAACCTTTTAGCTAATGGTTAGACGAGTGATTTTGAGTGGCAGGTACTGAATTATTTCGTTTTACTGGTATGAAGTTGCTGTCTTTGATCTTTTGTCGACCAAGAGTTTATCCAACAACGACCATGGTCAACTGACTCTCATCTGGGCGAATCTAGCTGGCAAAACTATTGTCAATGTCGGTTTAGGCAAAACCAAATCTGTCAATAGAACTTTGCTCGCCACGTTTATGGCGATCAAATAGCTGCGAAACGAAGTCGCAAGTTTGGACTGATGCTTCGAGTGTTGAACTGACGAATTCCCAAATGTTGACTTAACTCAACACTTGGAAAAAGATATTCTTACATTTCTTGGTTTTCTATTGCTCAAATTGTGAGCTTTCGGAGTTATCTCCAATATTCTTATCGAGAAAATTTAGAATCTTTTGATAAACTTTTTTCCGATTTTCATTGTTATTGTAACCATGGCCTTCATTTACTAACTCTAGCCAAGCGTAATCTTTATTTATATTATCAAACGCTTTCTTTAAACTATGAGCCTGCTCTATCGGGACTCGTTCGTCTTTTTTTCCATGGATTAAAAGTATATTAGCTTTAATTTTATCGACGTTATAAACCGGCGAACGTTTTTTCAAATCATCAATATTATCACCCACAGCTTCTTTTAAATAAGCAAGACCGCTTTTCGAATAATTTGGAATATCGCCTTTTTCAAACATCATCGGTAAGTCATAAACGCCCACCGAGCCAATTGCACACTTGTATAAACTCGGCTCTCGTACTGTCCCCATAAGCGCTGCGTAGCCTCCATAGCTTGCACCGTATATGCAAATTCTTTCGGGATCAGCAATATCACGGGCTATCAGTGCTAAGGTCGCGTCCGTCAAATCATCTTGCATCAGAGTTCCCCACTTTCCATAGCCTACCTTTTGAAACGCCTTTCCAAAACCACCGCTGCCGCGAAAATTAACTTGCAACACCGCATAACCTCGGCTGGCTAATAATTGTACTGGCCATTGGTAACTCCATTCGTCCCGAACTCCATGAGGGCCACCATGGGGATATACAATTAATGGGAGCGGTATATCGGTTGAACTCTTAGGGCGAGTCAAGTAGCCGTATATCGTCTGATTATCTCGAGTTTTAAAGCTAATCGATTCTGTTTTTGCCAATTGTTCCGGATCAATCCATGAGTTCCGCCCCATTAAAAAATCGACCTTAAAGGACTTAGCATCAAACAGATAGAAATCACCTGGATTGTTGTCTGCGCTAACAAAAAGGATCATTTTACTACCACTTTTAGTTGCACTGGTAATGACGACATCTTGCCCTTTAAAAGCCTTCATTAGTTTTTTATGTAAGACCGACTTTAGATTTTTTGGCTCCAAATAATGATAAACCGGTAACGCTTTTTCGGTTGCAACATAAATAGTTCGTCGTTGGGAAAAATCGAAAACCAATTTACTGATATCGATAGTTTCATCGTGAAATAACTTATCGATTGATTTTGATTCCAGATTAAAAAGGTACAGCGCACGGGTTCCATTACCTACATTGGCCATTAAATACACACTTTGGTCATTTTCAGTAAAACTGAAAGGGTAGATATCGGTTCCCTCAAAATCCTCCAATGAAAATTCTTTCCAATCGGCTTCCTTATTTTCCTTATAGGAGATAACCGAATGGTTGTCTTTATTGACTCCAATTGCAAACCTAACTATCCCTTGATTATCTACAATAGCAGTTGCCTGCGAAATCGGCAGAGATTCAACGTTGTAAAGCTTTCCAGAATAGATATCTAGTTTCTTAATTAATGTGTTGGCTTTCGGGTTTCGGCGCCAATATTTTCCGTAAACTTTCCATGGATAATAAGCTATCAGTATCTTTTTCTCGTCATCTTCCAAATAATCAAGAATTTTGTGGTCAGCATAACTAGACTTCTTTATTCTCAGCCTGCTTTTGTTCCTCCCCTCCCCAGCTCGAAGGCCGAATATGATGTCATGTCTTGAGCTATCAATATTAACCGCATATAACTCGCCTGAATTACTATATCTTTGGTCATTTCTTTTAACTTCATAGATTGAATAGACGATTCGAGTGTCGCTCACCCAGCTAACCTCTCCAATATTACCCCCTGACCCGCGCACTCCAATCAGCGAAACAATTTTATTTTTTTGTACGTCTACTACTCCAAAAACATCCTTTCCTTTTCTTTTGAGAACAACAATAAGATGTTTGCCGTCTGGTGAAATCTTTACCGTGCGACTTTCCGAATTTTTGGTGAAATATTCAATAGGTAGCTTAGTTTCGGAACCGGAACTAGCGGTTACTTGAGCCGTTACAATATTGAAAGGTGCTGCTGCAAAAATCAGCCAATAGAAAAAGAGGTGAAGAGGTTTTAGATTCAAATTAACATCCTTATAATTAGCTTTTCTTAATCTATTAAAAATGACCTAGACTTAAAACTAGGTCGACTTAAAACCAGACAACATATGACCATTCTCTCAGTAAGTCCTCAAGGACCTAATGTTACTTCTGGTCGAGTAGACCGGCACTCCAAGTTATCAGAAAATAATCCGATAATTGTTGACACCAAGCCCCTCTCAGAACCGTGCTTGCGCTATTTACGCACACGGCTCCTCGACAACACGCTTCACCT
>Ga0316209_1001661_pt1 | contig 21458 bp, 14 predicted proteins | sample 6monopyrite_MG_FD_204945 | JGI IMG/M metagenome (GOLD analysis project Ga0316209, IMG submission 204945) | Microbial mat bacterial communities from mineral coupon in-situ incubated in ocean water Damariscotta River, Maine, United States -... | ecosystem: Environmental > Aquatic > Marine >...
GTCAGTGCCATCAGCGACAACCCCGACTTCGAACTCGATCTCGCACGACTTCTCTACGCTCTCTCAGCTCGGCTACATCGCCGAGATCATGGCGTCGGCGAACTCGCTGCACTTCAGCTTCGTTGCGCCTTCCATCTGCCGCGCGAAGTCGTAGGTCACGCGCTTCGCACCGATGGCTCCGTCCATGCCCTTGATGATCAGGTCCGCCGCCTCGTTCCAGCCGAGGTAGCGCAGCATCATCTCACCCGACAGGGTCAGCGAGCCCGGGTTGACCATGTCCTTGTCGGCGTACTTCGGCGCGGTGCCGTGCGTGGCCTCGAAGATGGCGTGGCCGGTCGTGTAGTTGACGTTGCCGCCCGGCGCGATGCCGATGCCGCCGACCTGTGCGGCCAGAGCGTCCGACAGGTAGTCGCCGTTGAGGTTCATCGTCGCGATCACGTCGAAGTCGGGCGCGCGCGTGAGCACTTGCTGCAGCGTGATGTCGGCGATGGCGTCCTTGATCAGGATCTTGCCGGAGTCGAGCGCGGCCTTCTGTTCGGCGTTGGCCGCGTCCTCGCCCTTGTCGGCCTTCGTGAGCTCCCACTGATCCCACGTGTAGGTCTGGTCCGGGAACTCCTTCTCGGCCAACTCGTAGGCCCAGTTGCGGAAGGCGCCCTCGGTGAACTTCATGATGTTGCCCTTGTGGACGATCGTGACGCTCTTGCGCTTCTGCGCGATGGCGTACTCGATCGCCGAGCGCATCAGTCGCCCGGTACCCTCGACGGAGATCGGCTTGATGCCGATGCCGGCGGACTCCGGGAAACGAATCTTCTTGAACTCGTTCGGGAACTCCTTCTTGAGGAAGCTCAGGAACTTCGCGTTCGCGTCGCTGCCCTTCTCGAACTCGATGCCGGCGTAGATGTCCTCGGTGTTCTCGCGGAAGATCACCATGTCGACGTCCTGCGGGTTGCGCACGGGCGACGGCACACCCTCGAACCAACGCACCGGCCGCAGGCACACGTACAGGTCGAGGATCTGACGCAGCGCTACGTTCAGCGAGCGAATGCCGCCGCCGATCGGAGTCGTGAGCGGACCCTTGATGCCGACCAGGTACTTGCGGAACGCGTCGAGCGTCTCGTCCGGCAGCCAGCTGCCGAACAGGTCGAACGCCTTCTGCCCGGCATAGACCTCCATCCAGCACAGCTTGCGCTCGCCGCCATAGGCCTTCTCGACCGCCGCATCGAGCACGCGCACCGTCGCTCTCCAAATGTCACGCCCGGTTCCATCGCCTTCGATGAAGGGCAGGACCGGCTTGTTGGGGACATCGAGGATGCCGTCGTGGATCGTGATGATCTCGCCGTCGGTGGGAACAGTGATTTCGGGCGCGGAGGTGCTCATGGCCAAGTTCGGGGGTCTGGGTGGTGGTGATCGAACGAACAGGATAAAGCCTGGCGGTCCGACGGGGAACTCTGCCACCCAGCTTCATCCCCTGAAGGTGCAATCCCGAGAGCGGGATCTCCGCTTTCGAACTCAGTCGGCCCCTAACGCCGGCGTGGCTTGGCCTTCGCCGCCCACGGATCCTCCGGCCAGTCGTGCTTGGGGTAGCGGCGACGGAGGTCTTTGCGAACAGTGGCGTAGGTCGTGTTCCAGAAGCTCTCGAGGTCGTCGGTGACTTGCTGGGGGCGCATATTGGGCGCGAGCAGGTGCAGGAGCAGCGTGACTCGGCCGCCGGCGATGCGCGGGGTGCTCTGCATGCCGAAGAGCTCCTGAATGCGCGCGGCCAGGATCGGCGGCCGGCCCTCCTCGTAGGTGAGGCGGATGTGGTTGCCGCTCGGCACCTCCATGCGTTCGGGGGCGTGTCGGTTGAGCGCGTCGACCTGCTTCCAGTCGAGCGTGTTGCGTACGACCTCCGTGAGCGGGGCCCGCTCGAGCTCGGCGAAGGTGAGCTTGCCCGAACACAGCTCGGGAAGCCGCTCGCACAGGAAGGCGTGGTCGATCCGCGGAAGCTCGAGGTCGGGCATCCACTCGCGCAAGCAGTGGACGCGAGCTCTGAAGTTGACGAACTCCTTGTCCGTGAGTGGGAGCGCTCGATCGAGCTCCGCGGCCGCCGCTTCGACCAGGACGTTGGTCGCCGCCGCGCCGCGCTCGAGAGTTCCCGGGCGCTGGTCGAGCACGAGGCCGCCGAAGCGCGTGATGAGCTGGGCGACGACGCGCTGATCCGTCGCGTCGAAAGTGAGCAGGGTCTCGGTAGTGACGCGCTCCTCATCGAGCCACTCGCGGCGCACCTCCGAGGCGCACCGCACGATCGTCTCGCTGGCAGTCGCGAAGACCTCGATGCACAGGAACAGCTCGGCGTCCTTGACGCTCGACTCGCGCGCCAGTCGCACGCCGCGGCCATCGATCATGAGCGCGCGATCATCGCCCGGTGCTCGTCGGCGAGCCAGGCGATCGGGATAGGCGAGCAGTAGCGCGCGCGCCAGAGCCTCGTCGGTCTCGGTGAAGTCCGAGTCGCGCGCTCGCCCGCTCTTCGCAGCACCTCGCTTGCCCCTGGCCCCGTGCTCCACCGACCGCAGCAGCTGGTCGCGCACGCGAAACATGCTGCGCGCCACGGCGGGAACGATGTCGTTGCTGCGCCCGCCCCGCTCTCCGAACTCGAGCAGGGCGTGTAGTTGATCGATCAGGTCGGAGTCGAAAGGGCTCGTCGGAGAGTGGGCGACGTGGGCCTCGCGGCGGAAGGGCGAGCGCTCGGACAAGAGGGCCGCACAGGTCGCCGCTTCGAGCGCGGCTCCTCTCGACGCGCCTTCGATGAGCAACCTCGCCAAGCGCGGGTGCAGCGGCAGGCCCGCGAGTCGACGCCCCAGCTCGAGCAAGCGGTACTCACCGTCGCCCGTCGGCGCGATCGCTCCGATGCCCTCCAAGACCCCGAGCGCGGACGCGAGAGCGGGCTCGGGCGGCGCCTCGAACCAGGGAAACCGCGCGGGCGCCACCTCGCCCCAGACGAACAGTTCGAGCACTGCGCTGGCGACTTCGACACGGCGAACCTCGGGCTCTTCCTCGGGCTGCCGCGAGCGCTCGTCGAGCTCGGTCCACAAGCGCAGGCATCGGCCCGGTGAGGTGCGCCCCGCGCGGCCCGCGCGCTGCTCGGCCGACGCGCGCGAGATCGGTCCGAGCACCAGCTGATTGACGCCACGCCCAGCGTCGTGTCGGAGCGTGCGCGAGAGGCCCGTGTCCACGACCGCCGTGATACCCGGGAGAGTGAGCGACGCTTCGGCCACGTTCGTCGCGAGGTAGACGACGCGCTCGGCCTGCTCTTGAAGAGCTCGATCCTGGTCTTCGGGCGACTGGTCGCCGTAGAGCCGGAACAGCAGGTGTCCGGCCGCGCGCAGCTCGAATCCGACCAAGTCCGCCGTGCGCTTGATCTCGCCGACGCCGGGCAGGAAGACGAGCACATTGCCGGTCGTGTCCGCGAGCGCGCGTCGAATTCCCGTCCGTACCGTCTCCGAGGAAGGGCCGCCGCGTTCGACGCGCTGCGTATTCGGCAGGTACTCGACTTCGACGGGATAGCTGCGCCCTCGGCTCTCGACGAAGGGCGGATCGTCCAGGAAGGCGAGCAGCGGCTCCGTCTCCAACGTAGCCGACATCACGACCAGCTTCAGATCGTCGCGCACTTCTGCCTGCACGCGTCGCGCAAGCGCGAGCGAGAGGTCGCCGTCGAGGCTGCGTTCGTGAAACTCGTCGAAAACCACGAGCCCGACACCGTCGAGGAACGGATCGCTCTGCAGTCGTCGCAGGAACAGCCCCGTCGTCATGAAGCAGATGCGTGTCTTCGCCGATCGCTTGGAGTCGAAGCGAACCTGATAGCCGACCTCGTCGCCGACCCGACCTCCGCGCTCGCTGGCGGTGCGGCGCGCGGCGGCGCGGGCGGCCAACCGTCGCGGTTCCAGCACGATCACTTCCTTGTCACCCGCGAGCCCCGCGTCGAGCAGCGCGCCGGGAACGCGCGTGGTCTTACCCGCTCCCGTCGGGGCGCGGAGCAGAACAGCCGAGGCTCCCCGTAGCTCTTCGCAGAGCTGGGGCAAGACCTCGTCGATCGGGAGGGCGGAGTGGGGCACAGGGAGAGCTTGCGGTCGGCCGGGAATCCTCGCCTAGACGCACGCTCACAACAACTCCGGAAAGGTGAGAGACCGCACTCGGCGCATCGTCGTTCTAGTGCGGCAACTCCGAACCGGTCACTTATCGCCCCAACTCACGCTGTCGATTGCATTCCATGGAATCAGTCGAACGTCCGACTGGGAGTGGTCAGTCACTCCGCCATGGATCAAGTACTTCGCGGGCTTTCGCCAAGTGTCCGCCTCGTCGAGCATTGCGGAGGCCTGGTTGAGTTTCGAGAGGAAGCTCGAGGAGACGGTGGCGCCGGATTTAGTTTCGATCAGAGCGCATTCCTTACCGCGCTCGAGAACTAAATCGACTTCGATACTTGAGATGGCGCGCAAGTGATGGAGTGCGGGAGCGAGACCCGCGTGAACGCGCTGCTTATAGATTTCGGACGCTACCCAGCTCTCGAAGATCGCACCACGAAGGGGGTGGTGGTCGAGCTGACCGGGCTGGGTGATGCCCAGCAGGTTGCACGCGAGGCCGCTATCGAGAAAGTGCAATTTCGAGCGTTTGACGAGGCGTTTCTTCAGGTTGCCGTGCCAAGAGGGGAGCTGGGTGACGAGGAAGCTCGTCTCTAGAACGGAGAGCCATTGACGGGCGGTGTGGCTGGACACGCCGGCGTCGCCTCCGAGTCGAGTGAGGTTGAGTTCCTGTGCGGTGCTGCCTGCCGCCAGGCGCAAGAAGGTGGTGAAGGTGGTGAGATCCGCGACGGCGGCGATGCTGCGGACATCACGCTCGACGTAGGTTGCGGTGTAGTCTGCGAGCCATCGATCAGGAGCGATGCCGCGGTCGTGGATGCGGGGATAGGATCCGGTGAGTATGACTTCACTCAGTCGATCGGGGAGCTCTCCGAAGCGCCGTAGCTCGGCAAGGCTCGGCGGCAAGAGATGCAAGATGCCACAGCGCCCGGCGAGAGATTGGCTGATGGCTTGCGAGAGTCCGAAGTGCTGCGAACCGGTCAACACGAACCGGCCCGGTCGCGGATCGTCGTCCACTTCGCCTTGCAGGTAGCTCACCAACTCAGGCACGTTCTGCACCTCGTCGATGACCGCGCCCTCCGCGTACTTTCGAATGAACCCGCGGGGATCCGTCCGTGCGAACTCGCGTTCGTCGAGGGGTTCCAGAGAGACGTACTCGTGCTTCGGGAACTCGGAGCGGCACAGGGTGGTCTTTCCGGATTGACGGGGACCGGTCACAGCAACGACCGGGTATTGGGTCGCCGCTTTGCGAAGCAAGGGTGCAAGATCGCGCTGAATCATGACCCTACGTACTTCGCACCAAATTGAACTAATCGGAAGTACGACTTCGTAAAAGTTCTATCCATGGCCGTTCTAAGGGCCTGGGGGCGCCTTGGCCAATGTGAAGAGGGTGGAGGCTCGCTTGGAGGTTGGACGGTGAACCGACTAGGCCGTCATCGTCTTCGCGACCTTCGCCATCAGCTCGTCGTCGGGGTTCTCGGTCTCGGCGGCGGCCGTTTGGAACTGGCGCGCGAGGCGGCGGCAGGTCGGGCTGGGCGTTGCGCGCGGCCTTGCCGTGCTTCTCGGCGACGTCGCGAGCCTTGCCGGCGAAGGTCGTGAGGAGGGCTTCGAAGACGGACTTCTCGTCGGCTATTTTGTCGTCGGAGTGCTAGGCACATTCCTCGGCGGCTGGCTGTTCGGCGTCCTCGACCTCTCCATCGGGGGCAAATGGGTCGGCCCGATCGTGACCTCGATCATCGGCGCGATCGTCCTCATCTTCGCGATCGGCAAATTGAAGAAGGCCTGATCGAGCAAGATCATCGCGAGATGGAGGAAGAGGCGATGTCGCTCGCCTTCAACTGCGGAAAGGTGATTCCTATCGAGCTCGAACCTCAGAGGGACTAGAGGTGCCTCTTTCGCTGGTTCGTAACGGATGCGAATCCCAATACGGAAACTGAAGTGCGGTAGCTATGACCGCGTTCCTACGCGATTCACCGATTCTGATACAGTGCATCCTGCGCGCTCGAAGTACGATTCGGAGGTTACGCCCGACATGATTCATGCACTCAGAGTTCGAGTCTTAGTTCTTCTTCTGTTCTCCCTCGCTGTTCCGACCTGGGGGCAGGACGTACTCCGAGTCGACGAACTCGGAACCGCTGGGGCGTTCACAGACATTCAACCGGCAATCGACGCTGCGGGTGAAGGCGACCTTCTGCTTCTCGCGAGCGGCACCTACGGTTCGTTCGTTGTCGATGGGAAGAGCGTCCGGATCATGGAGGACGTCGGGGCTACGGCGAAGATCGCTGGCTCGATGTTTGTCACGAACCTGACGGCTAGTCAATCGGTCGAGCTTCACGGGCTTGAGCACGAATCCGTGAAGCAACTCGGGTCAATTCTTCGTGTAAGCAACGCGGTGGGATCCGTACTCGTGCAGGATTGTGAGTTCGTTTCACTCCCGACTTTGTTTCAGTCAACGCAATATGAACTACTAGCGGGCTTACGCATTGTCGATTCAAACGCAGTTACCCTGAATCGTGTCGTGGTAGACGCACGCCTCGTCAATCGAGGCTTCAGCAACACTCCGTTCGCATTATTCGTCAAAGACTCGAACGCCTTTTTGAGCGATTGTGAGTTCTTCGGAAGTACTGGCGTCTTCATTGACGAAGATGACTTCTTCTCCATATTCGGGTACAGCCAGAGTCAACTCAGTGGATCCTCGGCCGGTTTCGTTCGCGGAGGTCGAGTCGTCATGAAGGACTGCTCGCTAACTGGGGGTGACGGATTAAATGGAGCGTACTCGCCAGGCGGAGTCACTGCCGGGCCGGACTGTGCGCCGGGAGGGAACGGAGGAGAAGGCCTGGTACTAGTAGCCGGCAATGGAGACCCAGCGGTTACATTGATCGGTGCCAATCTTCAGTCGGGCGCCTGGGGCCAGGGTGGCTCAGGTACCGCTTTTGGCGTCACTCTGACTTGTAGCGACGGAGCTCCGGCTTCGCCGTTGATCAAGGCCTATGCCGGCTCGGCTTCAACGATTCAGACGGGCCCGCGTCGATTGTCGGGGAACTCGGTCGTCCGTCCCGGCGAATCAAAGGACAACACGATCACAGGACCGGGCTCGTCCATGATGTGGCAGGTCTACTCTTTCAAGACAGGGAGCCCGCTTACTTACGATCCGCAATTACTCGGACTGGCTTACTACGGAGGAAGCTCGATCGTTCAGTTTCGCGGAACGCTACCCATTTCCGGGATTAAGACCGTGTCTCAGGCAATCACGGATATAGGTATCGACTTCCTACCAATCTACGAGCAAGTGTTCTTCTACAACAGCAACTCTGGATTCAGTGCCACTAACCCGCGCTTCGTCGCACTACTAGGAAGTTCAGTCCCGTAGAGGAAGAAGACTGTGGAGGGCTAGGCAGTCATGGTCTTCGCGACCGTTGCAATGATCTCGTCGTCGGGGTTCTCGGTCTCGGCGGCGGCCGTTTGGAACTGGCGGGCGAGGCGGCGACAGGCCAGACGAGCGACGTTGAGTTCGGGCTCGTCGGGTGTGGCCTCGGGCGACGAGACGCGCGCGATCACGGCGGCCGTGACGTAGAGCGCGATGGCCATGTCGGAGAGGCGGCGCAGGTCGGGCTGGGCATTGCGCGCGGCCTTGCCGTGCTTCTCGGCGACGTCCATGACCTTCGCGGCGAAGGCGACCCGCCGACGAGGTCCAGCCTCGAGCAGCTCTGACGGATCGGGATCGCGCGATCGCGTTATGCCGCCGGATTCGTCAGTTCGGCAAGCAGGGCGCCGACCTCGAAGGGGCGCGCTGTAATGAGCTCGTCCCACGTGTCGAGTGCGCGAGCACGCTGCTTGAGATCTCCCGTCTTTTCGAGTTCCTCGACCAGCCGGGAGAGTAGGTTGCCCAGGTTCCGGGCCTCTTCGAATCGAGCCCACGGTCGGTCGCCGTAGTCCTCGTCCGATTTGCCGAGTAACTTCTGAGCGCTCGCGAACACGTGATTCACGACGGGCGTCAGTTCGGCCTCGTCGTCGAAAGCGCGGAGGATCCTGCCTTGATCCCGCTTTGCCGCCGTCGTCGCGACCAGGTGCAAGCCGAACTCGGTCCCGATCCAAGTCGCGCGATTGCGTGTCGATAGAGTGGCGCGGAGCATCGTGTCTCCGACCTCGCGGTCGTCGTCGTTGGCGAGGCCGATCGCCATATCGAGGATCCACGGCTCGTCCTTGCCCCGGGGAAGGATCCGTCCGAGTTGGGTGGCCGCTCCCTTGCGAGCCTTCGGGCGATCCTCGAGGAGGGACGAGACCGTACTTGGCTCGATCAAACCGCGCTTGCGGAGCTCCACGACCGCAGCTCCGCCTCGTTCGGCGACCTGGGTTTCGTCGTGTCCGGGCAGACCTGAGAGGAGCTCGACGATCGCGTCGCGCAGTTCCCCGGACGTGTCGGACTGACCCAGGACCCAAAACAGCGCGCCCAGGCACTCGCGGTCCGCGGCGACGCGCGCGTCGCGACAAGCCCGGAGCAGGAGGTATCTCGCGCGAGCAGGATCCGTACTGTTGCAGCACATGGCCAGAATTCCCGCGACCGCGCGACGTGCGAGCGGATCGGCTTCGACGAGCTGCTCCGCGACGTCGAGGAACCGCGGATGCAGCACGTCGTGGCTCGTGGCCAGGCAGGCGAGCGCGCGGACGGCCACGCACGCGGCGTCGTTCCACTGGAACACGGTCATGGCATCGTCTCGGGGGTACACAGCGGCGACCGGATTGGGTTCGTGCGGGATCTCGACCGTGGCGATCTCGACAAGACGATCGACGACCTCCGGAGACCAATCGTGGCTCGGGCGGTGTTGTACGATCCGGCTGATCTCGGTCGCGCACTCGTCGTTCTGGAAGTAGGCGGGGAGCTGAAGCAGGTCCTCGATCTCGTCGCTAGTTGTGGCAACCCAGGTAGGATCGGCGTTGCCCGGTGGCTTCGTCGTTGAGATCGATAGCAGCAATCGCGAGTGGAGAGCGTCTCGCTCAAGGCGAGGCTCTTCAGCAGATGCGAGAGCGCGGACTACAGGGAGGAAGTGGTGCGGGTTGCTCGAAACGAGGCCGACGAGCTGGTCCGATAGAGTGTCGAAGGTGTATTCGGCGACTCCTTCCTCTCGGCCCGACCAGCGCTTGGGTTCGAGCGGAGCTTCCCTTAGACGTTGAACCCACTCCTCTGCGGGCCAACAGCGCGCGACGTCGTCGCGGACACTTGACCGAAGCCAGCCGCTGAAACCCTCGAGCGAGGGCGAAGTGTTCACTCGGTCATACTTTCGACGGAACTCCTCCAGCCGTGTGCTCGCAAGGAGCGTGCGTCGCTCTTCGGGCAACTCAGGCAGGAGGCGGTACGCCAACATGCCCTGTTCGTTGGGCATGATCAGTCCGTCCTCGCTGCTCCTTGCCATCCGCCGTCGCTCGTCTTCGGAAGACCACTGTTCCCTGTATTCGAGGATCCAGCGCTCCAAACGGCAGTAGTCGTCATCAGACATGTCAGGCGCGACCGCGCGGACGAACGGCCGGAGTAACACGTAGTCCAACGGCCGACCATGCCATCCGACATGGACGTGAACAGCGCGCTCGTTTTCAATCAGCCACTCCGCCGCGGACTCGATTGGCTCCCGGCGTGCGCCGGTGAGTCTCGCGCCGACCTCGAGCAACAGCCAACCGTCGAGCTCTCGCCAGGATGCCGATAGCTGTGCGAGGAGGTCGTCCCAGGTGAGGCGGCCCTCGTCCAAAAGCCGAGCGAGGCACGTCGCCACGATTGCCACACAGTCGGCCAATGGGCTGGCAGGGAAAGAGCTCGACCCGGTCTCGATTTGCCGGAGCGACTTGATCTGCAGCTCGAGCCACCACGGTCGCAGCTCGCGCCATACTCGGTCGGCGACCTCGAGCTCGGGCTCCGACAACAACTCGGGGAGGGGAACGACGTATCCACTCTCGTCGGCGTGACCCTGAAGATCCTCCGCGGCAATGCTCTTGATCCGTCTTGCGAGCGTCCTCGACGCGCGCACCGGATTATCGCCAATGAGTCGCTTCCAGTTCGGGTGCTCTTGGGGGAAACCGATGCGGTCGGGCGCTTGATCTCGCATCTCGAAGAGCGCGTCCGAGTCGTCGGCGGGATCCTGGTAGAAGATCCGAGCGGCACGCTCCCAGGTATCCGGGTCTTCGTGCGTCCATCGACCGAGCAGCTCGGCCACAAGGTCGCCCTCCTGCGCGGAGACAGAGCTCAGCACTTGCAGCACGCGATCCTGTACGCCTCGGTCGGAAGTTGACCACGCCGACTCCATCCATGTGCGGCACGCGACCACCCAGTGACCGCGACCGAGTAAGAGCGCGCCACTGACGAGCCCGGTCTCGGCGGGGTCGTCGAGCCAGCCTAGGACGATCTGCGTCAACGGGGCGGACGGGGGGAGCTGATCGTCGGCCAGGCCAAGCAGAAGCGCGCGCTTGAGCAACGGGCGGATCTCGAGCGAGTGATACAGCTCGTCGATCAACTGCGCGCCTCCTTGGTCCCGACGTGAGAGGAGCGAGGCCGAGAGCCTCAACCGCCTTGCTTGATGAACGCCTTGCCTCTCGCGCTTGCCGAGCTTCGCCAGGATCTCTTCGACGGTGTCGCAGCTCCCGAGTTCCCGGGCGAGAAGAGCGTCGGCGAGGGCCTGATGGGTCGGGCGGACACGGTTGCCGGAGATCTCTTGGATCAGACCATCCTCGATGAGCGCATCGATTGAGGTCGCATCGCGAAGCACGCGCCGGTCGACTGCAAACGACCCGTCGGACTCCATCTTCACGAGCAGCGCCCTCATCGCCTGCACTTTGGCGTCGTCTCCACCCGCGATCTGTTCCCACCACGCGAGTATGAGCTCGTGCAAGGAACGCATGCCCTGCCAGCCGTCGCTCTCGACGAGGCCGAGAACGATCCCCAGGCAAAGAGGCTGACGCACGAGCTTTCGGACCCCCGGGCCGAGCGTGTTCCACGCGACACCGGCGTCCGATAAGACCCGCGTGACCTCGGCTTCCGGCAGCTCGCCGACAAGCAGTTCGACGGGGGGCGCCCCTCCATCGGGACGAAGCAGCTTGTGGAGCTGCGTGTCCTTCGTCGCGTCGACCGTTCGACAGCCGACGATGACTCGACAGCCGAGGCGGCGGGCCGTCCGGACGAGGCGCTGGGCATCTCTTATACGGCGTTGGGACTCGACACCCGCCTGTCGGAGCTGGTCGAGCTGGTCGATCAGGAGAGTCACTCGGCCTGCTCCGGTCGCGGCGACGAGCTTCTCGATCGTGAGCGTTCCGCCGAGGATGCGGCCGCACTCGTCCGCAGGAATGGGCACCACGACACCCTGCTGCTCCGGCCAGTCGCGCACGACGGACGCGAGCACGTCGCTCTTGCCCGCGCCCGCTCCTCCGTGGACGAGGACCATTCGATCGGTCGATTCATCCCGGACGAGGTCGAGCAGTCGCTTCGTCTCGGGACGATCGATAGGTGGACCGGGAATGCGGCGCGCCGCTAGAACGTCGTCGACGAAGTCGCCCCGGATCCGAGATAGCTCGTCGAAAACCAGACGCGAGTCGACCCCCGTGCGCCAGCAGATGCACCGTGGCAGCAGCAGCTGGCGTAACTCATCGGCACGAAGTTCTCGTTTTACCACGCTGTCGAGAGGCAATGCCTTCAGTTCGCTAACGAGGCGTTTGCCATCTTCGCCGGCGAGATCGGCGGCGAGCTCGTCGATCCGCTCGGCCAAGCCCCGCTGAGTCTGGACGTCGACTTCGATTCGGCTCCCCGCTTTCCGAAGCGCGTCGGCCTCGCTCGTGACGTTGAATCCCATCGCGGATGCGATCGCGTGAGCTGGCTGCGGAAGGTCCTCCGGCTCCTCGGTCGATTGAGCCCAATCCCGAAGTGCGATCAGCGGCGGTGCACCTTGGTTCGTCGCCAACACGAACGAGACCGCGCCGTCAGGCCGTTCGAGATGGTTCCGGACGGTTGGCAGGAAGTTCTCGCTCCTCAGGCTGCTCGCGTTCCACTGTCCGCCGCTACGAGTCTTGCATTGCACTGCGATACGCTCGCGCTTGCGCTCGACCCAGAGGTCGACCCCGGGCTCGTCGGGGCCCCTTCCCTCCCATGTCACCGCCTCGACGTGCTCGCCGAGGAGCCTCAGCCACTGCAGGCAGACGTAGTCCCGTTCGTACTCGTTGCCGATCTTGCCCCAGAAGCCGCCGTTCATCCCAGCTTCTCCAGAGCCGCGTCGATCGCGTTCCAGGAGATGAAGTCGTGCCGACTCCCGGTTCGCGTCTCATTCCCGCCGTAGAGCACGAGGCCATGTCCGATCGTCACTCGGTCGTCGCGGGCGCTTAACTCGCGGAGTTTTCCGATACCGGCAGCTGCCTGAGGGCTGGGCGAACGGCCCGCCTTGATCTCGATGGGCGTCAGCTCTCGTCCGCGCTCGACGATCAGATCGATTTCGATTCCGTCGCTGGAGCGCCAATACCAGAGAGACTCCCGTCGTCCACGGTTGGCAAAGTGCTTGAGCACCTCGGTGTAGCACCACGTCTCGAACAGCGCGCCGCGGAGTGGGTGTGTCGCGAGTTGCTGGACGTCCGCGATGTGCAGCAGCCGGCACGCTAGCCCGGAGTCCAGGAAGTAGAGCTTCGGCCGTTTGACGAGACGCTTCCTGAAGTTCGCGTGGTGTGGGCGAAGTAGGCGGATCACGTAGCACTGTTCGAGCGTGCCGAGCCAGTGACCGATCGTCTTCTGATCGACTTCACACTCCTCCGCGAGTCTGGCCTTATTGAGTTCTTGGCCCGTCCGTGTGGCGCACACTCGTAGGAAGTGGTCGAAGGCCACGGGGTTCCGTGGCTTCAGGACGGCTGCGACATCGCGCTGCACGAACGTTGCGAGGTAGTTCTCGAGCCAGTCGGAGGGTTCCAGGCTGCGGGACTCGTGATGGAGCGGCGGGTATCCGCCGCGGAGGACGGCTTCGTCCAGCGTTCGCGGTCGGCCGTTCCCGGGCAGCTCTTCTCGGGCGAAGGGAAGGAGCTCGAGTATCGAAACCCGCCCCGCCATCGACTGGGTCGCACCGCGTACGAGCTCAATCTGCTGCGAGCCCGTCAGGACCCAGCGCCCCATCTTCCCCTCCTCGTCGACCCGGACCTGGAGGTAGCTCAGCAACTTCGGCGTGTACTGAACCTCGTCGAAAATCGCTCCGTCCGGAAATCGACCGAGGAAACCGAGGGGATCGGACTCGAAGTCTGCTCGCTCCAGAGGGCTTTCGAGGTTGACGTAGGGAAGGTCGCTAAAGGCGGCCTTGACGAAGGTTGTCTTTCCGGACTGACGCGGGCCGGTGACGAGGATCGCTGGATAGCTCTCTCTCGCCGCGACGGCCGAGTTATGAAGGCGACGAGGAATCATGCTTGCAATTATGGACCATGAGTCTGGTTTTGCAAGGAGGGGGCTGTCAGGCGACTAAGGCGGGATGCAGCACCGTAGGCAGCCAAGCCCGAGGCGCCAGCAAGGGGCTCTCATGCTGGTGCGAAAGGGGCGACACCCTCTCCGCTGCTCCTGCGAAGGAAGCCCAATCCCGCTGGTCGGCTTAGCGCCAGATCAGCCGTGCAACCGAGGTTACAGCTACGCGGTCATCGTCGAGGCGACCTTCGCCATCAAGTCGTCGTCGGGGTTCTCGGTCTCGGCGGCGCTCGTTTGAAACTGGCGCGCCAGGCGGCGGCAGGCCAGGCGAGCGACGTTGAGCTCGGGCTCGTCGGGCGTGGCCTCGGGCGACGCGACACGCGCGATCACGGCGGCCGTGACGTAGAGCGCGATGGCCATGTCGGAGAGACGGCGCAGGTCGGGCTGAGCGTTGCGCGCAGCCTTGCCGTGCTTCTCGGCGACGTCGCGGGCCTTACCGGCGAAGGTCGTGACGAGGGCTTCGAAGACGGCCTTCTCGTCGGCGAAGTCTTCGCGCACTCCTTCGAGCGTCGGCGCATCCGTCGCCAGCGCGGACAGGTCCTTGATCAGCGGCCGCAGCCCTTGCGTGCCCATCATCATGCGGAGCACCTGATTGGTGCCCTCGAAGATCATGTTGATGCGCGCGTCGCGGAGAATGCGCTCGTAGGGATACTCGCGCATGAATCCGGTTCCGCCGGTGACTTGCAGCGCGTTGTTGCAGATGTCCCACAGGCGCTCGGTCGCGTACATCTTGCAGCAGGTCGCCTCGAGCATCGTCTCGCCGCGACCAAGGTCGATCATGCCAGCGGTCATCTTGGTGCTGGCTTCCATCGCGTAGATGTCGGCGTCCATGCCGGCCAGCATCTCCTGGATCATGCCGAAGCTCGCGATCGGAACGCCGAACTGCTCGCGCTCTTTGGCGTGGGCGACGGCGAGCTTGCGGGCGAGCTTGGCTTGACCGGTGCAGCAGGCGGAGAGCCCGTGGCGCCCGGAGTTCAGGATGTTGAGCGCGACCTTGAAACCCTGGCCCTCTTCGCCGAGCAGCGAATCGGCGGGGATGACCATGTCCTCGAAGCCCACCTCGGTCGTCGAGGATCCGCACAAGCCCATCTTGAGCTCGGGCGCACCGATCGAGAGGCCGGGCAACTCGTCGGTATTGCCGCACACGACGAAGGCGGAGATCGGGCGCTCCATTAGCGGGCCGTCCGGGTTCTCCGGGTCGGGCGTGCGCGCGAAGACCGTGAACAGGTTCGCGATGCCGCCGTTCGTGATCCAGACCTTTCGGCCATTGAGCTTCCACGAACCGTCGGGCATCGGGTCGGCGGTCGTGCGCAGTGCAGCCGCATCCGATCCGGCGCAGGCTTCGGTCAATGCGAAGGCCGCGATGCGCTCACCACTCGCGAGCGCGGGCAACCACTTCGCCTTCTGCTCGGGCGTTCCGTAGAGCAGGATGCCCTTCATGCCGATGCCGAGGTGACCGGCGAAGACCGTGACGGTCGAGGCACAGCGATTCGAGATCGCTTCGAGCGCGGCCGTGTAGGCCAGCTGTCCACAGCCCGCTCCTCCGAATTCCTCGGGGATCGTCAGACCGAACAGGCCTAGCTCGATCATGCCCTCGATGACCGACTGCGGGATGCTCTTGTCGCGATCGATCGCTTCGGGATCGATGGCCTCCTCCGCCCAGTCCGAAATCATCTCCGCGACCGACTCGGCGGTCTCGATGGCGTCGGCGTCCGGGTGAGGGAAGGGCATCACGGCCGAGTTTTCGATGCGGCCGAGGAAGAGGGAGCGGACGAAGCCTTGCGGTTGGGCGGTCATAGGCCTTGCGAGTGCATGGTCATGGGGGGAGTACGGAAAGAAAGGACGTGTCTGCTATCGGCACGAATGCCGGCTTGCCAGACGCCAAAAACCGATCAGCTGGATGGCTCCTAGTATTACGCAGCCGTGCCAGACCCAGTCTGGGCCAATGTGCTGATAGACGCGCAAGCCGATCCACGGAGCGACGATGCTGGCGACGGAGAAGACCATCGCGAAGGCGGCCATGTACTGGCCCTGGCTGCCGCGACCCGCGCGATTCGAGGCCCAGGTCTGGAGGACGGGCGCCGCGAGCATCTCGCCCAGAGTCCAGACGAGGACCGTGCCGATCAGGGCGGCGGCCGAGAAGGACAGGCTCGTCAGGCCGAAGCCGATGCCGATCAGGAAGCCGGCCACGGCGACGACCTTCAGAGGGCTGCGCTTCTCGATGGACTTCAAGAGCACCATCTCGAACAGCACGATCACGATCGTGTTGACGGCGAAGAGCGCGCTGAACTCGAACTCGGTGTAGCCGCGTTGTTCGACCAGATAGAGCGGCAGAGAACTCATGACCTGGAAGAAGATCAGGGCGTGGAGGAAGGTCAGGAAGAGCGCGATGAGGAAGGGGCGGTCGCGATAGGCGGAGACTTTCTCGCGAGCTTCTTCTCGAGGGTCGGGTGCGATCACCGCGCTCTTCGGGAAGAGCCGATAGAAGAGCACTCCCGCCGCCACGCAGGTGGCCGCGTCGACGTAGAAGAGCCAGGAGTAGTCGAAGGAGATCAAGAGCCCGCCGGCGACCGGGCCGATGGTCATGCCGAGGTTGACGCACAGGCGCAGCAGACCGAAGGCGCGCGAGCGATTGTCGGCGCGGCTGTGCGCGGCGATGGCGACGGAGACTGCCGGTCGCAGCACCTCGCCGATGACTCCGAGCACAGCGAGTCCCAGCCCGAGCTGGAAGAGCGTTCGAGCTTGTCCAAGGCCGAGCAGCGCAACGCCGGTCCCGAAGAGTCCGACGAGGATGACCGGGCGATAGCCGATGCGATCGGAGAGGCGACCTCCGATGTAGATGCCCAGCATTGTCCCGAAGCCGTAGACTGCGAGCAGATTGCCGGCTTCTGCCGGAGCGTAGCCGAGCTCCTTGGTCAGGTAGGTCACCATGAAGATGACGACCATCGTTCCGCTCCGATTGACGAGCAGAATCAGCGACAGGAGCCAGACTTCGCGGGAGAGTCCGCGGAAAGCTGCTCGGTAGCTCTCGAGGATTTGAAGGAACACGCGAGGAGCTTACCGCCCGCGCCTCGAGGTCGAGAGCTCAGCGATGACTGGCAGCGGCTCTACGGCGCTCTTCCGATGGAGCCAGAGCCTGGGGAGGGGAGGACGCTGTGGACCGTACAGCCGCGCCAATCAGGGGGGGTGGTTGCCGGTTTTTTTGGGCCGTGGTACTGTTGAAAGCCGCAAGTTCAGGCGTCTCAGGGGGCGCCTTTTGCGGCCCCATCGCGAACTCCTCCTCAAGTCCCGACGAGTGCGTTGCGCTGGAGACTTCGCTGCCTCCATCCCAGGTTCGAAGATGAAAATCGTTCTCTATCAACCGCAACAATCGAACAAGGCGGTCACCGGGCAGTCGAGCTACGACATGCTCCCGCTCGAGATGATTCACGTCGCGGGCTGGCCGGTGAAGGACGGCCACGATGTGGTGCTGGTCGACGGCAGTCTGTACGACCAAGAAGAAGCGCACGATCGTGTGCTTGCCGAGTGTGACGGCGCCTCGATCTTAGGAGTCACCGGTATCCTCGGCTGGCAGGTGACGGACGGTTACGAGCTCGCCAAGAAAGTTCGCGACCGGCACCCCAGCGTGCGACGTGTGATCGGCGGCTGGTTCACGAGCGTGAAGCCGGAGCTCCACCTGCAAGACGGTGTCTTCGAGATCTCCGTTCAGGGTCAGGGCGAGGTGGCCTTCCGCGAACTCGTCGAAGCGATCGCCACCGGCAGTGACCTCGAGGAGATCTCGGGCCTGTGCCTGTGGCGCGACAACGCTCTCCACACGACTGCACATCGCAGTGTCGTGGGGTGGGCAGAGATGACCGAGCCCGCCTGGGATTTGATCGACTTCCGACCCTACCGAGAGGGTCAGCTTCGGGCGCAATCACCGAACGACTTCCTGCGCATGGCCTCTCCACCGTGGATCGGTAAGAAGAAGCCTTACGTTGGCATTACCTACTTCTCGAGCTTCGGCTGTCCCGAACCCTGCACCTTCTGCTGCAGCCCGCTCGTCACCGACCGTCGCTGGAAGGCGATCGAAGCCGACCGCGTTCTCGATGACCTCGAGATGCTGCACGACCGCTGGGGCGGCTACGACGTCGTGCGCTTCCACGATGCGAACTTCGGAGTCAACCAGAAGCGCACGCGCGCTTTCGCCGAGGGCATGCTCTCGCGCGGCCTCGAGAAGAAGTTCGGCTGGAACGCCTTCTTGGAGACCTATTCGATCAACAACTACGACCCCGAGACACTCGACGCCTGCGCGGCCAGCGGTTACTACATCGCCGAGGTCGGCGCGGAGACGGGCGATCAGGAGACGATGGATAGCATCGGCAAGCCGATCAAAGGCGAGGACAACTACGAAGCCATCGTCAAGCTGTACCAGCGCGGGATTCGCTCTTCGGTGACCTTCATCATCGGGATGCCGGGCGAGAGCGAGAGCTCGATGCTGAAGACGCTCGACCAGGCGCGCCGGATCCAATACTCCTGCCCGAACTCGTCGGTTCACGTGTTCCCCTTCCGCCCGATCCCCGGCACGCCGCTCTACGACGAGTCGATCAAGCTCGGCTTCGAGGAGCCGACCGACATCCACGACTGGGGCGACATCGGTCAGTACCACCTGCACCAGACCTGGAACATCATCCCCGAGCCGGTGCTCAAAAAGCTGTCGCGACTGAATCACTACGGCTCGGTCTACAAGGGCGTTGCCCGCAAGCGCAACGGTCTCTTCGAGGCCGCCGCCAAGTGGCGCATGAAGACCGGCAACTGGTCGCTCCCGATCGACGCCAAGATGTTCGGCATCGTGAACGACATCGAGAACAAGCTGTTCCCGGAGAACAAGATCAACAAAGACATGTTCGACGAAGCGATCGGCTGATTCGTCAACACGCAAACAGCGGGCGGCCGGAGTTCACTCCGACCGCCCGCTGCTCTTTAGCTCGAGCGCGCCGCGTACCTACTCGAGGTACTGCTCCGGGAGCGGGTGCTCCTCCGTCTCACGGTCCCAGTAGATCGTCATGACCCACCAGCGATTCTCGTCGTAGAAGAGCTGCATGCTGTTGATCCCGCGATCGATAGGCTCGCCATCCGGCGTCTGCACGGCCTCGTAGGTGCTGAACACGTGAGCGATGTGCCCGAACTTCTCCACCTTCCTCGACAGCTCCCGCTCGAAGAAGGCCTCCTTCGCAAAGAACGGACTCGCGTTCACGATGTACTCGTCGGGAGTAAGCGACCGCGCCGTGAACTCCCCCTCCGCATTCTTGCTCACCGAGATCAGCCGTGCGGAGGGGTGAAAGAGAGAGCGCATGCGATCCCAGTCACGCTCCTCACCGGCCTCCCCGGAGATGACGTCGTAGATCGCCGCGATGGTGCTGTCGATGGAGACGCAGTCGCCGCGCTCGGCGGACATTCTCGCAACCGGAGAGGATGCGGCTGCAGGCATCGTCTCAACTTCGGCCGTCGTGTGGATCAAAGCGGCGGGGGAGATCAACGAGACAGCCAGGACGGAGAGCTTGTAGGGCTTGAGGTTCATGCGACGTTCACCGGCAATTGGTGGGAGGATCGGTTCTTGGGAATGCAACGTGGACGACTGTAACGCTTGCCCGTCGTAATTAAGTGCTCGGAGCACAACCCATTCACCTGGCCAGGGCGGCGCGAGCTCTCAGGCTGATTCGGCTACAGCGCGCAGGTTCGGAAGCCGGCGAAGACGTCGTTGCGGTCGGGGGGGAAGAAGTTGCGGAAGGTGCGGGTTGCCAGGCGGGAGGAGGTCGCCCAGCTGCCGCCCTTGAGGATCTTGGGGACGCCGAACCAGGGTTCGGAGTACTCGCGGTAGGGCTCGTCGACGACGTAGCCGGCGAAGGGTTCGAAGGGGTCGGCGGTCCACTCCCAGACGTTCCCGATCATGTGGTGGGGCGCGTCGGGCTCGTCGCTTGCGCTCGCATCGACGGGGACGCAGCCGCCGTTGAGCCAGTCGAGGTTGGAGGGTGAGTGATCGGTCGAGGCCTTGACGAGCGCGAACTCCCACTCGGCTTCGGTCGGCAAGCGGCGCTCGGCCCAGCGGCAGTAGGCGTTCGCTTCGTGCCAGGAGATGTGAACGGCGGGGTGGTCGGGCTCGAGCGGGAGCCACTCGTCGAAGTTTCGGCGCAACCAGGTGCCCGCGCCGTCGCGCCGCCAGTAGATCGGATGCTCGAGCTTCGCGCGCTCGCGCCACGCCACTCCCGCTTCACTCCAGAGCTCGCGGCGCTGATAGCCGCCGTCCTCCACGAACGCGGCGAACTCTCCCGCCGTGACCGCGGTGTTCGCCATGCGGAAGGGAGCGAGCGTCAGGTCGTGCGACCACTTCTCGTTGTCGAAGACGAACTCGGCCGAGCGCTCGGCACCGATGCGAAAGGGGCCGCCGGTGAACTCGATGTCTCTGCGCGTTGCGCCGGCGGGGCTCGCGGCCTTGCGCTCGACGACAGGACTCAGGCTCGGCGCCGCGTAGCCGAGCGTCTGCCGCATGTAGGTGAACGCCTCCGCATGCATGTCCTCGTGCCGCGCGGCCAGGAGGTGCAGGTAGGTCGAGCGCGCATCACTCTCCCGCGTGCCGAGCCTCTCGAGGACGACCTCGCGCACGCGCCGCGTGTATTCCATCGTTCCCGCGCGGTCCGGAATGGGCAGACTCCAGCGCGTGTCGTGCTCGACGTCGAAGGAGTTGTAGAGCTTGTCGCCATTCGGCATCAGCTCCTTCTCGTAGCCGGTGTGCCGCAGGACGTTCGCCTCGTAGAAGAAGGCGACGTGCCCGATCTCCCAGAGGAACGGGTTGACGATGTCGAGGATGGGGACCGTGAACTGCTCCGGCGAGAGGTCGAGGGTTAGCTCTTCGGTCCGCTTCCCGACGGTGTCGACGAGCGCCCTCAGCTCGCTGGCCGGCAGCACGAAGTGTTTCTCTTCCAGGTTGCCCATCGCTCGCACTAGCCCTCTCGCCGGAAGCGCAGAGGCGCATCCGACGCCGCGCACTCGATCACCAGAAAATCGGGCGTGACTTGAACGCGCACCGCGGAGGCGAGCACCTCGACGTAGCGAATCTCCCTGTCCATGATTGGCGGCGGGCAGGCTCGCTTGGTCATGCCGATCGGACCGATCCGAATCGACGCGCCGTCCAGCTCGAGAGTGGCGGAGTAGCGGTTGCAACCCGTGTCGCCGTTGACGTCCTCCTCGCCGAACTGAATCGTCGGCAGCGCGTAGTGGTCGAGCAGCTGGCCGTCCATGGCGACCAGTCTCCAGGAAGTCCCCGGGAGCGCCGCGTGCGGAACGAGCAGCTCGGCACCCGAACGACAACCTGCGAGCAGCGAGAGGACGAGTATCGCCACGCAGAGCAGTGCGGGCGGAAATCGATCGGTTTCAGAGAGGGGGGCAGTCATGAACGTGGATTCACTCTATCCTGGTTCTCGCGACTTCGAGAGCTTTGAGCCACCAGCAATCTCGGCTGCCCTCCCAGTCTGCAGCTGGCGATTACGCCTCCCCACCCCACGCAAGAATTCCGATGCAGTTCAAGCAGTTTTACCTCGGTTGTCTCGCTCAAGCCTCCTACGTCATCGGTGACGAGGAGACCAAGACAGCGGTCGTTGTCGATCCCCGACGCGACATCGAGCCCTACCTCGAGTACGCGGAAGAGCACGACCTTCGCATCGAGCACGTGATCCTGACGCACTTCCACGCCGACTTCCTCGCGGGACACATCGAGCTGCGCGACAAGACCGGCGCCGCGATCTACATCGGCGCCGCTGGCAAGACGGAGTTCGAGTCGACGCCGATGGTCGACGGTGAAGCGCTCGAGTTCGGCAAGGTGAAGCTGGCCTTCCTCTCGACTCCCG
>Ga0316209_1001662_pt1 | contig 21431 bp, 23 predicted proteins | sample 6monopyrite_MG_FD_204945 | JGI IMG/M metagenome (GOLD analysis project Ga0316209, IMG submission 204945) | Microbial mat bacterial communities from mineral coupon in-situ incubated in ocean water Damariscotta River, Maine, United States -... | ecosystem: Environmental > Aquatic > Marine >...
GAAGCAGGCAATGATACATTTAACGGTAAGGAAAACGGCGATACCTATGAGTGGTCAGTTGGCGATGGTAACGACACCATCAATGAAACAGGCGGTGTTGACCAGTTGGTTCTTCATGGCGTTTTACAATCCGATATCCGTATTGAGAAGTCAGGATCCTTTACCCTGAAAATAAATATAGGCACTGAGACTATTACTGTGAATAACCAGTACAAGTCGGATTACTATAACAATGCCACCTATGATAAGAATCAGGTAGAAAGCATTTTGCTCGACGATGGCTCAACTATTGACTTACAAAACTATTGGACGCTTGTTGGTACGGCATCTAGTGAAACCCTTACTGGCTTCAATGCTGCCACGACATTCATTGGTGAGGCAGGCAATGACACATTTAACGGTAAGGAAAACGGTGATACCTACGAGTGGTCAGTTGGCGATGGTAACGACACTATTAATGAAGCAGGCGGTGTTGACCAGTTGGTTCTTCATGGCGTTTTACAATCCGATATCCGTATTGAGAAGTCAGGCTCCTTTACCCTGAAAATAAATATAGGCACTGAGACTATTACTGTTAATAATCAGTACAAGTCGGATTACTATAACAATGCCACCTATGATAAGAATCAAGTTGAAAGCATTTTGCTCGACGATGGCTCAACTATAGACCTTCTAAATAATCTTACATTTACAGGAACGTCTAGTAGTGAAACGATCAATGGTTTGAACGCCAGCGATATATTATCTGGCCTTGATGGTAATGATACACTTAATGCAAAAGATGGTAATGATACTTTATTTGGAGGCAATGGATCAGACTATCTTCATGGCAATGCTGGAGATGACGTGCTATATGGCGGCGCAGGCATAGATATGCTTTATGGTGAAGCGGGAGCTGATGTTTTTGTGTTTGAAGCGATATCTGCTTTTAGTGCCAGTGATAATATTCAGGATTTCAAATTAGCCGAGAATGACAAGCTGGATATTTCTGATCTTTTGGTTGGTTATGATCCATTAACCTCTGCAATCACTGACTTTGTGCAAATTACAGAAACAGGCACAAACTCTTATCTTTCTGTTGATGCTGATGGTGGAGCGGATAACTTTGTGCAGGTTGCCTATATCAACAATGAGGTTGGACTCACCGATGAAGACGCCTTGCTAACGTCGGGCAATCTAATCGCGGCTTAGATCAAGGATATTTAATTTAATACCCCGCGCATGGTATTTACGCAGGGTGTTTTCATTTGAGATGACGATCATAAATAAAAATCTTGCTGCTAGGAAAATCTTCATCTAATAAATTTAAAATATCTTCCGGTAGATATTCTCTTGGATCGTTATAGCCAATCCGATATTGAGGATCATTAATTGGCATAAAATCTATGCCCCCTTTGCAAACAGAGTATATGATCGTGTTATGCGGCGACCACCGCGAATATTTCACGCTGTAACCGGCATTTTCTAGCGCCTGCGCAATCAACGGCGTTTTAACGTCGCCATCGCCATCATCAAAACCAAACTTAGAAAATGCTTCACTCCAGTGATAGGAATTTCCGCATGTTTTACATTTCATATCTTCCATTAGGTTTCCTTTCTCTAAATCTCCGGCTCAAAGTCGATGTCTTGAGCTGGGGTGTCAAAGCCCATGCCTTGATTCTGGCTTTTTCCATGGGATTTACTGCGCGTAGCAACGCGGGCTTTCTTTTTGTCCTGGGATTTGATGTGCGATAAATCGCGGATTAAAGTGGAGCGCTCTTGCTCATGTTTTTTATGCAGTGAGTTAAACTGAATTTGTAGATTTTGGCGCATTTCTAATTGCTTGTTGATCAGCTCTTCACGCTCAGTTAGATCGCGCTTATGAGCTTGCCAAGTTTGGCTTTCATTGATTTTGCGCTGTTTCCAGTAGGAGCCATTTAGCTTATCCCACAGACCTTTAAAGCCTTTGCGGATTTTAGATACACGAAGGGCTTCTTCCTTTTGCCAGCGCTTTTCCTGATAGGCTTTTTGCGCGGCGCGGTCTTTTCGGTGCTGCAATGTCATGGCAGCCTTGGTTTTAAGCAGGGGTGCTAATTCTTTATTGTGATCTTTATCCAGCTCACCCATGAATTTCTTCAATAGGGTTGATACTTTTCCGCTGATCTTGTTTTTTGTTTTCTCAACGCTTGGCAGAGCATCGGCCTTACCAAGACGTTTTTCTATTTCTTTCTTTTTGGCAGTGAGCTGGCGGGTTAGAGAATAAACCTCGCCGTGAATATCAATGGCTACATAACCGCGCTTATCACCCTTGGCCAGCCAATAGCCGGATTCAAGTAGAGCATGTTCAAAGCTTTTCTTATCATCGGAACGCGCCCAGCATTGCTGTAAATTAGCTTTGATGGTTTTAGGGTTTTGGTTTGTGCGCGCAGCTTGCTGCCATTCGGCTCTAGTGAAGTTGAGTGGGTTTCGCAGGCTCTTATCAATAAAGCCTTTTGGTAGTTGCCAACCATGATCTAGATAAAGCTGCTTTGATATGTCTTTGAGCTTATTTTTAAAAAAGGGCTGATCAATTGCTTTCATTTCTTTTGCATCAATGCGGCTCCATACACAATGCGCATGACGGCGGCCATGTTTTTCATGGAAGACAATGACGCGGGGCTGTCCTTCTAAACCCAGCTTTTTCTCGATGCGTGACAAAGCATCCTCAAATGCTTGAACCGGCACTTTTTCATTTTGGGGAGGAGATAGGGACAGCGAGAACATAAAACGTGAACAGCGCGTGCCTTTGCTGATCGCATGGATTTCATTAAGTGCGCCGCCGATAGTATCCGAGGCAAAACCTGATACTTCATGCAGTTTCACATGCTCATTTTGCTCTCCATTCATGAGGTGCTTTGCCATTTGGCGCGCGCCTCCGCGTTTACTCCCTTTCAGTATCATTTTTAGTTATTCCCATTTTCATTTCCACTGTGTTACTCGTCGCTCTCGTAGGTTTGACTACGCTTCGCTTCTCGTGCCTTGTGTAAATAAAAAGCGAAACAACTAACATTAGCTGCCCTCATCATCTGGAGCGTTTTCCTGCTGAGATTCTTTTAAACCCAGAGCGCGGGTCAGGGTATTTCTTATCCAGTGAACTGAGCGGCTGGCCTCATTTAAGGCTTTTAGCACATCGATATTGACGGGCAGGGAGCCTGAATTTGCAGCCTTGGCAAGCTGGTTGATGTTATTTGCAATGCGCGATTGCCCGAAAGCAGCCAGCAGCCTGGCTAGCTCTTTTTGGTCTTTAACCGGCTTCTTGCCCCGCGTTCTATTTTTGGGGATTTCATCACCAAATATTAAAAAGCGAATATAAGCAGAGAGCGGGCGATCACCTGCGGCTAGCTCTAAGGCTTCACGTTCATCCTTGGTAAAACGAATACAATAAGGGGAGGGGTATGTATATTTTTGATCCGTAGGGGTTTTTTTAGACATTTTTCTGCCCCCCTGTTGCTGAAAGGGCAGAGTTACTGGTAGAATACGCATCCTTTGAAGAGCGGACTCCCTCTATTATTGATAGTAGCGCTTCTTCTTGTAGCGGTTTTGAAGCGATATCATAGGCAGTTACCAGCGGTAGATAGCGTTGGCAACCAGCCCCCGCTACCAACTCTATAGACGGCTGGCTAGAATAATTGTCATTGGCAACTAATCTGGCGAGCCGTTTTTCTTTTGGGCTTTGGTTTTTCATAGGATTCTCCTGTGAGGCTATTGCTAAAATTCCGGCCAGTGAGCCGTGAAGATCAATCGATAGGCCATCCTGCCCAGCTTTTGGGGTGAGGACGATCTTTTCAATCAACCCTCTTAAAATCAGCGCAGCTTCACCTCTATTTTCTTGGCTATCTAAAGATGCGCGTAAATCACTGATTTGCCTGCGATAGCGCTCAGCCATTGCCGGATGCAGCATAGGGGCAGATTTTGGCGTGGCTTCGAGCAGGGTTTCCAGCTCTTTGAGGCGTTCTGAGATGCGCTCCAGATCATCCTTGATCAGATCGACGGCTACCCCGTCTTTGATCGCTTGGATAATGTTCTCGCGCTCCTTAGCCAGCTTGGCAGATTCTGCGCGGTAGCCTTTTAAGCTCTGATCATGCTGGCTTTGCAGCTTATTAAAATGCTTGGTGTATTCCGCGCAAAACACCTTCAAGAGATCATCTCTCATGAGATGGGTTTGCAAAGCGCCCAGCACCAAATCTTCGATTTTCTCGCGCTTGATGGTCTTTTTGTTATCACAGACACTCGCGCCCTTGTTTCTGCTTTGCGAGCAGCCATAGCGCTCAGAATTGATCTTGGCATAGCCGCCGCCGCACACCCCGCATTTTAGAAGGCCAGAGAGCAGATAATTAGGGCGGTTATTGCGATGCAATCCTTTAAGACTGGTATCAAGTGATTTTTGGCGAGATTTTGCGGCCTCCCATAAATCATGATCAATGATCCGCAGCTCAGGAATATCCTGCCTGATCCATTCTGCCTCTGGATTTAGGCGCGTCACGCGTTTGCCGGTGGCTGGGTCTTTGATGAAATGCTGGCGGTTCCAGATTAATTCCCCAATATAAAGATGGTTATTTAAGATGCCGGTTCCGCGCCTGCGATTACCATTAATGGTCGATTGCCCCCAAGCCTTGCCAGATGGGGCAGGGATGCCTTGCTTGTTCAGAGCATCGGCAATGGCTTTGGGAGATTTGTTTTTAAGGGCGTATTCTTCGAATATCCGCATAACGATCTTGGCTTGGGTATCATCGATCTCACGATCACCGCGTATGGCCTCTCCCTCAGAGTTAAATTGCTTTACGACTTTATAACCGTAAGCAATGCCGCCGCCTGATTTACCTTTTTCTACGCGACCGCGCAGGCCGCGCCTTGTTTTATCGGCCAGATCACGCAAGAACATCGCATTCATCGTGCCTTTAAGGCCGATATGTAGCGTAGAAATCTCACCTTCGGAAAGGGTGATGATTTTAACGCCTGCAAATTCCATGCGTTTATAGATACCTGCAATATCTTCCTGATCACGCGATAGGCGATCTAATGCCTCACAGATTAATATATCAAACTCACCATTCATGGCCGCCGTTAGCAGGCTCTGAATTCCAGGGCGCATGAGGGATGCACCGGATATTCCTGCATCGCTATAGCAGTTTCCTAAATCCCAGCCTTCGGCTTTGGCTTTTTCTGATGCCAAACGGATTTGATCTTCAATCGAAGCATCTTTTTGAAGATCAGAGCTATATCTAGCATAGATGCAGGCGCGTAATTTCATTATTCTTCACCTTCCAATTTCTGAATTGAGAGCTCATCTGCGCAAAGCTTGTAATCTTCTTCCGCTGAGGTGCGGGCTAAAAGCTTTACGAGATCAATAAGGGCTAGGTCATGATTATGACTCTCTTCCTTATGACTCTTCAACTCTGTCTGCTTGTTTTGTTTGGCAGGCTTATTCATCTGATCCCCCTTCTAAGGGGCGAGAACAATATTGACCTCGCCCCCGAGAGGGAATTGGCGCGAGCAGTGGGGCTGTAAGATGCAAAGACAGTGGGTGATAATGCGCTGGCTTTGCGTAAATTCGCGCCAAATAAAAAGGGGGTAAAATCACTTTCATGATCTCTGCCCCCATACTTTATGCTAGGCAGCAAAAGCTTAATAAATCCTAAAGACGACCCGTCAAATACGGCTCTCACAGCCATGTTCCAAGGAGTTATTAAGATATATTTAATGCTCATAGTGCTCATGCGTGCCCATTCAGGTATATGCGCACAGGCAAGTTTTTTGGATAATTATTTTTGTGATAAGGGCTTTTTCCAGCCAATTTTCGCCATGGCTCTATCTGGAAGTAAGCTAATTTTTCAGCTCTAATCACAGCTTTTCCATCAATGGCAATAAGCTGGTGGCTCATATCCATGCGCCCAATCTCATCCACACTGATCACGCTAGCTGCACGCTCATTAATACTTAAACGCCACGGAGAAACCGGATTATTTGGATCACGGGTAAGAGAGCGGGCTTTCATGGTTTTATTACCGGTGCGAGCGCTCCAAGCTTTGCGATCTAATTCACCGCGTATGCTCCAGGCCTGCATAAAGCTCGATTGCTCTTCGATCAGGCCTGCCATTTGCTGGCCATAGATTTCTATGGGTTGGCGACGAGATTGAAACACCATCCAAAGGCGCACGCCCTTGCCTGGCAATAGTGATAAAGCTTTGGAAAGATTAGGCAGCTTGCCGATATTGCCCATTTCTTCTAAAAGCATCATGACGGGCGCGGGAGCAGGCGCGGCGGCAATGGTTTCTAGTAACAATGTAGCGATCAGCCCAAGGGCAGAGCCATGGGTTTCGAGCTTAGCTTCTGGCAAAATCACATAAAGCGTGGTTTTACCGTCCAGCATATCGGATAGCTTAAAATCAGAGCTGCTCATTGCCGCGCCCATGGGTGAGTGCGCATCATAAATCTCAAGTGCGTTCATGGCATTATCACGAAACGCGCCATAGGTTTTGATATATTCAGATCGCAACATCTCTGCTAAGCCGTTGCCGTAATCTCGCAATAACCCATGGAGCCAATCACTTGAGCGCATCTCAAAGGCAATGGCTTTTTGTTTGCCGCTCCCAGACCAGATTAGTTTGCGAAGAGTTGGCAGGGTGCAGTTATCAGGCATAAACACAGCCATATATAAAAGGAATGTAATGATCAGCCTGCGCCCACCATTACGGAAGAACACTCCATCGCCCATATCGTTTGGTCTTTCTGCAATGAGCTGGAAGGCAATAGAGCGCGCCAGATCATGTAAATCCTTGCCCGCGTTTTTCATCACATCATCAACTAAAATCCGCAGCGGATTAAAATTCACACCCTTAATGCCCAGCACATTAAAGGGGTTAAAGATCAAAACATTTTGCCCGCGTGATTTACGGTACTTGGCAGTAATAGCTGTAAGCTCGCCCTTTACATCGGTGACAAACATCGAGCCACCAAACCAGTGCAAAAGCGCAGGTATGATTACCGAGATAGTTTTACCGGTTCGAGAGGGCGCATAGGTCAGCATGTGACCATTGCCGGATTGATAAGGATCATAAAAGAGCGGTTCACCCGCCATGCTGCCAACATAAAAACCACTACGGTTTTTAATTAGAGCTTTTATAAATCCGTCTTGGGTACTAGCCAGTCTTGCATGACCGTAGGCTTTAGATAGCTTGCGGCTTTCATGCAGCAGATTGATCTGATGCGCGGTATGTAATGACAAAGAAAGAAACTCAATTATTTTTTTGATAAAGATAAGCAGCGCCAAGCCCATCACTGCCACGCCCCAAACATAACCGCCATTCATAGCGGCCAGCCACAACCCTGCAAGAAGCAGGATTAGAGGCATGAGCATTGAAGTCAGGGCGGCAAGCATGATTTATTTACCTATATCAAAATCAAGTAAATTGATTTTTGATATCAAGAGAGCGACTGCGATCCGAACCGAATGGTTCGAAGCCTGCGTGGCAATTGAACGCAGCAATAAAATAATCATTTTATTGCGCCTCCACTTATATTTAGGACTTGCAGGCCAGATATAGAAACACCTAAGCTCTGGAAGAAGTTTTGTAGATCAGCATCAAGGCTATTGGTGGAAATGATTTCAAGATCAGCCAGCCCTTTTAAGTGACCGGTTTCATAATTGCCCACCCAAAACACAAAAAGCTTGGAGTTTGTTTTTGCTTTGGTGGCTTTAAGGCTTTCTAATGTTTGCCCGTAATTGGCAGTGTTTATACCGTCAGTAACAACAATGGTGATATTAGGAAGATCAGTAACAAAGCCCTGAATGTCAGATTCAAATCCGGTTTCTATAGCCTTATAGAGCGCAGTAGCACCACCAGCAATAAGGGGTTTATTCAAATGAGAAATCATATAGGGGCAGCTTTTTAAATAACGCTTACCATTATCAGAAAGCCGCACAACATCATTGCTAAAGGTAAATATCTGGCAGCGCGCAGTGCCTGGCAGTTTTTTCATGAAATCCCTTGTGGCGCTGACCACAGCGGGTAAATGCCCATCCATTGAGCCGCTAGTATCTAGCGCAATAGCAACGGGCATATGCAAGGAGCTAAGGGATTTCATTGGCGTGTAATTAAAATCCAAAGGCTTAAAGTCAGCATCAAACACCGCTATATCGTTAGCCGTAGGGCTGATGACTTTATTGTCCTTACCATAGAACAGCACACCGGCATCGCGGCCTTTTTGCTTATCACTCACACTGGCAATGCTAAGGTGAGTAACATCACCGCCAGCAATGATGATTACGCCCGCTTTTTTATGAAAGCCAAAGGCAGTGAAGGCTCTTCCATCTTTAAGCTTTAGATCAGAGCGGCGAACTTTAAGAGCCAGCAGATCATCATGCGCGGCAGATAGATCAATCTGAAAGCTAACCGTGCCAAGTGTTTTTGTTAGCGCGTCAGGATCACTAATCTCGAACTCACTGGTTTGTAATTCTTTAGGTTCAATGATTTCTATCGCATGAACAGAATTTGCGAAGAAACAAATAAGTAAAACAAACAATTGTTTGTGCTTAATCATTTTGAGGCCTCCAGTTTAAGTCCTGCGCGAAGAGCAAATTTACTGCGTTCAATATCCATGAGGCTCATGGGAATGGAACGCCGCTTTGCATAGTTAAAACTCGGTTCTAGGAATTCTTCCCAGACGCGCTTTTGATGGGGAGATACCCAGTAAAAAGCGATTGAATGAATACTCATGTATTCAGTTAGTGCTTGATTGATATCACCTTCTAATGGCGGAGATTGGGGCAGGGTGATTTGCGTTGTATCACTGCACGGCCTCGGCGTATGGATCAGCGAAGAAAACACAATCACATGAGCGCTGGTAAAGCCTTGGCGCTCAAGTGCATTGATGTTGCTGGCCAGCTCCATGAATGCGCCTGGCAAATTATTGCAGTTTTTAGGGTTGCTCTTAATCGCATTAACCAGCTCAAGGGCGCGTTCTGGCTTGCGTTTTAAATCACTTGGCACTCCTGACCAGATGGTGCGGCCAATCGAAGTGCTGATCACATCGATATGCGCACGGGCAAGCTCACGCTTACGGGTTAGTCCTTTTAGATGCGAGAGCAAGACCATCTTGTATTGATCAGCATCTATGGGATCAATCAGCACGCCGCTATCATCGATGATGAGCTGGATCGTGGTGTGTGTTCCTCTGGCAAATGCGCTGGAGGAAATACAAAGGATAATTAATAAAGTAATTGTGGTTTTCATTGTTCTGCTCCTTTTAAGGCTAGTTTGGCGCTGCGCACCATATGTGCGGTTGCCAGACCCATGGCTGCATTCGTTAAAATTAAAGCCACGCTCATAATCATCATTGGCCAAAAGCTCGCTTCCCCTCCGGAAAAGCCCGGAATGACGCTAGGCGCGGTTTCTTCTTGTATTCGCATATATAAGGTCGCGAACTCGGTGGAAATCACGAAGAAATAGAGCAGGGCAAACAAAGCTGTAATTACGATATGCAGCCCGTCTTTAAAAAACTTGCCGCCAGCTTCGAATATCTCGGCGTGGCGCTCTAAAAGCTGGCCGAACAAAAATACCGGCGTAGCTACAGCGGCCAGGCCAAGAACGCCATTGATCAGCGTGCCTACAGAGATGTTGGAAAGTGCGGAGATGTCTGGCAGGCCAAGAACATCAACTACAAATAGATCAGAGCCAACCGTATTAACCAGTGCGTAGTTACTTGTATGCAGTAGCCAGTTGCCTGTTTCCGCTGAGAAGATTAGGGATAATTTGCCAAACAGCCATAACTTGTCGCTTGGCTCCAAGGGGCGCTGGTCTTGGCCATTTTCAGGCGGCTGCCAGCTTTCGTAGGTTTCGTTACTATCACTCATAAAGCCTCCAACCCCTTCTAGTAAGGGGAGTTGTTTGAAATAGAGGCTTTGCGCAAAGCTTGGGGAAACTTTAATTTATTGGTTTGATGTAAGCAAAGACAGGACACAAGAATATATTTCACTGCTATTTGCATAACATTTTGATAAACAATGAAAAATACAGGTAGAATTGGAAATTCAAACAGCAGTATTTTGAGGTTTAAATGGTTAATTTAAGGAAAAACTCTGCAAAATATGAATTTTGGAAAAAGCATGTGCAGGAGTGGAAGAAGGGGAGGCTAACTCAATCTGAATATTGTATAAAAAATAAAATATCAGAATCTGCATTTTCCAAATGGAAAACTAAACTATTTCCAAAACAAATTGGAACGCGGCGCTTAAAACAGCTTAAAAATAAATATTACAAAAACTCAAAATTATCTAACCAACAAATCGAAAATTTATTTGTAGGTTTATTATGTGATGTGCCAGCGAAAGTTGCTGCTAAAGGGAGTGATATAAGTGAGGCTACTGTTTATAAATACTATAACAAAATACGATATGATTTAGTTAATGGAGCGCTAAATTATCCGCTTTTATTTTTTGGTTCAGGAATGCTTTTGATTTTAGGGGCACCACCAGATGTACATGAACTAGCACGCAAATTTAAACCCATAAACCCAAGTATAAAAGGCAGAGAAAAACATATATATTACGCGCTTTGTAATGTTTTAATTTGTCATTCTTTTCGCAAATGGACAGTTTCCGAGGTATATTATTTTTGGTTTCAGGGATTACGGTCATATTTTTTAAAGCACTATGCTAAAAGTCATGGTCTAAATGAAAGTGATTGGAATATGGCTATGGCAGTTCAGATGCAAAATAAAATTTCAATTACAAAAATGACAGTAACAATATGGCTGGATTGGATAAAAGAGGGAGGAAATACTACCCCTTTTTCTGAGGATGTATGGGAAGCTATTCGATATCAACATGACTATCATGTTGATGCTAAATCCTGGATAAAACCTATGCTCCATGATTTAAAATGGGTTATAGAGAGAAATAATAATTTAAAAAGAAGTACATACTGGGATTTCTTTAAACCTAGCGAGTCAGGTATTCTTGAAGTAAATAAAAGGATTCATGAATACCTAGAAAAAACAAACTAGATTCTGAAAGCTATCTTTTGTAGCCATTTATGCTTCTGTTCAAGGCTAGGACCATCCCCATAGCGGGGACGGTCATATCTATGACCCATGAGTGCAGCCTGTACTTTGTCGGGCGGCTCTACCGCCGTTAGCCGATCCTCAAAACTGTGACGCAGACTATATAGGCTATGATCTTCACTTGGAAGTAAATTGTTATTACGCAGAAACTTATTCAGATTTCCTGATAGCTGATCAGGTTTGCGGTAATATCGCTCAAAGCCTTTTGGTAGATTTTGAAACGCATAGAGTGATGATCCTACCAATGGCATGTAGCGTTCACTGTATGGGGTTTTGATTTCCTTATCTTTCTCGGCATGAATAAAGATATAAGGAATATCTGTATCTAATCTAATATCACCGGCCTTGAAATTCAGGCCAACTAGCTCAGAGGGGCGAGCGCCTAAATCGGCCATAGCGAATAGAAATAACTGACACTCTTGTTCCAACCCTTTCAGGTTGTCCATGTTTAATAATACATCTCGGATATGGTTCACCTTAAAAGGTTGTCTTTTGCTCTTTATTTCTTTGAACCTTATACGGCTGAATAATTCATCGACGCTGATATCTGCGCCGTGATTATCTTTTGCAAAGAATAGAAGTGTTCTTAGATGAGTAAAATCCTTGTTTGGTGAATTGGGAGACAGGCTATCTGACTCGACGCGTTCCTGCCACCATGACCGAAATGCTAATATATCGTTTCTGGTGATTTGCTCGACTGATAGGTCGCCACATATTTTAATAAAATTACTGACAGCTTTTACTTTAGGGTTTTTCCATTTTCTTAGTTGGGATTCATTTTTTCTTGTGTGATTTGGTTTTTCAAACTCGATATATGAATCCAAAGCTTCGCTTATTGGGAATTTAGGTTTTTCTTTTCCGCCTAGCAGAGCAGTAACATTTTCATCGGTCTCGGGTATATCCGATTGCAGCGCATCTAAACGATCAATGATCTTACTGACATCAGAATCTGCAAGTTCCGAGATGGATTTGTACGAGAAATTGAATGTTTGAGCTGTATGGACAGCTTTGCTATATTCATAATCCTTATCCATCGGTATATTTTTTACGAAGTTATCCCAGAAATTATCTAGTTCTTCTCTCAATACAGAAGCTCTCTGAATGGCAACAGATTCTGATGTTGTCTTTAAGCTGACCTGTATGATCTCTTGGCCATCATAATATTTCAGATACCGTTTTGGTATCCTGCGTTTAAAGTGGAACCAGCCTTTTATTTTTATAATATGGCGCATGTGTGACGTTTTGTGTTAAAAATGTGTGATGTTTTACTGTAACCGAATTAAGTAAAAATTCAGTTTACGTCAACAACTTATTCTGCAAGATAAGCTCACAAAGCGTTTCAGAAGATAGCAATTGTTAATAAATAGAGGGTAAGTGGCGGAGAGACAGGGATTCGAACCCTGGATGGGCTTGCACCCATGCCGGTTTTCAAGACCGGTGCATTCAACCACTCTGCCATCTCTCCAGCTATAATGTGATTATTGCAATATCAGGGTTCATTTTGTAGCGATAATTAGGTATGTCTGTCTAGTGTTAAATTAAAAAAAGACAGGTTTTTTTCAATGTTCCTTATGGATTTGTTTATCGGCACTGTTCTTATATGCGTAACAGTCATAATACACGCTATTTTCTTGGACGTATTAATCAGTTGGATTGATAGATCTTCCAATGGTGCACGATTATTTTTTAAAAGTCACTGGAAAGTACCTCTCCTTGTTTCTGCTGTGCTTGGTGTATTTGTTGCTCATATTATACAAATATGGCTTTGGGCAATGTTTTATCTATTGGCAGGGGCTATTGATACGTTAGAAGCCTCGCTCTATTTTTCAACCTCGACATTCACAACTGTAGGATTTGGAGATATAGTTTTAGATAAGCAGTGGAGACTTGTGAGTGCTTTTCAATCTGCTAACGGTTTTATCTTGTTTGGTTGGAGTACCGCCTTTATCTTTGAAATTATGTCCAGACTTTACGAGCGTGATTCGCAGAAATAGGAAAAATAATGAATCGTTATTCAATTTTATTAATATTTTGCTTGGTTATGGTTTTATTTCCCAAAGTTTCTTATTCTAATGAAATCCCTTTTGATAAATGGCTTGCAGATTTTAAGAAAGAAGCCATATCAAAGGGAATATCAAGAGAAGTTGTTAATCATTCTACTAAATCTATTAAGCCTATACCTCGTATAATAGAGCTGGATCGTAAACAGCCTGAAGGCACTATGACATTTGCCAAATATAAAAAACGTGTAATCAGTGATGCGCGTGTAGCGCAAGGGCGTAGGTTATATAAGAAACATAAAGATCTTTTAGACAAAACTGCCAAGAAGTATGGTGTTCCTGCGCAATATATTGTAGCTCTGTGGGGTATTGAAACAAGCTATGGAAATAATACTGGCGGTTTTAGTGTTGTCGAGGCTCTTGCAACATTGGCCTATGATGGTAGGCGTAGTAAATTTTTCCGCTCCGAGCTTATAAACGCGCTTAAAATTATTGATGCTGGGCATATAAGCCATAATAAAATGAAAGGCTCTTGGGCTGGCGCTATGGGGCAAAATCAGTTTATGCCTTCAAGCTTTAATAGGCTGGCAGTTGATGGCAATGGAGATGGAAAGCGCGATATATGGACAAGCCTTCCTGATGTTTTTGCCTCTACTGCAAATTATCTGCACAAAAGTGGTTGGAAAGAAGATCAACGTTGGGGGAGGAGGGTAAGCCTTCCTAAGAATATAAAAAAATCTCAAATTGGTTTGAAGGTTAAGCATGATTTGCAAACTTGGAAAAACCTAGGCGTTAAGCTGCTGGGGGGGCGGGATATTCCAGTCGTAAGTGGAATGATGGCTTCAGTGGTTGCCCCAGACGGTCTGAGCGGTGAAACCTATCTGGTTTATAATAATTATCGTTCGATTATGAAATGGAATAAATCAACCTATTTTGCAACTTCTGTTGGGTTATTAGCAGATCAAATCGCGCAAAAATAATTAAAATATTATGAGGGAATTATATGTCTAAAAAAATACAGATATTTCCATTGCTTTTGGTAATCTTTTTGATCGGAGGTTGCTCTCAAATAGAGTTAGCATCGCATTTTGGTAAGAAAATGACAGGCAGTCATGTCAAAAGTCAGGGTAAATATAAAGTTGGATCACCTTATAAAATTAAAGGTAAAAAATATTATCCAGCCGTGAATTATAACTATAATAAAACAGGCATAGCCTCTTGGTATGGCCCAAACTTTCATGGTAAATCAACGGCAAATGGCGAGCGGTTTGATCAAAATGAGCTGACAGCAGCACATAAAACTTTGCCATTACCAAGTATCGTGAGGGTTACAAATCTTGAGAACGGACGTTCTTTAATTGTGAGAGTTAATGATAGAGGGCCTTATGCTCATGGACGTATCATCGATATGTCAAAACGTTCTGCAGAATTATTGGGTTTTAAGAATAAGGGGGTAGCAAAAGTTAGGGTTCAGGTTTTGGAAGCCGAGAGTCGAAAAATTGCACAAGTTGCAAAAAGCGGGCGCTCTACCAATGGCATGGAAGTTCCCATGAACCACCCATCTTATAAGACGCCTAATGTTCAGTATGCATCAAATAATACTAATAAAAATATACTTCATAATAATACTGCTCCGCCTAAGCAGATTATTCCAGGTCACATAAAGAACGGGAAATTCTATCCTGATCCACTGATTTCAGAATTCCCTGTTAAGCCTCAAAATATCTTCGTGCAGGTTGGGGCTTTTTCAACTAGAAAATTAGCGATGAATTATGCTAGTTCGCTTGATTCTTATGGTCGTGCTCAGATTTACCCAATAGTAGTTAATGGAAAAGAATATTTTAGAGTTAGGTTCCCGTCTGCCAATGTATCGGCCGCAGATTCTTTATTAAATAAGTTGATGAATAATGGCCATAAAAATGCTCTTATAGTAGTAGATTAACAAGCTAAGACGTGGTTGAATAACAACTCTTCGTATGAAAGGTCTTATTGTCCATGAGATATTTTTTGAATATTTTCTGTATATGTATTTTTGTTTTATTTACAATTTCGCAAACAAGTCAAGCATCAGAGAGCATGGCTACGGTTGCTAAACAGGCGATTATAGTTGATTACGATACTGGGACGGTATTGTTTTCAAAGAATGCTGATAAGAAAATGCCAACCTCCTCAATGAGTAAGGTGATGAGCATGTATCTCGTGTTTGATGCTTTGAAAAAGGGCGATTTAGCACTTGATGATGAGTTTTTGGTAAGCGAAAAAGCGTGGAAAAAGGGCGGATCAAAGATGTTTGTCCCTGTAGGCAAGAAGGTCAAAATCAAAGATTTGATCCGCGGGGTAATAGTTCAATCTGGCAATGATGCAACAATAGTATTAGCCGAAGGTTTAGCAGGAAGCGAAGATGATTTTGCCATTGCCCTTAACAAAAAAGCAAAAGACCTTGGTATGTCAAATAGTCATTTTATGAATGCTAGTGGTTGGCCTGATCCTAATCATTATTCAACCGCGCTTGATCTTTCTAAACTTACAGTATCTCTTGTAAAAAATTTCCCTGAATATTATAAAATATTTTCAGAGAAGGAATTCACTTTTAGTAAAATAAAACAGCCCAATCGTAACCCACTTTTATATAAGGGAATTGGTGCAGATGGTGTAAAAACAGGGCATACCGAAGAAGGTGGCTATGGCTTGATTGGCTCAGGCGTAAGTAAAGACGGGCGCAGGGTTGTTATGGTGCTTAACGGTATGGCTAGTAAGAAAGAGCGCAAGGAAGAATCTGCACGCCTTATGCAGTGGGCATTAAATGGTTTTAAGAAAGTTTCTTTATTCGATAATGGTAAAACACTTGGTGACGCGGAGGTTTATTTAGGCAATAAGAATAAGGTGGGACTAAAAGCAAAAAAGCCTGTAACTATTATCGTTCCTAAAATTTATGCATCAGATTTGAAGGTGGAAATTACATATAAATCTCCAATAAAAGCACCGATTATAAAAGGGCAGGTTGTTGGAGTTGCAAAGGTTAATATTCCCAAAGGTGATGTTATAGAAGTGCCATTATTAGCGGCAAATAATGTCGCAGAACTTGGTTTTTTTGCAAAACTTATACAAAAATCACGGCTTATTACAACAGGGCAGGGGAAGTTTAACTAATGCCCAGTATTGATATAAAAAAGGGGCTGTTCATAACCCTTGAAGGTGGAGAAGGTTCTGGAAAAACGTCGCAGATAAATCATTTGTCTGAATATTTAACAGATCAAGGCAGTAGAGTTATTACTACTCGTGAGCCTGGAGGTACAGATGAGGGCGAGGCTATACGTTCTTTATTGGTGCAGCGTGACGGCGGGGATTGGAACCCTATGTCCGAGGTTTTACTTTTATTTGCTGCGCGTATTACTCATATAGAAAAGGTAATAAAACCAGCTTTGGAAGATGGTAAGATTGTAATATGTGATCGGTTTACTGATTCTACCGTGGCTTATCAGGGATATGGGCGCGGGCTTGAAATTGATAAGATAAGATCAATTCAAGAAATAGCAATTGGTGATTTTGCCCCAGATATTACACTTATTTTGGATATAAATGTTAAGCTAGGTCTCGATCGCTCTAATAAACGTTTGGCAGCCAATAGCGGTTATGAGCAAACTGAAGATAGATTTGAGCGCATGGATATAGGGTTTCATGAAAAGCTTCGTAATGGCTTTTTAGACATTGTCAAAAATGAACCGCAGAGATGCCATGTTATTGATGCATCTGAAAATATTGATAGTGTTTTTGAATCTATAAAAGATGTTATCTTAGCTAAAATAAAATAATCTTTAGGAAATAATTTATGAGCCTTTTTGGTGATGATGAATTTATAGAAGATACTACACCGTTAGTTAGTGGAAATATTAGCTATGATGGATTGTGCGACCCTAGCGCCATGAGCTTTTGTCTTGGACATGAGGAACAAGAAAAATTCTTCATTGATATGTATAAGAAAAATAATATTCCCCATGCTATGATTTTTTCTGGTTTTAAAGGGATTGGAAAAACCACAATGGCATTTCGTATTGCCAAGTTTTTATTAAAACATGACAAGGGTAGTAATTCTTCTTCCGCAGGTTTGTTTGGTGAGGAATTACCACAAGAGATATCATCGCTTGATGTAGATCCAAATGATCCCGTATCTAGGCGCATTGCTTCGGGCGGACATGCTGATTTGCTCCATATTCACCGAATATTTGATAAGGCAAAAGGTAAGCTGGATTCCAGTTTAAAGGTTGAGTCTCTTAGAAAGATAGAGCCTTTTTTGCGTAAAACATCTTCGGAAGGGGGGTGGCGCATTGTTATTATAGAAGATGCAGATACCATGAATAGAAATGCGCAAAATGCCATTCTTAAAATCTTGGAGGAGCCGCCTGAAAATGTACTTATTATACTCGTAACGCATCGTTTGGGCAGGTTGATACCCACCATTCATTCGCGCGCTAGAAAACTTTATTTTTCTCCGCTTAGCGCAGATATTATGGGTGAGCTATTTCATAAGAGTGGGCATGATTTATCAGATAAAGACATGAAAACAATATGTGATTTATCTGATGGTAGTTTTGGCATAGCCATGAAATATCTTGAAAATGATGGCCTATCAATGCTCAAGGATATAATATCTCATCTGGAATATGCTCAAAATGGAGATATTCATAAAATACACGCATTTTCAAATGGCTTATCCACCTCAGCGCAAGACAAACAATATCAAATGTTTGTGGAGATATTGCAAAAAATTATACGCAAGATATTATTTTTGAAAGCTCGTGGGGATAACGTCATTCCTGTATATTTGCAAGCACCAATCTTGCATAATATCTTTGATAGTTACCCTTTGGAAAAAATCCTTAAAATATGTGATGAGTTGAAAAATCATTATGATCGCGTGGAATTTTCTAATCTAGATCGTCGTGACGCTGTACGCGCTGCATTTCTTATGATAAATCAATAGCCACATTACATTATTTCTCTTTAGGAGCAAAAAGTTGAGTTCAAAAGAAGCCTTTTATATTACTACGGCCATTTCATACGTTAATGGTGTTCCGCATTTAGGTCATGCTTATGAGTCTATTTTAACCGATGTATTAGCACGTTTTAAACGCCTTGATGGTTATGACGTTAAGTTTTTGACGGGAACTGATGAACATGGTGAGAAGGTTGCTCAAACCGCAGAAACAAACGGTGTTACGCCCAGAGAATTTGCAGATCAAAACGCAGCTATTTTTGAAGAAATGACTAAGAAGCTTAGCATATCAAATGATGATTTCATTAGAACCACTCAAGAGCGTCACTATAAAGCATCACAAGCTATGTGGAAAAAACTTCAAGATAATGGCGATATATATCTTGGCAAGTATGAGGGCTGGTATTCAGTTCGCGAAGAAGCTTATTTTGTGGAAGATGAGCTAACCACTGCAGATGATGGGCAGAAATATACTCCGTTGGGAACAGAGGTCAAATGGGTTGATGAGCCGAGTTATTTCTTTAAGCTATCCGCTTATACTGATCGTTTGATTGATTATTATTCTGCAAATATGGACGCAGTTCAGCCAAACTCGCGCATGAATGAGATAATGAGCTTTATAAAACAAGAGGGCGGGTTAAATGATTTATCAATATCACGCCATAAAAGCCGTTTAAAATGGGGGATTCCAGTACCTGATGATGAAGATCATGTCATGTATGTCTGGCTTGATGCTCTAACCAATTATTTAACCGCGATTGGTTATCCTGATGAAAACGGCGAAGAATTCAAGAAATACTGGCCAGCTAATTATCATGTGATTGGTAAGGATATAACCAGATTTCACGCAATATATTGGCCAGCATTTTTAATGTCTGCGAACTTGGCTTTGCCAGAGATAATATTTGCTCATGGTTTTATAAATGTTGCTGGTGAGAAGATGTCAAAATCTGTTGGCAATGTTTTATCTCCTGATGATTTGGTCAATACTTATGGTTTGGATCAAATACGTTACTTTTTGATGCGTGAAGTATCTCATGGTAGTGATGGGAACTTTTCTCATAAGCAAGCAGTGCAGCGTATAAATGCCGACCTTGCCAATGGGCTTGGTAATCTGGCACAGCGCACATTATCAATGATTTATAAGAATTGTGATGGCGTAGTTCCTGATACAGGTAAGCTGAAGCAAGAAGATGAAGAATTACTTCATAAGGCTTATATTTTGGTTGAAAAAGCTCGTAAACCCTTTGATGAAATGAAGATAAATCGGGCGCTAGAACATATTTGGAGCGTTGTTAGTGATTGTGATGTTTATATTGATGCACAAGCTCCGTGGACGCTTAAACGCACCGATCATGAGCGTATGAAAACCGTTTTATATGTACTTGCAGAGGTGATTAGGTGCTTGGCAATAATAGTGCAGCCCGTTACCCCTAATTGCGCGCCAAAAATTTTAGATCAAATGAAAATTCCAACAGATGAGCGTATGTTCAAGCATATATCAAAAGATTATGCCTTAAAAGCGGGTGTGAAAATTGATAAACCTGAAGGCGTGTTTCCACGTATTGTCGAAGATGAGGTTGCGTAATAAGCCATGTGGATTGATTCTCATTGTCATCTCAATCATTCGGGTATTAAAGAAAAAGGTAGCCCATCTGAAATAATTGCTGCTGCCAAAAAGGCTGGTGTGTCGGGTATGATGACGGTTTGTTGCCGTATGTCAGAGGAGGTTGATACTATGCTAAATATTGCAAATGAGCATGATAATATCTGGTGCAGTGTCGGTACGCACCCTCATGATGCAGGGCTGGAAGCTGAAAAAGATTTTTCACAAGAAAATATAGTTGATCTGGTTAAGGCTAACGATAATGTTATTGCAATAGGTGAAACTGGTCTTGATTATTTTTATGATAATTCTCCGCGTGAGGAGCAGCAGCAATCTTTTAGAAAACATATAAAGGCATGTATTAAAGCCGATACTCCGATGATTGTGCATACAAGAGATGCCGATGAAGATACAGCTAAAATAATGCGAGAAGAGGGCGCAGGTACTAATCTATCAGGTGTTATGCATTGTTTTAGTTCATCACAATGGCTGGCCGAGCAAGCTCTTGATATGGAGTTTTATATTTCATTTTCAGGTATAGTAACGTTTAAGAAAGCAGAGGAGCTTAGGCAAACTGCTAAGATAGTTCCTCTAAATCGTGTTTTGGTGGAAACTGATGCTCCATTTTTAGCTCCAGTTCCTTATCGTGGTAAGGTAAATGAACCTGCTTATGTTACAAATACGGGCGAATTTTTGGCCGAGCTTTACGGTGTTTCTAAAGAAGAATTTGCAAAAATTACAACAGATAATTTTTTTAGACTATTTAAAAAGGCAAAGCCAGTATGAGCCTAAAATTAACTATATTAGGGTGCGGCAATTCCTCTGGCGTTCCAGCCGTTGGCAACTATTGGGGAGATTGTGACCCTAATGAGCCTAAGAACCGACGCTTTAAGTGTTGTTTAGCGGTACAGTCAGAAGATACAACAATCATTATTGATACAGGCGCAGATTTTCGCTCTCAAATGAATATGTTTAATATTACCAGCCTTGATTGCGTGTTTTATACGCATCATCATGGCGATCATACTAACGGTATTGATGATATACGCTCATTTTACTTTAGAGGTGGTAGGAGTATAATCCCATGCATGGGTAGCCAATTTTCATTATCTGAAATTTCTGATCGTTTTAGCTATTTATTTGATGGCGGAAATCATTCTTATTTTTATCCTTCTATCTTAGATCCAAAACCATTCACAGAAAATCAATATGGTAAGGAACAGCAATTTAATGATATTTCATTCATACCATTTGAAATGGATCACGGAACTTGTATATCAACGGGTTATCGCTTTTGTGATGTTTCATATTGTGTAGATATGAAACGACTTGATGACAAAGCATTGAATATTATTAAAGGCTCTAGGATTTGGATTGTTGATGGTGCTGGTTATAATAATCCTGATAACGATGTGCATGCAGATCTTGAAACTATATTTGAATATAACAAAATCATTGGCGCAGATCAGGTTTATATATCAAGCCTTTCAACCTTGATGGATTATCAGACCTTGTTAAAGGATTTGCCCGAAGGATTTTTTCCTGCCTATGATGGCTTGGTTATAGACATAAAGAGGTAGATTCTTGTAGGAAGTGCAACACCGTTAATAATGCGGATGATAATGCTTAAATTCCTTCATGTAAACTTCTCTTGGTGTTTGAAAATCCAGTGATTTTCTTGGTCTTGTGTTGAGCATATGTGATATTTCGTCGAGCCTGTCTTGCGACACATCAGATAAATCGGAGCCTTTGG
>Ga0316209_1001664_pt1 | contig 21404 bp, 28 predicted proteins | sample 6monopyrite_MG_FD_204945 | JGI IMG/M metagenome (GOLD analysis project Ga0316209, IMG submission 204945) | Microbial mat bacterial communities from mineral coupon in-situ incubated in ocean water Damariscotta River, Maine, United States -... | ecosystem: Environmental > Aquatic > Marine >...
GATGTTGGGATTGCAGGCAACAATGGAGAAGGCTGTAAAACAATGGAAAAACTTGTCGGATGGTATCCCAACTAGCGATTCAGTTTGTGTTTTGATTGAGTCGTTTTCTCACGATATTGAGCTTAAGAGATGAGCACACTTCAACAAAGTATCTCTATACCTCAAAAAGAACGACGTCGATTTCTTGTTGGCGCAACGACCATTGTCGGAGCAATTGGCTCAGCAGGATTACTGATACCTTTCGTTGCATCAATGAATCCAAGTGCTCGAACACGTAGTGCGGGTGCACCGGTGCAAATTGACATCGGAAAATTAGAAGCTGGACAGCAAGTCACTTTGTCCTGGCGAGGTAAACCTGTTTGGGTTTTACATCGAACGGCGAATATGTTAAAAAAATTAGAGGATACGGGTTTGTTAAAAAAGTTAACTGATCCAACATCTAGCGTTCAATCACAACAGCCTGATTATGCAAAAAATAAATTCCGTTCTATTCAACCTGAATATTTTGTAACAATTGCTTTATGTACTCACTTAGGTTGTATCCCAAGTTTTAGACCCAAGCCAGGGGCAGCCGACTTAGGGGCGACCTGGCCTGGGGGTTACTTTTGCCCCTGTCATGGTTCTCTTTTTGATTTAGCTGGGCGAGTATATAAAGGTGTGCCCGCACCAACAAATTTAGTAATACCACCTTATCAGTTTTTATCTGATTCGGTAATTGAGATAGGAACAAATTCACTAACATAAACGTTTTTACAACATAAACTCTGAAGGGAGAAAAAAATGAAAAACACACTTAAAATCGTAGCACTTACAGCCATTTTATCTTTACCAACATATGGTGTTTTAGCCGAAATGGACATGAAAATGGACAAAAATTTCAATAAAATGGATATGATGATGGATAAAGCCGAGAAAACATCTAAGAAATCTGAACGAAAAGGTTTAATGACCGACCATATGGGCATGATGATGAAGCAAATGGACTCAATGGATGGCATGAAGATGGGCAACGGTATGGATAACATGCAAAAAATGATGAAGCAAATGATGCGTCAGCAAAAAATGATGATGGAGTTTATGGAATATAACGATTAATCTTTTGCAGCATGATTTCATCCCTGGAATATAAAGCCAGGGTTGAAGTCAATATTTCAAATTAAAGTAAAAAATAACAAAGAGAAATATGATGGATGTATTAATTATTGCAACAAAAAACTGTGCACATTGCGTAAACATGTCCAAAGAACTCGATGATATCGGTGTTGAACATCGAATTATCTATGCTGAAGATGATGCTGAGCTCTGCCAAAAGCTAAATATTAGACACTCACCAAATCTTGTAATTAATAACGAAGTGGTTTTTAGAAAACAACCTACCGAAGATGAATTACGCGCTTTATTTAATCACAAACACTAAGGATGGAAAATGTCTGTCTCTAATAAAAATAATACGAATGATAAAGTGATTGAACAGCATGATCCAGTGTGTGGAATGATTGTAACCGCTGAAGCAAAACTACATCACATATATCAGGGGACAACCTATCATTTTTGTTCTAATAATTGCTTAGATAAGTTTAAAGACCATCCTGATGAGTATTTAGATAAACCTAAATCTTCTACTGAACCTTTAAATGTAGAGGCTGATAGTGGCATCTATACATGTCCCATGCACCCCGAAATAGAACAACAAGGTCCGGGGAGTTGCCCTAAATGTGGTATGGCATTGGAACTGAAAGGTCTTCCAGTTGCAGAAACAAAAACACAATATACCTGCCCGATGCATCCTGAAATTATTCAGGATGAGCCGGGCAGCTGTCCTAAGTGCGGAATGGCGCTTGAAGCGGTCACAGTAGAAGCGGAAGAAGACACCAGTGAATTGGACTACATGAATCGACGTTTCTGGGTTAGTGCGATACTGGCTATTCCGGTATTTTTCAGTGCCATGGCGGCAGAATTTTGGCCACAGCAAATGTCAGAAATTATTGATCCTGCTCTGCGGCAGTGGATTGAAATGATTGTCGCAACACCGGTAGTGGTCTGGGGTGGCTGGATTTTTTATGTGCGGGCGGTGCAGTCTGTCATTACCCGTAACCTGAATATGTTTACTCTGATTGGCCTCGGTGTCAGTGTGGCCTGGATATACAGTGTTGTTGCAGTTCTTTTCCCTGGTATTTTCCCCGCTGCGGTGTTTAACGCTTTTAATGTTGTGCCGGTTTATTTTGAGGCGGCAGCGGTGATCACCACACTGGTCTTGCTGGGGCAAGTGCTGGAACTGCGCGCCCGTAGTCAGACTAATGCTGCTATAAAACTGTTACTGGGACTGGCGCCAAAGACAGCGCGTATTGTACGTAAGGATGGTAGCGAAGAAGATATACCCCTGGAACATGTAAAACCAGGCGATGTATTACGTATACGCCCAGGTGAGAAAGTGCCGGTGGATGGTGAAGTGGTTGATGGTAACAGTAATGTCGACGAATCCATGGTTACCGGTGAACCCATACCTGTAGAAAAAATAGCGGGAGAACGCCTTATTGGTGCAACTGTAAATGGTACAGGCAGTTTATTAATGAAAGCCGAAAAAGTGGGTGGAGATACCTTACTGGCACAAATCGTACAAATGGTGGCCGATGCGCAACGTTCGCGTGCACCAATTCAAAAGCTGGTTGATGTGGTTGCAGGATATTTTGTGCCGGTTGTCGTTCTTATTGCGATCATTACTTTAGTCGTTTGGGGGCAATGGGGTCCTGAACCACGATTAGCGTATGCGATCATTAATGCAGTTGCAGTACTTATTATCGCATGCCCTTGTGCGTTAGGACTTGCAACGCCCATGTCGATTATGGTCGGTACCGGTCGTGGTGCGATGATGGGGGTCTTATTCAAAAATGCTGAAGCACTGGAAGTGATGCGTAAGGTAGACACTCTGGTGGTTGATAAAACCGGCACCTTAACCGAAGGTAAACCCCGACTGGTTGCGGTTCAGGCAGAGCCGGGTTTTGAAGAAGATGCTATTTTACATATGGCGGCAAGTCTTGAAAAAGCCAGTGAACACCCGCTGGCAGAAGCGATAGTGAAAGGGGCAACGGATAAAGGTATTGAACTGGCGCAGACAGATGACTTTCAGTCTGTAACCGGCATGGGGGTGACTGGTAAGGTCGAAGGAAAAAATGTGGCATTGGGTAATATTACCTTAATGCAAAGTTTGAATATTGATGTTGGTAAGCTACCGCAAACAGCTGATGTGCAACGAGCAGAAGGTCAAACAGTGATGTTGCTGGCGATTGATAATAAAGCCGCAGGTTTGATTGGTGTAGCCGATCCGATTAAAGAAACTACACCACAAGCCATTGCAGATTTACATGCTGAAGGTGTCGAAGTGGTGATGCTGACCGGTGATAACAAGACTACTGCCCAGGCAGTTGCAGATAAACTGGATATTGATCGGGTTGAAGCTGAAGTTTTGCCAGATCAAAAAGCCAGTATCGTTAAACAGTTACAGGCGATGGGTAAAACGGTTGCTATGGCTGGTGATGGTATAAATGATGCACCCGCTCTGGCGCAGGCACATGTTGGTATTGCAATGGGAACCGGTACCGATGTGGCAATGGAAAGTGCAGGCGTTACATTAGTTAAAGGTGATTTACGCGGTATTGTTCGTGCACGTCGATTAAGCCGTGCCACCATGCGTAATATTAAACAAAATCTCTTCTTTGCCTTTATTTATAACTCTGCTGGCGTACCTATTGCTGCAGGTGTTTTATATCCATTTTGGGGCATTTTATTGTCGCCCATAATTGCAGCAGCAGCGATGAGTTTCAGTTCAGTGTCAGTCATTACCAATGCACTACGTTTGAGGAAAGTGAAGTTGTAAATAGATATGGTTATTATGCTATTGAGAAGGTTTTATGATTTATCAAAAAGTAACTGCAATTATTCCATCAATATCACTTGAAGAGGTAGAAAAGGAATTAGAGGCAATTGGTGCACCGGGTATAACAATTACTAAAGTATTCGGCTCTGGTGATTATCGAAATTTTTTCTAGAGAACCATTAAGTAATTTAGTCGCATTGAAATGTTTATCGAAAAAAAAGATGCAAAAAAAATATCGAATGTAATTGCGAGAACGGTATCAACTGGCATGAGTTCTGAAGGTGTTATAGCCATAGCACCGGTTGATGACTTTATTCATATAAAATATTTTGAGGAGGTTGTTAATGATGAATGATGGAAGTGCAATGTTTTTTGGGGGAGGAGGTATGTGGTTTTTCTGGATAATTTTGTTTGTTGTTCTTGTATGGATTGTCAAATCAGCGACTGGTTCTAGCGCAGGCAATAAAAGTATTTCAGAAGATAGCCCTTTGGATATTCTAAAAAAACGTTATGCACGTGGTGAAATAGACGAGCAAGAATATATGCGTAGACGTAAAGATCTTGAGGAGTAACTTATGTGGCGATACGTCTTATTTACTTTATCAATATCCCCGTGATTCTTAAGAAAGCATCAAGTCTATTCTTGATATTTATTGGAATCATATTGACGGGGATGGTTTACGCAAGTGTAACACCTTCTCATCAAGATCCAATTGCCCCTGTTATTCTTGGTGTAACCGTAATTTTATTTTTTGCTTTACTTGGCCGTTACGTGGCACGAATGTTAGGTCAGCCTTCTGTACTGGGTGAATTACTCATGGGTGTTGCGCTGGGAAACATTGGATATTTTATGGGTCTGGACTTTATAGAAATACTACGTATAGGACCTGTCTTGTTTAATATTACGGAGCAAACATTGTCCGGCGTGTCTGTTATTGAGGCAACCAATAATTTACTTGATTTTAAAACCGCTGAAGATGTAGTCACTATTATGAAAAGCACTAATGGCCCAGCACTTTTTCAAGTTGCGCATGCCGTTGATGTTTTCTCTCGTTATGGTGTCATTTTTTTATTATTCCTGGTGGGATTAGAAACCAGTGTTAAGGAATTACGCGAAGTAGGTGGTGATTCTCTTCGTGTTGCGCTAATTGGTGTAATAGTACCTTTCATTTTAGGCTTTTTAGTTATTTGGTGGTTAATGCCTCAATTATCGTTAAACGTCGATTTATTTGTAGCTGCTACTCTTGGTGCAACGAGTATCGGGATCAGTGCGAGGGTACTTAAAGAATTAAATCTTATTAAGTCACGTGAAGCACGTATTATAATTGGTGCGGCCGTATTTGATGACATTCTAGGGCTCGTTATTCTTGCAGTAATAACCGGAATTATTATTTCAGGTGGAGTGGAATTCACAAATATTCTATCCATTCTTTTATTGTCGAGTTTGTTTCTTATTCTTGCATTCGGAATGGGTCCTTATTTTCTTAAAATGACTATACATATGGTGAAACGATTAGATGTTGCTGAAGCTAAAATGTTTATTGCTTTCATATTCGTTATGGCTCTTGCCTGGTTAGCCAGTTCAGTTGGTCTGGCGACGATTATTGGTGCCTTTGCTGCTGGCGTCATCCTCAATGATGGTTATTTTCATCAGTGGGGAACTAAAGGTCAGAGTACAAATATAAAAGATCTAATAGCACCGCTGGAAACAATACTAGTTCCCATTTTTTTTGTACTAATGGGTATACAGGTGAAGCTAGAGACATTCTTAGACAACCAGGTAGTGTATATCGCAGCAGGGTTACTAATCGCTGCAGTCATCGGTAAATTAGTCAGTGGTCTAGGTGTGTTAACAAAAAGCAATCGTTGGGCAGTAGGCTTAGGAATGTTACCAAGAGGTGAAGTTGGTTTAATCTTTGCTGCAATCGGTAAAAGCCTTGGTGTGATTAATGATGCATTATTTGCAGCCATTGTATTGATGGTTATTGTAACAACGTTTTTAGCTCCTCCATTACTGCGTTGGACTCTTTTGCGTCACCCACTACTAAATAATAACGATAAGCTCTAACTGGATGGAAAAGGTTTTGAATAAGAAAAACATATTATTACCAGGCAAGCTGTCAATAATGAGTCTTATTATGTTGCTTTCAACAAATGTTCAAGCTGAAAAAATAGGCGAGCTGCTATATATGCAAAACTGCATGGTCTGTCATGCCGATGATGGCAGCGGAGCAATGCCTGGGGTATTCGATCTTACTGAAAATCGTAACTGGTCAACACTACCTGAGAAAAAATTACTGGATAAAATGATTAAAGGTATTCAAAAATCGGGCGGAGCCATGAATATGCCGCCAAAAGGTGGTAACCCGAATCTAAAGGATAAGGATTTATTAAAAATAATATCTTATATTCGAAAAGAATTTATAAAGTAAATAATTCAATTTTAAATCATGGAGAATTTAATATGAAAAATAAAATTTCTACACTAGGAATGATAGCGATACTGTTTTCTGCGATAAATGCAGTCTATGCTGGCCCAATGGTTTATATTCCCCTTGGCTCGGCTAATAAAGTTATTGCTGTAGACGCTGCTACCGATAAAATTACCGCAACCTATACCGATGTGATTAATGCACATGGATTAGTTGCAACACCGGATGGAGAATATCTTATTGCAGGTAGCCTTGCAGAAGATCCAATTAAGAAAGGGCAGCCAAAAGACACGCCTAACAGTAAATTATTCTTTATTCACCCTGTGCATGGACATGTAATGTCAACTATTCCTGTATCGGGGTGGTCACATCATCAAGCAATCACTCCAGACGGTAAATATGTTTTATCAACTCATGGCATGCGTGGAAATATTAGTGTGGTTGACGTTGAAGAAAACAAGGTCATTAAAACCATTGAGACAGGTAAGGTTCCTAATTACACGTTAATAACAAAAGACGGAAAAACTGCTTATGTCAGTAACACAGGTGAAAATACTATCACTGAAATTAATCTTAATAATTGGAAAATAAAACGCAAACTTGAATCGGGTCCAGCACCTGAACATATGGTTTTCTCTAACAACCAAAAAACCATCTATGTTACCAATCCTCGTGCTGGAAAAGTCGCGGTAGTATCCGTAGCTTCGGGTAAGATTATTAAAAGCTATTCGATAGGAAAGGCTGTGCATGGATTAGATATTGGCGATGATGGTAAGACTTTATTTGTCAGTAGCACAAAAGAAAATAAGTTGGTTTCTGTAAATACTGAAACAGGTGAAAAACGCGAACTAGCTTTATCACCTGCACCATATCATCTAAACACTATCACAGGTTCTGGAAAAGTTTATGTTTCTAGTCGTAAAAAACCAATCATATGGGTTATCAATCAAGTAACAATGAAAAAAACTGGCGAGATAAAATTACCTGCTGGAGAAGGTCATCAGATGGCAATTATTCAATAGTGTAATTATCTTTAACATAGAATTATTTTATCAAAATGAATTTATTAGTAAGTCGTGCGTTTTAATAAGAGTCAAAGGAATATTTAAATATCTTTAAATACGAAAAAAGGAGAATGTCATGTTTATTTATATGTACAAAAATTTTAAGAAACTGTCCACTTCACTATTACTACTAATCATTGCAAATAGTTTTATATTAACTTCTGCAGAAGCTATCCCTGCTTTTGCGCGTGACAAACAGATGGCGTGTTCGAGTTGCCATACTGCCTGGCCGGCACTGAATAGTTTTGGACATAAATTCAAAGAGAATGGTTATCGTTTTGCTCCGTTAACAGAAGGAAAAAATAAAATATCAGATGATCTTAGCTGGAATGATAAAGTACCATTATCAACAATTATAGTTGGCCGACCTTATGATAAAAAAGATAGCGGAAATTCAAAAACGCGAGCCGTTCATGAAGTCGAATTAATGGTTGCTGGGCCTATGAGTAAGAATGTAACCGCATTTTTTGAAATAGAGGCTGAGGATGAAGATACAAATGCTCGTGGGTATGAACTAGGGATTCCCACCGCAGCACTAACTTATACCATTAGCTCAGCTGTAAACGTTCAGTTATCCTGGGCTGATATACTCTGGTTTGATCCTTACAATACTTATACAAGTGGTCATCGAATGACGCGTGGTTTTAATTCGATACTCGATCAAAACTTTGGTGGTGCGGATAATAACAAAGCATTAAAAATATCTCGCCAGAATGTAACACTCTATGGTCGCCCGATTAGCAACTTATTTTATGGTGTATCCTTTAGTGGTGTTGCAGATCAATCTGAAGGTGAAGAAGCTGACACGGTAACACTGCGCGCAGCCTATCAACTTACTCCTGAAATAATGTTTGGTGGTTTGGCAATTAATGGTAGTTGTTCATCTAAAATTGGTTTAGCCACTTGTACAGTGGATCGTGACTACTCACGATATGCAATTGATTTTGAACTGAACAAGGAAAACATGATTGTTAATGCGGCTTATATGCAGGCAAAAGATGATAATACAACTGGAACCGCTGAATTAACGAACAATGCTTATTTTGTACAGGTCTTATATACCCTTGGTAATGGTAAACGAGCTCTATGGGCGCCTGTTATACGGTTAGATCAGTACGAAAAAGTCGATGGTGCTGAAGATATCACCGAATTAACTTTGAGTCTTAACTATTACTTTTCTGAAAATTTTCGGGGTATGGTGGAATTTTGGGATCGAAGTGGTGATGGTACTACAACAGATGATGATCGATTGACTGTACAGGTTTATGCAGCCTTCTAAATAATTATTTATACAGGAGATGGTTATGGCGGATTGGGTATCGTTTTTAATTTTTGCCGGTTTGTTTTATGTGGTGATGCGGTATGGTTGTGGAGCACATATGATCCATGGCCACCATGGCAAACATAAAAAAAGTAAAAAAGATATTGATCCGGTGTGTGGCATGAATGTTGAGGTCGATAAAGGGTACGGTAAAATGTATAAAAGTACTCTTTATCGGTTTTGTTCACGTAAATGTTTAGATCAGTTTGAAGGTGATCCAGATAAATATACTGAAAAATCTACAACTCATGGAGGTGAAAAATGAATACTCGAATTTCGTTATATGCAATAGGGCATGCAACTAGCTTATTCCTGGTGATTAGTTATATCGTATGCATAGGTTTCGATTTGTTATTTCCTGAACATGCTATGTATGAAGCATGGCAAAAATTACTGCCTGGTTTTACATGGATAAGCTGGACAAGTTTTTTTATTGGTTTAGTTGAGACATACGGTTATGGATGGTTCTTCGCTCTAATATGGACACCGCTATATAATGTTTTTGCTGCACGAAATGAAAAGACTTAATCATTAATGCGCGATATTTATAAAACTAAAACGTTGGGAATATGATAAAGAAAAGAGTAGTTATTATTGGAAATGGATTTGCTTCATTATTTTTTATTCAATATTTTCTTTTACTACCTGTATTCCCGGTTTTTTTCTGGTTTTTCAGGCGTACTTACTCTAAATGTGAAATTACAGTCATTGGTAATGGAGAGTTTACATACTTTCCAGCCATACCAGAATTTATTACAGGTAGAAAGAATAAAAAAAAGTGTACTGTAGATATCCGACCGTTTCTAAAACGTAGAAATATTCGTTTTATTGATTCGGTTGTCACTGATATCCAAAATGGTGGTCGTACTGTGATTACCAATATGGGAACGTATGAGAATGATGTATTGTTTTTAGGTATTGGTCCTGCTTTTTTAAAAGATGATATTCCAGGTACAAGAGAGCATACGTTATCACCCTGTGATGGACCAGACAGTATGGAACTCTTTATGAATCGGTTAAATTCGATGGATGGAGGGATTATCTATCTAGGATTTAAAGTTAATAAAAAAGACGGTTTTGTTTCTGGACGTGGCGGGCAGATGTATGAATGTGCTTGCCTATTGGATTACGCGTTAAAAGAAAAAGGTATTAGAGATAAGTTTGATATTCATTTTTTCTCACCTGATATTAATAAAGACGACACAGGAATGATCACCGATAGACTTCAGGAGCGTGGAATAATTCTGAATTATGGCTATGAACCTGTAGAGTTTCTTAATGGGTGGATGAAGGATAGTGATGGCTCATATCGAAAAGCTGATCTGGTTCTTTATTCTCCGGGTATAACGGGTTCGGATCTGGTTATTAATTCCTGTTTGCCTGTATCGCAAGGAGGCCAAATAGCTACAGATAAATATGGCCAAGTAAAAGATTTATGTAATGTTTACGCTGCAGGAGATTGTGCTAGCCATGAAAATCCACCGCCATGGGTACCACATCAGGCACATATGGCACAACTTCGTTCGCAAGCTGTCGCTCAAAACGTGAAAGCGATGTTAAAAGGCAAACAACCAGACACAACGTATCGATACGAATTATCATGCATTATGAATATGGAGAATGATGCAATGTGGCTGCATATGTCGAGTGATAACAAACCACCTTTTTGGAATATTTTTCCAAAACGTTCGAAAAAGCTTATTAATCTAAAAAATATTTTTGAAACGATATATTTATTTTACCTTCGTCATTTTTGAATTTATGTTTTGTACTTAACATTTATAAAATCATATTTGGACTAATACATGTTGAGATTCATCTGTCGCCAGTTAGTTTACGAACCATTCCGCAGCATGCTTACATGTGTGGCTATTGGTAGTGCTATAGCGGTGATTTTGTTGTTAGAAGGTTTCCATACAGGTCTCCTTGTACAGCTGAAAAATGTCTCACTTAATCGAGGAGCGGATTTAATTGTGGCTCAAAAGGGAGTGTCTAATTTTATCGCTAGCCGCTCCTTGTTACCACAGTTAAGCCGTGAAGCAATCGAATCCATAGAGGGTGTAAAATCAGCTCATCCTATTACAAGTGTGCCGGTTATCTATGAGAAAGCAGGGTATCGTAAGAGTCCTGTTTTTTTTATGGTATTTGATACTGGTGGTGGTCCGGCTGTCATCAAAGAAGGGAAAACAGTTACAAAACCAAGAGACATTGTTATCGATGAATCTTTGGCTGTACTTTATGATCTTAAGGTCGGTGACGATTTCATAGTTTCTGATTTTAAATTCAACATCTCGGGAATTGCTAAACAGGCATCAGCTTTATTTACGGCTTTTGTTTTTATTAATTACGACGATATGATTGATTTCTTTTTTGATTCTGATTTAGTTGGAGATATTAGTAATCTTCCCTTGTTGAGTTACCTGTTAGTAGAATTACAACCTGACGTTGACAAGTATGCCATTGCGAAATCAATAGAGGCAATTGAAACTGATGCTGATGTTTTCCTACCAGATAAAATATCGCAAAACGATGTTGCGCTGGGGGAAACTTTATTTGGCCCGGTGATGGGTGTCTTGATTGGGGCTGGGTATATCATCACATTATTAGTGATTGGCATGATAATGTTCGCTGCAATTCACGCTCGATTAAAAATTTATGGCGTGCTAAAAGCGATAGGATTTTCTAATAAGTCATTAATTAACGAAATGGTACTTGAGTCTGTATTCATTATCATTCTGGCCTTTCCTCTTGCATTATTAATCGCTCAATCGGGTGCGTGGCTCATTGAAACACGTGTACCACTTTATCGTGTTCCTATATTTGAAACAGTACCTATATTACGGACATTTTTTTCTGCTTTGGTATTGGCAATAATTGGAGCTTACTTACCATATCGATTCATGGCAAAACTTGATCCAGCAATCGTGTTTAGAGGATAAAATGCTTTATTGGAGCCTGAAAACACTTTTCTCTGAACCTGTACGACTTATAGTTAGTGCATTAGCTGTTTCAGTTTCATTTTTACTTGTTGTATTCTTCAGTGCTGTATTTGAAGGTGAGTCAGATAAAATGGTCATCTATCTGGAAAAAATGCAGGCTGATGTATGGGTTATGCAAAAAGGGGTGTCCAACATGCATATGGCAAGTTCTATGTTATGGGATTGGAAGGCCGATAAAATTGCTAAGTTACCCTTTGTAAAAGAAGTATCATCGATTCTTTATTTTAATGGTCCAGTTAAAATTGGTGGTAAAGATTGGTTCTCTTACATCATTGGTATTAAACCTCAGTATCAACGCGCAGGTCCTTGGAAAATAGCTAAAGGAAAGAGAATACCGGGAGTAGGTGAAGTAGTTATTCCCGAAGTTATTTCCCAACTCTCGGGTGTTCAAATTGGTGACGAAATCACTCTTGTCGATAGGCCATTACGTGTTATAGGATTGAGTCGCGATACATTCTCCATGGCCAGTTCAGTTGTTTTTGTCTCACACGAAGATTTAGGTGAATTAGTTAAAGGACGTGATCAGTATAGTTACATTATGGTGTATGCAAATCCTGGTATTTCATCGCAAGATTTGATTAAGCATATAAAAAACGAAGTTGATAAAGTGAATGCTTTGAGTAGTGAGGATTTTATTAATAGCGACAGAACTCTCGCTATGCAAATGGGCGCAGAAATTATTAGTATGATGACAATCATTGGTACATTATTGGCAACGCTCATTGTGGCTTTTACTGCTTATTCACTTATTAATCATAAACAACAAGAGCTTGCGGTTGCTAAGGCTTTAGGATTTAGTGATGGGAAAATATACATTGCATCTTTATTTCAGAGTGTTGTAATAACAGCTATTGGATTAGTTTTATCGATAGTGCTTGCCTATACAATACTAAGCTGGCTACCTACTGTGATACCGCAGGTTAATCTGGTAGTGCGTCCACATCAGTTTATTTCTATTGCTTCAATTGCTTTACCCATTGCTGTATTCGCATCATTCGCTGCGGTTCGAACTGTGATTAAAGTTGATCCTATGACTGTCTTTAAAGGTTAATAACTCTTATGGAAATAGACATAATTATAAAAGCTACACATCTTAGTAAATTTTTTGGTAAGGGTATTTCTGAAGTACATGCGGTTAATGATGTAAGCCTAAACATAAAACGTGGTGAGATGGTATTAGTCATGGGGCCATCTGGCTCAGGAAAAACAACTTTATTATCAATGCTCGGTGCATTATTAGGTGCAACATCTGGTGAGGTGTCTATTGATGGTTTAGATATAAGTACAATGAATAATAAAGAACTTGCGGCACTACGCGCTACGAGAATAGGTTTTGTCTTTCAGTCATTCAACCTACTGGAGGCGTTAACCGTCGAAGAAAATATACTCTTTCCTGCTCAATTAAATACAGGTGGAATTCAAGCTGCAAAAACTCGCCTGGATAATTTGCTTGATAGACTTGGATTAGCTACAAGACGTAATGCTCTGCCAAATACACTATCGGGAGGTGAAAAACAGCGTGTGGCTATTGGTCGCGCTTTAATTAATCAACCAGACATTATTCTTGCAGATGAACCTACTGGCAATCTCGACTCGCATAAAGGTCAAGAAGTTATGATGATCCTGCATGATATAGCACGTGATGATAATTGCGCTGTTGTTATGGTTACTCATGATCCTAGAGTTGAGGAAATTGCTGACCGGGTTCTATGGTTAGAAGATGGCTCTTTGCGTGATAGAAAATCAGAAAAGCATTCATGGGTCAAAGATCCAGTTTGTGGTATGCGTGTTGACGAATGGACCGCTACCATCACGACAGAATATAACAAGCAACGCTATGTTTTTTGTTCAAAACGTTGTCTGGAACGATTTAATAGCAATTCAGAAAAATACAAAAAATCTGAAAAATAAAAACTAAGGAGATAAATTTTGAATGACAATATTGCACACTCAGGCGCCTGGGGTATTTCTATTATCATGATCGTAGTCGCATCATGGATTTTTTATCGTTACTTTGCACCTAAAACATGGAGGGAATGGGCAAGTGCTGGTGTAGTGCAAGCTTTTATTATTGCGCTATATGCTGAGATGTATGGTTTTCCACTGACTATTTATTTTTTGGCTCGTTTTTTTGGTCTGGATAAATACAATCTCAATGCAAACCTCTGGTCATCATTGCTTGGTCTTGGTGAGACAGGTATGATCATTTCAATGCTAGTTGGTTATGTTTTATTATTTATTGGTATTGGTATTTTTATTAAAGGTTGGCACCAACTATATAAAGCACGACAGGAAAACCGTCTTATTACAACTGGCTTATATAAATTCGTTAGGCATCCTCAATACACAGGTCTTTTTATTGGGCTTTTTGGCGAAGGCGTAGTGCACTGGCCAACATTATTTTCAGTTGGTCTATTTCCAATTATTGTTCTCGCTTATTATCTTTTATCTCGCAGTGAAGAAAAACACGTACTAGAGAAATTTGGTGAGGAGTATCGTCTCTACCAACAACAAGTTCCCATGTTTATTCCTCGCTATGGGCAATGGAAGACACTTATAAAAAGTTCAAGGAATTAATTATTAATAAGACTATAAAGCTTGAATTTTATTCTGAGCATAAGTTATAGACCTTACTTGAATAGATTAATTTTTTTACAAGCAAAAGGAACCAATAAATGAAGTACCAAGGAGAGAAACACTCTTATAAAAATCGCGTATGTGGCATGGAGATGAGTCAAAAGACAGCTGCTTTCGAATGTACATATAACAATAAGGCATATTACTTTTGTGCGGATGTTTGTCTTAAAGAGTTCGAGACAGATCCTGAAAAATACATTCACCATCATTAGTAATTATCATCGAAGAACGATCGTTATTACATAATGGCGTTAACATATAACATGGCCGTGAGTGTGAGTGCATGACTTTTGAGATTGCCGGTATCATTATTTCCCCATGGATACCTATTCTATGGGGTATATTGATAGGCTTTGTCTTTTCAACTGTGGGTGCAGCTGGTGGAATTCTTGCATCTGTAGGTCTTATCTCTGTTTTAAATGTACAAACTCCAAACCTTGTGAAGCCAATGGCTCAAGTACTTACATTGGTAACGCCAATCATAGCAGTACCACTTTACTACAAACAATGTCGGCTTGTTTATAGTCTGGCATTAATTCTGGGAGCTGGCGGCGTTATTGGTGCAGTAATCGGAAGTTCGCTATCAGTTAGTCATCTTGCCGATATGAGTTCTTTCAAACCTGTATTTGCATTTATGGTGCTTTTGATAGCGGCACAAATAGCATGGCAAATGCTACAACGCAAACAAAAAAGATCAGAAAAGTCAGATCGTGCATCATCATATTTTGAGAAGCTTATAGAACTTAATGGAGAACCTTGCTCAATTGGCGTTAAACATAAACTTTATTCAATCAATAAAATAAACTTTACCTTTGGTAATGAAGATTTCTCTTATAACCCCTTGTTACCTTTTTTTATTGGGATGGGTATTGCTATTTTCTCATCTGCACTCGGAGTCGGTGGCGGTTTTTTACTGGTACCTTTTATGAGCATCGTATTGCGCTTACCAATGTTTATTGTTGCAGCTACATCAGCATTAGCCATTATGATTCATTCTATCACCTCGATAGCTAATTACATGCGACTGGGTATTGAACTCGACTACTTACTACTTATCTTTTTACTAACAGGAACCATTTTAGGCTCGTTTCTTGGACCATACTTAAGTAAATATTTGCACGAAACATGGTTGCGTGGAATTTTATTTCTAGTCTTAATAACTATTGGATTTCGTTATTTATACATATTTTAGTGCAAACAGGGCTTGACCTGTGTGTAACACTTAGGTGTCATAATTGTTTTGAAATCATTGATTTGAATATTCACGTTAGATCGATTTTTATGCCCAACGCTGGAGGAATAGACATTTAGCTCATGAATCAGAATTTGCACAATATTCATTCCAGTTCTCCAATTACAATTGCAGGGGCTGGACCGTCTGGATTAGCTGCGGCAATTACCTTAGCCCGCGAGGGTAGAGATGTCATCGTACATGAAGCAAAAAGTGAAGTTGGGCATCGTTTTCAAGGTGATTTTCAGGGATTGGAGAATTGGAGTAGCAAGAATGATGCTTTGTCCTGGCTAGAAGAACTTGGGTTTAGAATTAATTTTACGGCTCATCCTTTTGCTAATGGGATTGCTTTTGATTCAAAGGATAAGCATTACGATATCTGTAATGATGCGCCACTTTTCTACCTTATCGATAGAGGACCGGGACAAAATACATTAGACACAGGACTACTACAGCAAGCTCTCGATCTCGGTGTAGAGGTTCGCTTTAATAGCCGCCTCAAACAAATACACGGAATTGGTGTTCTATCCGCTGGGCCAAAAGTTCCGGATGCCATTGCCGTTGGCTACCATTTTGAAACTAGCATGGAAGATGGTTTTTGGGTTATATGTAGCGATACTCTGGCTCCCAAGGGGTATGCTTACTGTTTGATATTAAACGGCCGTGGAACGGTCAAAACATGTATGTTTTCAGACTTCAAGCAGGAAAAAATTTATGTTAAGCGTACTCTGCAAGCATTCCAACGACTCATTGGAATGAAAATGAAAAATCCGGTTGCTCATGGTGGTGTAGGTAATTTTAGAGTACCGAGTAGTGGCTACAGTGGACAACATCCTTTAGTCGGTGAGCAAGCTGGGTTTCAGGATACTTTGTGGGGATTTGGTATTCGCATCGCCATAAGTTCGGGTGTTCTCGCAGCCCAAAGCCTGCTTAGCGGTGAAAATTACGATGATTTATGGAAACGTGAATTACAACCCCAGATGCAAACCTCTGTCGTTAATCGTGCATTCTATGGTTTATTAGGCAACACTGGCTATCGATGGTTTTTGCGCAGAATGACGAACAAATCAGATATTCGTGAAGGTTTATATAAACTTTATAATCCTTCGTTCTATAAACAGTGCTTGCTACCGTGGGCATCAGGACGATATGACAGCCGTCGTAAAGATGTAACTTGTAACCAAATTGATTGTCAGTGTGTGCTCTGTCGTCAATACGCAGGATGAAAGAGCTCGCTATATTTGTTTAACTTGAATAAATTTAAAACGGTTATCTTTAAATCAATATAGATAATTATATATATTTAATGAAAGATTAACGTGAAATAACAATGACATTTTACACTCAAGGATTAAACAGTCAGGATTTAATGCCTGTGGTACGTCTTTTTAATAAAAAGACCGTTGAAAGAATACACAAGACTGACATAAAACACCGTACTGGTTCCAAGGAACATTATACTGGTGAGACTGAACAGGCTATGCACTCAGGAAGTGCCATACAGTCATACCACGACACTGAACAATTACCACAAAGTAACCCAGTACTTACTGCCAGTCAGATCATGTCTTCAGATGTAACTATTTTAAATCCCCATGACTCTATTACTGATGCGATAAAACTTTTTAAAAGAACCAAATTAAGACATATTCCAATTATTACAAGCAATAGGAGAGTTGTCGGGATATTATCTGACAGAGATATCCTTCATTATCTTAGTAGAACATCAAATGATTACACGCAACAGAAATCCACTGTAGGTAATCATGATGAAATTAAACGTTTGATGAAATCAAAAGTATTAACGGCAAGTACGGATACTGATGTACGGTTTATCGCACGTTTATTTGTTGAGCAACATATTGGAGCGATGCCAATAGTAACGGAAGGTAATCTGGTTGGCATTATTACTCGAAGTGATGTATTGGGCGCAGTTATGCGAAATTTTATTCTGGAGTTATGGGCTTAAAAGTGACTAACAAGAATAATAAAGCTCGTGTTGGTGTTGTATTAAGCTCTGGTGGTGCACGTGGTGTTTATGCGCACACTGGATTTATGCAAGCAGTTGATGAACTTAATATTGAAGTATCTGCTATTGCAGGTTGCAGCGCGGGTGCCTTAGTCGGTGGACTTTATGCCAGCGGTACCGATATGCAGCAATGGTCAGATACCATCGCCCACATACATTCGCGTGATTATTGGGCTCCAGATTCGTGGTTAAAATTTTTCTGGAGAATGGTTATCAAAAAAGGGCGCGGCTATACCGGTATATCTAGCGCTGAAACGGCTATCGAATTTATTCGTCGTCAGCTTAAAGTTCAAACATTTGAAGAATGTAAAATCCCCTTTCATAGCCTGGCAATGAATATTACACGTGGCACCAAAACGCTATTTGGAAAAGGGGAGCTTGCATCACGCATTATGGCCAGTGCAGCAATCCCCATACTCTATAGACCAATAAAAATCGAAGGTGATTTGTATAGTGATGGTGCTACTATTGAATTAGCGCCAACGGATGCAGTCTGTTGTAAACATAATTTGGATGTACTCATTGTGCATCATGTTGCCGCTCATCATAATAAAGAAAGTAGTTTAGATTATGTCTTAACGCAACCCTGGTCATTGCTAAATATTCTATACCGACAATTATATAATGAACGACCATGGTATCTAACCACACGAGCTGTATCAGAAACTTATTGCCAGTGTAATTGCGGTGCACGTGTTATCGTTTTACAACCAAACTTAGCTGAACTCACATGGCCATTCGGTAGCAAAGGTGTTGCTTTACAGAAGTCTGCCATGAATATTGGTTTGGGTCTCTTGCGTGAACGAATACCAAGCTGGATAAAAACAAAAAACAAAAAAAGAGACTTGTCGCAGGAATTAGGTGTATGAATAATATAAAGTTAAAGCGAGTACCATTGTTGCTAATCGGCGTTGTATTCTCTTTGGTAATGTCTGTTGTGTATTCTAAAACCTGGAATTATAGCCAACATACGAAACTTAACTGGCGACAATACAATGCCGCTGCATTTTTAGAAGCTAAAGAAAAAAACAAACCCTTATATATCTTCGTCTATTCCGATGAATGTTCATGGTGTAGGAAATTTGAAAAGGAAACGCTGGAAAAAATAAACATTCGGAAAATACTTGAAAACGAGTTTATCCCTGTTGCTATAAACCAGATTAATCGACCTGAGTTAGCTAAAAAATTAGGCATCAAGCTAGTTCCAGGAAATATCTTACTTACACCGGATAGAAGGAAAATATTACGTTTTTATGGATTTGTAACCGAAGCCACCTTATCTAATGTGTTAGTAAAAACTCTAAAAAGTTGGCGAAACGGAGAAATACTCGAAGAAGAATTCGGCGATGAAAAAACATGTTGCCCTGTACCTTGAATATAATGATACTTTAAAAAAGTTAATTATTATTACAATGCTGTAAATAGTCTCAATGATTAAAAAATAGTTCTTTATCAATTGATGTGGTGGATATAATTTCTAAAATGTTTAATGTGATTTAAAAGGAGTAACGACTATGAATGCACGTAGAACGTTCCGAAATATTTTCAATATAATATTTATTACTGGATTCAGTATTATATCAGTAACCGCGCTAGCGAATGAGCCAAATATAAAATCTAACTACAAAATTAAAGATGGCTATGCAGTTTATATAGGGCTAATGCCTGCCGAAATGATAGAAGGCCACACTTCACATACCATGCATGGTGGTATTCCGATAGGGCAGTATCGTTACCATCTGGCGATTGCTATTTTCGATGATAAAACTGGAAAGCGCATTAAAAATGCAAAAGTGCAAGTTTATATCAATAATAAAATTGGTATTGGTATGGAATCTAATAAAGTGCTTGAGAAGATGAAGTTGAATGGTAAGTCTATATATGGTAATTACTTTACGCTGAAAACAGCTGGACCATTCCTTATAGACGTCATTGTTAATTTAGGAAATAATCTTAAGACCATTAAAATTGCGTTTGATTATGATTTCGCACATACGTAGCAATTATGAATAAAAAAAACAAAATCCAGTGCCCTGTCTGTAAGATGAATGTTAACGATTTTAATATTGCTTATGTGTATCAGGATGTCGATTTTTTCTTTTGTTCAGAGCAATGTCAGGATCGTTTTGTGTCTAACCCTCATCTATATATAGGGTATTGGGGGAGGTCAGCTGCAAAGCAACGTGGTGAGTACATTATTAAAAAAAGAATAATAAAGCTCGAACAGCCTGTTCCTGATGATATAGCCAAATTAATTTCGCGTAGCTTGTACGATATGATGGGAATTAAAGACGTTAGTATTAATGGAGTAAATATAAGTATCAGTTATGATCTTCTAGAAGTGACTGCAAAGCAGATTGAAAATAAAATAGGACAGATGGGAGAACATATTAAAGACAACTGGGTAGAACATTTAAAACTCGCTTTTGTTCATTATACTGAAGAAACTGAAATTGATAATTTAGAACAAGATACTTATTCACCACATGATCATCACCATTAAAGTGTTGAAGCTTAGACTTTATCTTAATGTTTTTAATAAAGGAAACATGAGTAAAAATATGAATACTAATGAAGATAGAACATCACGGTATCGTAGAGACAGTCTGATATTGGTCGGAGCGGTTGCACTTGGCACTGGGGTGATGATTGGGGCTGGTATATTTTCCCTAAAGTAGCTAGCATTGTATAAAGATAAAGAATTTAAAAGGTGAATTGTTGATGATCTCAGATCAATATGTTTGGTTAATATGGGCGTCTGCTTTTTTAATCCCATGGGCTGTCATTTATCTATTTTTCCCTTCTCACAGAAAGGCAATGTTGTGGGCAAGTTTGTTTACTATGCCGTTTGGCTTAACTGAGCCACTTTTTGTTCCTGAATACTGGTCGCCTCCAAGCTTGTTTGATCTTGCTATAAAAACGGGTTTTGATATTGAAAGTTTAATTTTTTGTTTTGCTATTGGTGGGGTTGGATCGGTTCTTTATAATGCAATAGTGGGGCGTGTACCCAATGCAATGAAACTAGCGGACCAGAAACAACCGCTTCATCGACATCATTACAAAGCTTTGTCGGCCCCTTTTATTGCTTTTCCTTTGTTGTACTTTTTCCCGTGGAATCCAATTTACCCATCAATTCTCGCAATGTTAGTTGGGACAATTGCGAATGTGTTATGTCGCCCTGATTTAATGCGTAAATCGTATATTGGAGGATTACTCTTTTTGGCGCTATATACTGTATATTTAACAGGATTAGAGTGGAGTGCACCAGGCTATATTGAACGGGTATGGAATACTGCAGCACTTTCTGGTATTAATATAGGTTTTGCACCCATAGAGGAATTGTTATTTGCTGTATCTTTTGGTGCGTATTGGTCGGGTGTCTATGAGCACTTTACGTGGAATAAGTAGTATTTAAAATGCTTAATTTACACTTGATCTATATCAATTATTTGCATAAACATAACAAAATCCATGTTTTATTTTGAACGTTTATGATAAATTCAAGTCTATTATGCATCACAGAATTGTAACTTATTATGTGTAGTTTAAGATTTCGAATAATTAAATGACAAATACTTGAAAAATAGATGACTACATCAGTGAACATTACAATATTACGAATTATGTTATTGAGCGTAACGTTAGTGTTTACGCCTTTACTTAATTACAGTATGGCAGCTACTGAAGGTGATACTAAATCTACACCTCATGAGCATTTAGAGGGTGCAACATCTAGTCATCACCATACTTCATCCGAAAATCATGATGTTAAACACTGTTCTCTTGAAAGTGGCATAGGTGTTTGTAATCATCAGGC
>Ga0316209_1001666_pt1 | contig 21391 bp, 19 predicted proteins | sample 6monopyrite_MG_FD_204945 | JGI IMG/M metagenome (GOLD analysis project Ga0316209, IMG submission 204945) | Microbial mat bacterial communities from mineral coupon in-situ incubated in ocean water Damariscotta River, Maine, United States -... | ecosystem: Environmental > Aquatic > Marine >...
TAATCGGTATGAGGGAAAAGTATTTCCCATTGGTTTCTCTAAAGATAATACGAAAATCATGGTGTTAATTAACGATGGTAGCGACAAAAATGGCGTTTATTGGCTGGACCCAAAAACAAATAAAAGAGAAATGATTCACGTCTTTAATTACGATGATTTTCCCGGTAATTCAGCGAGTATTGATAACTGGATTTACGATAGCGACTTTTTGAAACCCAGTATTATCGGATATAGAATTTCTCCAGGAAAACCGGTTAGTATTTATTTTGATGAAAATTCGAAAGAAGCAAAACTGCAAAGAGCGCTAGAGGCGAGTTTTCCTGATGAAACAGTGGATATTATTAATTACAGCGAAGATGGTAACACCGTCATGATAAGAACTCGAAGTGATAAGAATCCGGGTTCTCTTTTTTTAATGGACATTGCTGAAAATAAACTTCGTTTTTTATTCGATTTTAAACCTCAAATAAAAGCGAAAAAAATGTTCGCCACCAAGTCCATTCAATTCAAAACTAGAGACAATCTAGTTATACAAAGCTACCTTACTTTGCCTCATAAATCCGATGACTTAAATAAAAACTTACCGATGATAGTGAAGGTTCATGGTGGACCTTATGGGGTGAGAGATGAATGGAGATTTGATCCAGAAAATCAATTAATGGCGAGCAAAGGTTATGCGGTATTACAAGTCAATTATAGAGGTTCCGGTGGTTATGGTTCCGATTTTGAATACGACGCCTATAATAAAATGGGGGCCGAAATGCAAGATGACATCACGGACGCCACATTATGGGCGGTGAAGGAAGGATTTGCTGATAAAAATAGAATTTGTATATACGGCGCGAGTTATGGTGGATACGCTTCCTTGATGGGAGTGGTGAAAGAACCCGATCTCTACAAATGTGCTGCCCCTAGTTCTGGCGTTTACGATATAAGTTTATTTCACCGTTTTGGGAATATTCAGAGATTTGATGAAGGCGAAGACTTTTTGGTTGAAGCGTGGGGAAATAGCGAGGAGTTTTTTCAAGAACGTTCACCAATTAATCATCTCGATAAACTAAAAGCGGGTTTGCTAATAATGCATGGTAGAAAAGACACTCAAGTTGATTTTGGGCAATACAAAGAACTCACCAAAAAATTGAAATCAATCGGTTACCCATTTGAAAGTGTCGTATTTGACACCGAAGGGCATAGTCTTTATTCACTAAAAAATAAGAAGGATTATTATGCAAAATTATTTCCATTTCTTGATAAATATATAGGGCACTAGTCGAGTAAGCTTTCGTTGGATTTAATATAAGGAATAAGGATGAAAAAAATTTTCTCGCTAGCGCTATTATTAGTGATTTCAACAGGTTTATTGGCTGATACTTTCAGCATCGAAAACCTGTTTAACAAAGATGGTTTCACGATATCAAACTATCACCGAATGGAAAGTATGTTTCCGCAGTTTATGATCTAAATTATAAACCGAGGCTCATTATTTATGATTTAGAACTCAAAAAGCCGGTGATGAATATAGCTCATCCTCATGATAGAGACGGTTTCATTAGCGACGTCAAGTGGTTGAATAAACGTCAGTTTATTTTCACTATGTACCTAAAAAGTAAAACTGTCGATAACGAGTTCGAGCCCTTGGGGCAATATCTCGGAGACGTATTCACGAATACTAGTGATAGGGTTGTTATTGACCGAATAGTTGATACTTTACCGAACGAACCTAGAGTCATCATGGATACCAGTTGGCGACATGGTTATGCTAAGGTTTGCCGCAGTCCACTCAATGCGGAATACTTAACAGGCGATTATCAATGTGGCATCAAAACGAAAGGTAAAAACCCATACATTATTACTGATAATCAGCATCGGGTTAGAATCTCCTTTTCAACTGAAGATGATGATTCTCAACACTTTTGGTACAGGAATTTAGAAACTGAAAAATGGGAAGAATTGGGCGTCTATAATCGCTACAAAGGAAAAGTAAATCCGCTGGGATTTTCAAAGGATGGTAAGAATATTCTCGTTTTTGTTTCTGATGGTAGTGTTCCGCAGGGAATTTATTGGTTAGATCCGAAAACCAAAGAAAAAGAGTTAATTCATCGGATTAAGGGTGGTTTCTACATCAAAGATTGGATTATGGACAACGACTATTATAATCCAACGATCATTGGATATAGCTACGAAGCAGAACGAAAGAAAAGCGTTTATTTCGATCCCAATAGCAAAGAGGCTAAATTACAAAAAAGTCTCGAAGACGTATTTCCTGGCGAAGTAGTACTAATACTAGACTACACCCAAGATAGTAAAACAGCATTGGTGCAAACCTATAGTGAGAAAAATCCCGGTTCACTATTTTTAATGGACTTAACCACCAATAAAATCGGATTTATATTCGACTTCAAGCCGCAAATAAAATCCAAAGAAATGTTCGCGACCAAACCCATAAAACTGAAAAGTAGAGATGGTTTAATGTTACATGGTTATTTGACTCTACCTAAGAGCGATCAAAAAAAGTCAGGTAAGCTTCCTTTGATCGTTAAAGTACACGGAGGTCCTTTTGGCGAAAGAGATAGCTGGGAATTTGACCCAGAAAACCAGTTATTCGCTAGCAAAGGATATACTGTTTTGCAAATTAACTATCGAGGTTCAAGTGGTTATGGAGCAGGATTTGAGTATGACGCGTACAATCAGCAAGGCGCTCAAATGCAAGACGATTTGACCGATGCTACCTTGTGGGCCATCAAAGAAGGCATTGCTGATAAAGATAAGATTTGTATTTATGGTTTTAGCTACGGTGGTTATGCAGCGCTAATGGGAGCTGTTAAAGAGCCAGATTTGTACAAATGTGCTGCACCGAGTGCTGGAATCTATGATATCGAGCTAATGCACCGGTTTGGCGATATTCAACGAAGTGACCAGGGAGAAAAGTTACTTAAGCAAAGATGGGGCAATAGCGAGGAATTTTTCCAACAACGTTCGCCAATCCACCACTTAGACAAACTCAAAGCCGCATTATTTATTATGCACGGTAAAAAAGATGAGCGGGCGGATTTCGGTCAATACAAAGCCTTAACAAAAAAACTGAAAAAGATGAATTATCCCTTCGAGTCAATGGTTTTTGATAGGGAAGGTCATAGTTTATACGCTTTAGAAAATCAGAAAAAATACTATAAAAAGCTTTTCGAATTTCTTGACAAACATATCGGAGAATAACGATAGCAACTACCAAAACTATTGTTCGAGAGCCGGTTCTAAATTCTCGGACGATTGTTTCGCTAACTCGATATCAATGCGTTGACTTAACACTAAAGAAATGAAAGCCATTGCTGCCCCGGCATAAAAAACACTTGCCGGGCTGGTTAACCACAAAATTCCGAAAGCGGCTGGAATAACCACTGCCGCAATGTGATTAATCGTAAAACTCACACCGGATGACGAAGCAATGTCTTTCGGGTCGGCAATTTTTTGGAAGAAGGTTTTTACGGCGATGGCCATAGCAAAAAAGAGATGGTCGATAACATAAAGTCCCGCGGCGACATTCGAATTTTCTACGATAGCGTAGCCTGAGAAAACCAATATCAGTCCAATATACTCAATAGTTAATGCTTTTCTTTCACCAATCTTTCCAATCCAACGGCCAATTTTTGGCGCAGCAAATAAATTCAGTAGATGATTAATAATAAATAAAATAGCGATGTCAGATGCGCCATAACCGAACTTCTCAACCATCATAAAACCCGCAAAAACCATAAATATTTGTCGTCTAGCACCGCTGAAAAAAGTCAGCAGATAATATAACCAGTAACGCTTTCTTAAAATAAGTTTTTTGTGTTGTTCGACAGGATTCTCAAATCTTGGAAACGCAAACCAAAGCCAAAAGAAAATTACCAATCCTACGCCGCCAAATATCAAATAGGCATTAGCGTAATCAACCATAAAAATTTCGAAAAATAACCAAATAGCCGCGTAAACTAATAACGATGCCAGAGCTTTAATAGAGATTAATTGCCCCAAAACGGCGGGTGCTTCTTCTTTACTTAACCATTGTAATGATAAGGAATTATTAATGGTTTCAAAATAATGAAAACCAATCGACATTAATACCGTGGTGGCATATAAACCAATTTCGAAAGGAAACAAGCCGGTAATTGCAACGCCGATCGATAGTAGACATAGAGATAACAACGCGAAAGTCTGTTCTCGAATGGCCAGCAAGATAAACACGGCAGTAAACGCCAGAAAGCCAGGGATTTCACGTAAACTTTGCAGCATACCAATTTCTGCGCCAGTAAAGCTCGCTTTTTCAACTGCAAAATTGTTAAGCAATGCCACCCATGCTGAAAAAGTCAGCGTCATTAGAAGTGAGGTAATAATTAAAAAGGCTTTTTTGGTTTGCCATTGTTTTGGTAGCACGGGGATTATTCTCGGTTTAATGTTGGTGTTAGTTGCTAATAGTGCCGCTAACTGATGGTTTTAATTACTGAAATTTGCGATATTTGAAGTATAACCTTAGAATAAATGTCATTCTTTCGCTAAAAAGACAAATAACTTATCAAATCGGACAAAAACCAATGGAGCAAAGGACGTTCTGGATTCACTCAAGATCGAATGGATCGTCCCATTATTGCGAGAGTTTCGGAAATGCCTGGCAATTATATGGTCGAAGAGCATCAGCATTCTTGGGGCCAGTTAGCTTATTCATCGCAAGGGATTATGAAAGTGGACATTCCCGGCGCAAGTTTTATTATACCGCCTGAGAGAGCTCTATGGCTTCCTAAAAACGTTCCGCATATAGTATCAACAAAATTTGGACTTAGCTTTCGCTCTTTGTATATCGAAAATGATTTATCCATCAACTTGCCGAAAATAACTACCGCGATTAATGTCGATGAATTGCTCAGAGAGCTTATTTTAAAGACCACTTTGTGGGGAGACTCCTATTCGTTGGATGCAAAAAGAATGCGGCATATCAAATTCTTATTGGATCAAATAGAAGAAGCCAGTCAGGCACCTCTTTCTCTGAATATGCCAATGGATAAACGACTAATTAAAATCACTGATAAAATTTGCCAAGAGCCGAGCGATAATACGTCATTACAGCAGTGGTCTGAAAGTATCGGCGCGACGCCTCGTACGATTAACCGGTTATTTCAAAAAGAAACTCAAATGGGATTTATCGAATGGCGACAACGTCTTCGAATTTTGTATTCGCTTGAACGAATTGAGAAGGGCGACAAAATTTCCAATGTTGCGGTGGATTTAGGCTACGAATCCGATTCTGCTTTTATCACCATGTTTAAAAAACATTTAGGGGTTTCGCCGAAACGGTATTTTAAGACTTCCTTGGAGCAAGCTAAACAAGTTTCAACTTTCTCCCCGGAGTCTTCCGTTTAGGCCAATTTAGATATTTTATTTTTGGAAAATCTGTTCGAAGGGTAAGCCTGCCGCTTTCCATTCTGGGAATCCTTCTTCTAACCTCAGAGCGTCAATGCCTCTCGAACGAAGTGATTGCAGCATCTCATAAGAATACACGCAGTAAGGACCTCGACAATAGGCGACGACGGTTTTATCAGAAGCCAGTTGTTTTGATTTTTCTTCGATCTCTTCCGGTAGAATATTAATCGCACCTTGAATATGTCCTTGCAGAAATTCTTTGTTGGGGCGAACGTCAAGTAACAACAAATTGTCATCTTCGATCTTATTAACTAATTCTCTGCTGGAAATCGTTTGCTCGCGCAGCGAACTGTCCAAAAGGTTTGCCGTTAATCTTTCTACTTCCGCTAAATGTTTTTTAGCGGTGACTCGTAAGCTGCTAATCAATTGGATGACATCGTCACCGGCTAGTTGATAGAGGCGGCTCTTGCCTTGTTTACGAACTGAGACGATACCATTTTGTTTGAGTATTTGAAGGTGACGAGAGGTATTGGCGATGGACAAGTCCGTTAACTTGCTGAGCTCATCAACACCTCGCTCGGCTTGTGCTAAGTAGTCAAGCATTTCCATTCGTTGTGGAGAGCCTAAGCTATGGGCAATTAATGCTAGCTGTTCAAAAAGCTGTTTTTTGACTGTGCTCATTCGATCTCTAATACAAATTCAATTGATTCTTCGAATATTAAGGAATTGCTGTGTTCGATTCAACTGTTTCGATTCAACTGTTTCGGGTTGCTATTTGCAGGTTCGCGAAGGAAAAAGTTAAGAAATAGAACCCAAACCTACTTTGATACATCAGATAACTAAGGCATTATGCCGCAACATTCGATCGAACAATATTGCTCATATTCTCTGGATAAGGCGGCAAATTAGCGAGCACTTGGCTGATAAAATCAGTTTTGGACAATGTTAGCATTGGATTATTGAGTTTTTCAAAACCAATGGTCGACATCGGCTTAGCAGACAGACCAGCGCCGCACACACTACCTGATTTTGCGCCCGGTAAGATTTCAATATGATCAGGCAAATTGAGTAGTTGATCGTGAATGGAGTGATATAAAAGTCCCGCCATTTTTTCTTCTTGCCCTTTTAGATCGGGTCTGCCAACACTGCCGACAAAGAGTGTGTGTTGGGAAAGTAAGAACCAAGGGTTAGCTGCCCGAGAGTTATCGGTTACTAATAAACAAATGGAATCCATCGTATGACCCGGCGTATGCAGTATTTTAACCCCCACATTTCCGGCATTAATGACCTGTTGACCTTCTAGCGCAACAAAGCTGAAATCGGCTTCAGCCGAGGCGTGCAACATATATTGAGCGCCAGTCATTTGGGAAAGCGCTTTGCCCCCAGAAAGGTGGTCAGCATGAATATGAGTGTCAATAATATAGCTGATTTCGACGCCTTTTTGTTTGGCCTGCTCAACAAACCAGTCGATATCATCCAAATGTACATCCACCGCAATCCCTTTCCCTTGACCCGCACAGCCCATAAAATAAGCGATAGAGGAAGGGGCGCTGGGGATTTCTCGTTGTACTAAAAACATTAGTTTGCTCCTTAGTCGTTTTGACCGTCGTACTTCATGGTCTTTTTATGATACAACATTCAACAGAATGATTGAATGATATGTTGTGTTCTGCTAAAATGCAATCACTTTCTTCAAGTGAGAGATTCTTATGCAAGCCTCATCAAGGCCAGATTTACAACCAAATACAGCCGCGCAAACAAATACCAACGCTCAAGAAGAGCCGCTGGCTCGCAATTTAGACATTGAACACGGTATCCGAAACAATCGTCAGCAATTTACGCTGCATTTAACGCAAATTTTCCTAGTGGGATTGACGATTGGAATGACGCGTATTGTTATTCCAGGCTTAGCTAAAACCGAATTTGGCCTAGCGGATCAAGCATTTTTCTTGTTGGCATCTTTTGTCGTTGTGTTTGGTATCGTCAAAGCAATAATGAATCTTTTCGCCGGTAAGCTGAGCGAGCAGTATGGCCGAAAAAATATTTTGATTTTTGGATGGCTAATTGCTTTGCCTATTCCATTTTTATTGCTGTATGCGCCAAGTTGGAATTGGATCATTTTGACCACCGTATTGTTAGGTTTTAATCAAGGATTGTGTTGGTCAATGGCGCTTAATAGCAAACTGGATTTGGCTAAAACTAGCCAAAAAGGATTGGTCAATGGAGTCAATGAGTTTTCTGGTTATGCGGCGGTTGGTATCGCTGGTTTGTTAACCGCCTATGTGGTCAATTGGTTCGGCGTACGGGAAGGTTTGTTTTATTTTAGTCTGAGTGTGATTTTATTAGGACTTTTTATGGCGATATTTTTCATCGTCGAAACTTTACCGTGGTCTAAGTTGCACCATCAGAACGAACCTATAGCGGACGATAAAAATGAATCGAAAAGCCTCTCACAACTATTTAAATTTGCGACATTGCAAAACCGTCCGTTAATTGCGTTAAATCAAGCCGGCTTAGTCGAAAAATTTACCGATTCGATAGTGTGGATTTTTTTACCGGTATATTTTCTAGCGCAAGGAATTAGTTTAATCCAAGCGGGAGCCATTATCGCAATTTATGGGGTAGTTTGGGGTGCATCGCAATTAATCACCGGGCCGTTATCGGATAAAATTGGGCGCAAAGCATTGATTGTTTGGGGTATGTGGATTTGCGGGGCTGGTATTATGCTTATTCCGCTAAGTCAGGGTGTTTTCGTTTGGAGTTTAGAGGCCGGATTAATCGGAGTTGGCATGGCCATGCTCTATCCAAACCTTGGAGCCGCAGTGGGTGATTTTGCACCCTCTCAATATCGAGCGAGTTTAATCGGAGTTTATCGTTTTTGGCGCGACTCTGGTTATGCGATTGGCGCGTTGGTTATGGGGTTAATGGCGCAGCTATCACAAGATCTTCTGATGCCATTTTGGTTCGTCGGTATTGCCATGTTTATTTCTGGGATGTGGGTTCAATTTTGGTTGCCGAGAAAAATTTGATGGATATTTTTAGTCGATATTTATTCTTTGTTTTTATCACTTCTGTCGCCATGGGAGCATTTGCACAAAGCGGAAAATTTTGTTTGCTTGGTGGTATTCGGGCCTATGTGAATAAGACTAATCAGCATCGAATATGGGTCTATCTAGTTGCCATCGCGATAGCATTAATCGGTGCTAATCTATTAGAATATTCTGCGGCGATTAACTTAAACAACACTAGTCCCGCTTACCGTTCGGAAAATTTCGCTTATGGACGATACATGATTGGAGGCTTTGTGTTTGGCTTTGCTATGGTACTCGCTTCAGGGTGCGGAATGCGGCAGTTAGTAAAAATGGGACAGGGTAGTTTGAACGCTTTATTGGTTGTTTTAGTGATGGCCATTTCCGTTTACATGATGTTAAAAACCTCCTTATATGCCGATGTATTTATGCCTATACTGACGCCACTTTCCGTTGATTTATCCCAACTAGGTTCTGCAGAAATAGCCCAGCAAGATCTGGCAAGTACTCTAGTTGGTGAAAGTGAAAACAAACCCATTTATCGACTGCTGATAGCACTGCAAATAGCTTTTCCAATTATCTATTTTTCGTCAAAAAATAGCGTTTTTCGACAACCTCGCTATTTCTTGGGAGCCCTAGGTGTCGGGCTTGCAATTGTGCTTGGTTTCTATATTACTGGCGGTGAGTTTGGTCAGTTATTGATTGAAGAAGCTGAATTTATGGAAGATGTTCCGAGAGGATTAGCAACACAATCTTATAGTTTTGCAGCGCCACTGTCAGATGCCGTTTACGCGGTATTGTATAACGAAGGTTGGTCGGTTATTACTTTCGGTGTGGTAGCGGTGATTGGCGTGCCGATAGGAGCATTTGTATCGAGTTTATTTAGAGGCGAATTTCGATTTTCTGGTTTTGAATTCGACAAAAAGCTTTTCGCCAAAATGATAGGTGGTGTGTTAGCGGGGATTGGTAGCGTGTTGGCGATGGGGTGTTCTGTTGGCCACGGATTGACTGGCATTTCAACTTTAGCGTTAGGTTCGTTTGTTGCGTTAGCCTTTATAATACTTGGGGCGCTTGTTGGTTTGAAGTTGGAATCCTTAAGGGGTTCCCGATCTACAAGCTAACAAGGGCTTTGCATTTAAAAGTAGGTCGGCAACCCTTTGCCGACGGAAGGTGGACGCTTCGAGATCTGTCGGGACCAAAAGTAGGTGCTCTTAGGCAAGGGGTTCCCGACCTACAGATTTATTAGTCTTCGTGTTTGATTAAGGTCAAGACTTTGAAAGCCAAATCAACTAATAATCAGTTAAGTATTTATTTTGGAAAAAAGGTGGAATTTGTATGAAAGAAAATATTCAACATTGGGATAATATTTATCGTTCGAAGGAATCGAGTGAGTTAGGATGGTATCAAGAATCACCGGATATTTCATTACAGCTGATCCGAAAATACGCGCCCCAAAAACCTTATTCAATTGTTGACATTGGTTGTGGTGTTTCTAAATTGGTTGATCACTTGTTAGATTCGCAGTTGACAGATATCACCTTGCTCGACATTTCATCTGCAGCGCTAGAAACGGTTAGCGCTCGTCTCGGAGACAAGGGGAAAACTGTCAATTATTTGACCGGAGATATCACTCAAATTAATTTCGATCGGCATTTTGATATTTGGCACGACCGAGCCGTCTTCCATTTTTTAACCGATGAAAATGCTCAACAGGCTTATATGGAAAATTTAGCAAAAAGTCTATCGCCAACGGGTTCGGCAATTATTGGTACCTTCTCCTTCGATGGGCCCAATAAATGTAGCGGATTAGACGTGGTTCAATACGATGATGAAAAGATGAATGCGGTAATCGGCACGAACTTCACATTAAAACACTCTCAGCAAAATACTCACACAATGCCCAGCGGACGACAGCAAGACTATCGCTATTTCGTTGTAAAACTCAGCTAGTACTGCAGTGAACCGGGACTAGAGGTTGCTTCCTTGGCGAGAAAGCCTTAAATTAAGGCAATAAGAATAAAACGGCGCTCCTTCCAGCAATGAGAGAGCCGTCTCAAAAAGGATACCATCATTAAACGCCAAATATTCTCAAATCGTTTTACAACCATTGTCACAATGATAGGTATCTCGGTCGGACTAGGCAACGTTTGGCGCTTTCCCTATATGATGGGAGAATATGGCGGCAGTGCCTTTTTGTTAGTCTATCTTATTTTTACTTTCGTTTTTGCAATACCAGCAGTAATGGCTGAATGGACCCTTGGCCGCTCCACTCGACAGGGACCAATCGGTGCATTTGGTGCGATGTGGGGAAAAAAAGCGGGAAAAATAATCGGTGGAATTCTGCTGATTAATATTACCGTTGCGGTCGCTTATTATGTTTATGTGATTGGCAATATTGGATTTTCAACTGTTTTTGGTTTGGTTACCGGCTTTAACGAGCAACAAAAGAATTTGTATCAAGAATTATTGAGCCATCGTGGGCTTCAATACGCAATGAGCCTACTATTAATCATCGGCTGTTATCTAGTGCTTGCCAAGGGCCTCAAGCGTGGAATTGCCGCCCTTTGCCGATTGTTTGTACCTTTTTTTGTGGTGGTTATTTTTTTACTAATCATTTTTGCTTTGCAGTTAAAAGGCGCGAGTTCCGGTTTGGTTAATTTCTTAAAACCGGATTTTTCACAGATGAATGCGCAAAATATCTTTGCTGCGCTTGGCCAAGCTTTTTTCTCTTTAGGTCTTGGCGGTACTTTTTTAGTAGTTTTTGGTAGTTATATGCGAGCCGGAGACAACTTGAAAAATACCGCAATTTTTACTGCTTTGGGAGATGTTAGTGCGGCTGTCCTAGCGGGACTTTTTATTGTGCCAACAGTGTTGGCATTAGGATTGGTGCTCGACCAAGGGCCGAGTCTATTATTTTCTACTTTACCCGAATTATTTAGCCGCATGGTTTATGGTCAATGGTTAGGTAGCCTGTTTCTATTCGCTCTGTTTATGGTGACTTTTATTTCGGCGCTAGCGGCTTTAGAAGTAATTCTTACAGGACTAGATGACGCACTGAAAAGTCGTTTAAGCCGAAAAAAAATTCTACTTTATCTGTCATTGGTTCAAGTGATTATCGTTAGTTTTATTGCTTATCAGCCGAGTATTATAGGAACCTTAGATTTAATTTTTGGTTCGGGCATGCAAGTTTTCGGTAGCGGAATTAGTCTGCTGGCGCTGACTTGGGGATTGGGTAAACGTAAGACAATAATGGCCGTTTTCAATTTATCGACAAAGCAATTCGAACAAAAAACTGTTAAAAGAAATCTGCAATCCTTTTACTATTACTGGATTAAATGGGGCATCCCTATTGCGCTCTTTAGCGTTCTGTTTGGGTATATTTATTCCAAGCTCTAATTAACCGATTAGTTGAAATAATTTGATGGTCGAATGGTCTAGGAGTTCAAATGAAAAACAAGCAATCTAAAGGTATAGACGCCAATAGCCGGCAATTTAGTGAATACGATCAAGTCGAAAAAAATCAAAACTATCGTTTGGCGGATTCAAACTTTCAAGATCAATACGATAATGCATTCGAAATAAAAACATGTGATATGAGCAGCTTGTTGCAGGGTAAAGATGGCGCCGAGGTCGAATTTTCACAAAAGCTTGGTTCTGCGATGGAAGAGATTGGTTTTGCGGTCATTACCGGCCACGGAATAGATACTCAGCTTTATCAAACAGCTGAAGAAAAAATAATCGAATTTTTTGACCCAAAATACGCTGACTTAAGACAACCCTATTTAGCCAAACGGCATGGCTCAGTTAATCAGGGTTATTTTCCGATCAAAGAAACAACGATCATACATCCAGATTTGGTGGAAGGTTGGGTTTTTTGTCGACGCGCTTTTAATATGAATGACGATCCTAACTATCAAGAAAAGATTTTTTGGCCGAGAGCTAATTTCGAGCCTTTTTTTCGCGAACTTTGTCTAGCTCACGAAAAGTTGATTCTACCGATAATGCAAAGTATTTTACGTTACTTAAAATGTGAACCGAACAGTTTTGATAGAAAACTTACGCAAACTAATTTTGGATTTAGGCTCAATTATTATCCGTCGCTGGATGAAAGTGATTTAGAAAGTGGCGCAGGGAGAATGCTAGGCCATGAAGATGTGGATTTATTTACTTTGTTACCGGCTCAAGATTTAGATGGCTTGCAAGTACTAAATCGACGCAATATGAAATGGATTAAGCTCAAACCACCTCAGGGAAGCATTGTGGTAAATACCGGCGATTATATGCAGCGTATTACTAATGATCGATTGCCTTCCACCACTCATAGAGTCAGCATTCCAGTTAAAAAACAAAAACAGAAAAAAGCGCGAGTTTCGTTTCCAATGGCGGTATACCTTTGGGAAAATGAAATGCTAACCGGATTACCCGAATTAGGGCAAGCCAAATATCCACCAATCAATGCAGAAGAATTCCATACTAAGACCACTAGTAAATATTATGGAAAATCTTATTCGAATAAGAATAAAAGTAAAACTTAAGATCTCAAAAAACATCTCAACTAGCAATAATAATTACCCCTATTCACTTGAAATTTAGCCATTTTTATTCTTTTCATACTCTGTCACCTTCTTGTTAAAATTTCGTGATACTTTCGTGAGGAATTCAACAAATCTTTTCCTTATCTTGACGTTGGACACTTTTATCACTTAAGGAGAACAACATGAAGAAGCTAAGAACAATAACTTTATTATCTCTCTCATTCATTTTTGCCAGCGCTGCTAATGCGGACAATGCGAAATACGAAGTCACATTAACCAATTTAACCAAGTCAATCGTATTTACCCCGATTATGGTAGCCGCCCATCATGACCCTGTTAGGATTTTCGACTTAGGTCAGCCCGCTTCAGATGCGCTAGCTGCCGTTGCAGAAGGGGGTGATACTAGTGGTGTCGCTGCAATGTTTACCCATGCGAACGATCAGGTTGGTTCTGTTGGTGGTTTATTGGCTGCTGGTCAGTCGGCAATGGTAATGCTTGACGGTGTTTCATCACGCAGTCGCATTTCTATTGCTTCGATGTTACTACCAACGAATGATGCATTTGTAGTGGCTCAATCGGTAAAAGCGCCGCGTGGTTATCACAGCAAAACTCTGTACTTGCGTGCTTACGACGCAGGAAGTGAAACCAATGACGAGATTTGTGCCAGCATTCCAGGGCCACAATGTGGCGGACAACCTTTTTCACCGAATGATAGCGGAGAAGGATTTGTCTACGTTCATTCAGGGATACACGGTATTGGTGATTTGAGCCCAAGCGAATACAGCTGGAATAATCCAGTATTAAAGGTCACTATTAAGCGCGTTGACTAGTTTTAGGTCACAATTATCACGTCGACCGATTTAAATGGGTCGACGTGCTGATCGTCTAAACTAAATAATTAGATATTACGATTAGTCCAACGGTAACTAGCAAAATGACTAAGCCAGTAATTCCCAAATTTCTCCAAATGATCGCATCTTCATCAATATTCTTATCGTTCATCATAGTTTCCCGCCTTTTATTACTTAAATATTCAGTCAAAGTTAATAATTAATAGGATTTAAGTATGCAGAAGGATTTTCTATTCGATTTGATCTGAATCACTAAAAACAGAAACTCGGGGTTTGAATTCGATAAAAATGTCAATATCCGCATGCCTTCTGGATTTTGTGCTGAACATTGTCTATGTTTAGAAGAGTCAAAAATCATTCGGAAAGTCAAATGAAAAAAATTAGCAGCTTAATATGGGTTACTTTTAGCCTAGCCTTTTCAATCAATTTGAACGCCAATCCATTAGCCGATAAAATCAATGATGAAGTGTTCGACTCATTGATCCAAACCTATAGTAAGTTCCTAAATATCAACATCCTTTCGGAAATTTGCCAAAGTACCAACTATCTAAACTTAGACTACGCATCGCCTAAAATTAGAATACAGATCGAAAATGAAATAAAAGCGGTCGCCAAACAGCGTGGCAACAAAGAGTACGATGCCAAAGAAATACGCGAATTGACCGAACTAGAATTTCAGGCATTTATTGATGGGGCGAGATACGGCGTGTTTGTCGCCAGAAACTATCAAACAAAAACAAACAATGCTTATTGCTCAACTGAAATAAGGAAGACAATCGCTCAATCGCAACAAAAGATGATCGCTGAAGGTGGTTATTTGCTCAAAAAAAGAGTTATACCGAAGTAGCGCTCGCATCGACCAATCCAACAAATTAAACATAATGACGTCTGGCGAAGGCTAATGAAAACAATTAGAATTCGAAAAATAAACCGCATATTTGGTGTTTATCCATGAGGATAAAGGCCTTTTCCCAGCAAATCTCGGTATAATGCGCCCAATTCACACTTTGAACAAATCACTATGACTATATTTGCCGAATTAGGCCTCAATAAAATCATCCAAGCCAATATCAAACGATTAGGCTACAAAAATCCAACGGATATTCAGCAAAAATCGATTGGTGCGGTTTTGTCCGGCGCCGATACCTATGCTATTGCGCCGACTGGCACCGGAAAAACGGCGGCTTATCTTTTACCTTTGTTACAAGAGCTGAGTCAGGTGGATCATTCCAGCGATCAAATTCGACCTATCCGCGCTTTGTTTTTGGTGCCTACCCGAGAATTAGCGCAGCAAGTTGAGCAGTCAATTTCGGACTACGGCAAGGATTTAATGTTGAGAACAATTACATTGTTTGGTGGCGTTCGGATCGAGTCGCAAACCAAACGATTTAAACGTGGTGCCGATATTGTCGTCGCAACACCTAAACGCTTGTTAGATTTACTGAAAGCAAAAGCATTCTCTTTGGCTGACGTTGAGCATTTTGTGATGGACGAAGCGGACCGTTTGGTAAGCATGGGGATTATGCCGGTATTATCCAAAATCATTAAATCAATGCCGTCCAAAAAACAGACCGTGTTTTTCTCTGCAACTGATTCGAAAGCTTTAATTAAATTTGCACAAGACCATTTATCCAATTTCAAAACAGTAAAAACTGATGCCAATCAACCGGCGCTTGATAAAATATTTCACACCATGTACCGCTGCAGTCGAAAGGATAAAAATAAGAGCCTATTTCAACTATTAGCGTCGCTTAAATATGACCGCGCATTGATTTTTATAAGAACAAAAAATGATGTGAACATATTAACCGAACGATTAAATAAACAAGGTTTTTTAAGCCAAGGTATACACAATGAAATTCCTCAAAAAAAGCGGCAACTAACTTTAAATAGTTTCAAAAATGGTGAATTTAAATTTTTAGTGGCCACTGATATCGCATCTCGTGGAATCGATATCGATGACCTCTATTATGTGATCAATTACGATTTGCCGGTAAACAGCAATGACTACATTCACCGAGTTGGCCGAACCGCTCGTACTGGCGCTGCAAAAGTTAAAACTGAGTCGAAAGCGAAAAATCAGTCAAATAAAAATACGCTAACCAGAAAAATAAAAGGAAGTGAGGTTTTAGGACACGCCTTTTCTCTGGTGAGCCCCGAACAACAGCGGTTAGCTGAAAAAATTTCCAAAGCGGTTGGCAAAGAAATCAAACTAGAAAGAAATCCTTTTATTTAGGCTCTAGTCTTAGATACCTTATCCAGTGAAAAATTGTAATCAATGTGGAAAATGTTGTATTCAATATAGCGACGGTGGACTGACGGCCACTGCCGCAGAAATTGATCTTTGGGAGAATGCACAGCCTGAAATTTTTCGTTATGTGGACAAGGGTAAAATTTGGATGGACCCGAATAATGGCCAGCAACTCAAACGATGTCCGTGGCTCAAACAAGAGCTGCACCAAGCGAAATATAGTTGTAGTATTTATGAGAATCGACCTGATGATTGCCGCCACTATCCGGTCACCATTGATGAAATGGTTAGAGACGGATGTGAAATGATCGAAATCAATGACCTAAAGCGCCCAAAACTCGCACAAAAAAAGTTGGACAAATTAATGCAAGATAGCCGGCAAATAAGTTAGAAACACCCCAGTACTAATTTTTTAAACTTATCGGTTAATCACTGTAATTAAAGGAAAATATTTGTTGATAGCGATTATTAGTCAGTTTTTAGCCAATGTTTTCGTTTAGTTTCGATTTTTAGTGCTATGATTAACAGGTCAGCTCAAAACTCATTAAGTAGTGAAAAGCCATGATTTTTAAGGGAATATTGTCGTTAATGGTGCTAGTTGGTGCACTTTCGACTCATGCAAGTGATCTAGAAATATTCGATCTTTCGCTCGAAGAGCTGCTTGCTGTTCGTGTATCTAAGTCTCAATCTTACAAAATATTTTTTTCTAATGAAAATCCACCGACCGATAAAAGTGTCAATATTGGACTGATTGTTCCCTTTTCAACCTATCAAAAATATTCAACAGAGCTCATTGCTGCTGCGGAGTTAGCGGCAAAAGATATCAATGAAAACGGCGGAGTTTTAGGCAGACCGGTGGTCATTATTCGCGGAGACAATGCCGCCACTCGGGAGCTCTCAGTCTCGTTAGCTAAGGAAATGATAGACAAGTATAAGGTGGCGGCAATTATCACTCCGGGCAGTTCTGATTACACTATGAGTATTGCCAGAGATATCGCTATCGCAAAGAATACACCTTTATTCGCTCCAGCCTCCAACGCCAATATACTGAGCCATATAGAAGATAACGATTTATTGTTTCGATTAGCGCCGACCAATCGGCAGATTACTGGAAAATTAATTGAATTTCTAGAAAAGAGAAAACTGAATAAAGTTGCCGTTTTTCATGAGCGAGATACCTTCGGAAACGAAATTGCGGGCACATTGCAGTCGATGTTACCCAAAATAGACAAAAAAATCGTTTACCGACATTCATTGTCGCATCTTATTGATTATCAATTATTTGATATGAAGATGAATATAGAAGAAATTCAAAATTCTGGAGCAGAGGCAATCGTTTTACCATTGAGACCTCAATTATTGCGAGAGTTTATCAAAAATCTTAATAGGGTCTGGAAGGGGAAAATGCCGGTACTGTTATTACCTGAGCACCAATTCACTAATGGCGACATTCAAAAAAGTAATAGAGCGGTTTGTGCCTTTGCCATTAGCCCTTTACAAGAAATAAAGAACGCTTCGATTCTAAAAAGTATTAATATGATTTTAAAATCGAGCCGTTCAAGTTACACATCAGTTTTTGTCAATGATATTGTTTATTTAGTTTCCGCTTCTCGTTTATATTCCGAATTAAATAAATTGAACTTCATCCAATCATTAAGAAAAATTACCGAAAGTGAACAGCCTATCTTAGCGACTGAATTGTATCAAAATCCCAAGTCTTTTTATTCGAAAAATGAACAAGCATCTTTTCAAGGGGGAAGCGGTATGATCCATTTTGACCAAGCCGGCGATAATACCGTTGTTGGCCTTTCTGCTATCCCTGTCCATCAAATATACGGTTCTGGTTGTGATAAATATCATGATTAGTTAAAAAGGTTTATCATTTCATTAACCAAGTCATTCCCAAAACTAAGCAGAGAAAAAATGAGGGGTTTATATTAACCCGTCACAGTTTCGATCGTAGAAATTTTAACGGAAAAAACCAAACGGAAATCAATTTTTGGATAGCTACCGTTGAAGGTCCGGTAAAACTCTGTATTGATAATGAACATCCGGTATTTTTTGTAGAGCAGGACGATTTTTCTAAAGTTAAGCAACTACTTAAATCGCATTACAAGCGATACTTCTACAAAGAACTTGAACTCAATACTTTTTCCTTGAAGAAAACGATCGGAATCTATTTCGATGATTTACGGTCTTTCTATGATTGCCGTTCATTGCTGCAACAGTCAAATATTACTCTTTACGAAAGTAATATCCGACTTGATGAACGCTATTTGATGGAGCGGTTTTCCTATGGCAGCATAGAATTTGTCGGTGATAAATTATCGACAAACGAGCAGGCAAAAAAGGGTTATATCGAATATAGAAACGTTAGGATAAAATCCGGAGATTATATCCCTAAACTCACATCGGTCTCGCTGGATATCGAATGTTCGGAGTTTGGTGAGCTGTACAGTATTGGTTTTTATTGTGTACGCGGACAGCAAGCTTTTAATAAGGTGATTATGATTGATGCGAATCGCCATTCTGATTTAGTTGAACCATTACCACAGTTAGGAAAATTGGACCCCGCAATCGAAAATTCACCAAACTATATTCAATGGGTAGAAAATGAGCCTGATTTATTAAAAGCACTGGAAACAACTATTGAAGAGCTCGACCCAGATATCATCATCGGCTGGAACGTAATCAATTTCGATTTTCGTTTGCTCTTTAAGCGAGCCAATCTGCATGGGTTAAAATTAAGGTTAGGACGAGGCAAGTCATTATTACGGTGGCGAGATAGTCGTACTGAAAAAAATCAGGGTTATGTTTCCTTGGATGGCAGAGTCGTCATCGACGGTATCTCAGCGTTAAAGGCTGAGGCTTACAGTTTTCCTAGCTTTAGTTTGGAAGCTATCGCTCAACATTTTTTAGCTGAGGGAAAAGCGACTGACGATGTCGACAACCGGCTCGACGCAATTAAACACGATTTCGAACACAACAAAGTCAAGTTGGCAAAATATAATTTGCAAGACTGTAAACTGGTATGGGATATTTTCGAGAAAACGAAATTAACCGAGTATCTGATTTTTAGAAGTCAATTAACTGGACTCGATCTTGACAGGGCTGGAGGATCGGTTGCTGCTTTCGTCAATTTATATTTACCAAAATTACATCGACAGGGATATGTCTCTCCCAATTTACCCGAAGGAGGGGGTTTAACAAGCCCTGGTGGTTATGTGATGAACTCTAAGCCGGGTCTGTACAAAAATGTTTTAGTTTTAGATTTTAAGAGCTTGTATCCTTCTATCATACGAACTTTTAAAATTGATCCATTAGGGTTAATTGAAGGACAGAAAAATCCAGAACAAGCGATTGAAGGTTTTCGTGGTGGAGTATTTTCTCGCGAACAACATATTTTACCGGCCATTATCACCGACTTATGGGCGCAACGGGATCAAGCGAAACAAGAAAAAGATCAGGCCCGCTCCCAAGCGATAAAAATTATTATGAATTCTTTTTATGGGGTTTTGGGTTCGGGTGGTTGTCCCTTTTACGACACTAAATTAGCAAGCTCAATTACCTTGCGTGGCCACGAAATCATGCAGCAAACAGCTCGCTGGATAGAGTCGAAAGGGTTAGAAGTCATTTATGGTGATACCGATTCGACCTTCGTATTGTTAGATTCGTCACTCACAGCCGTTGAAGCAAACGAGATCGGAAATTCATTGGCTGAGTATATTAATGCACAATGGCAACTAAAATTGGCCAACGAGCATCAATTGGATTGCGATCTTGAAATCGAGTTTGAGTCGCATTTTAGTCGATTTTTAATGCCGACTATTCGAGGATCGGAACACGGCAGTAAGAAACGCTATGCGGGCATTTTGAAAACAGCAACTAGCGAAACGCTTATTTTTAAAGGGCTAGAAAATGTGCGATCTGATTGGACCGAGCTAGCCAAAACGTTTCAGTTAAAGCTTTATCAAATGGTCTTTGACGAACAAGACCCGACTCAATATATCCTCGACTTAGTTGCAAAAACCTTAGCAGGTGAGCAAGATCATCAACTGGTTTATCGCAAACGGCTCAGGCGAAGCTTAAGCAGCTATGTGAAAAATGTACCGCCTCACGTGAAAGCAGCTCGTCTTGCCGATGCTGAAAATCAGCGATTGGGCAAGCCCCTAAAATACCAAAACAAAGGATCGATTTCCTATTTAATGACCGTCAGCGGGCCGCAACCTGTGGAATATCTCTCAGCGAACATCGATTACCAGTTTTACATCGATCGGCAAATCGAGCCGGTTGCGGACGGGATTTTGTCTTTTATTGGATTATCCTTTCAAGAAATTGTCGACCAGCAATTGGGCTTGTTTTAGTGCACTACCAACAACCAACAGAGTAAAAATCGACCGATTAGCTAGCTTAAACTCCATTTCGTCCTAGAATTGTCCATTGTTATCTCTAATTGAGTTATGTTTTGGCGGAGTTTATGACGTGAGGTGTTTATGAGTTATCCAACAATTGAAGATAAAATTCTTGACGATGGACGTATCAGCGAATGGTTGGCCGGTCAAATGGTTGAAACAAGAGAGATGGATCCTAAAGCCGTGCTAAAAGATATCAATAAATTAAAGGTGATATTAGATATGCGAACCGATCGCTTAATCAAAGAGCGAAAAACCTTTAAAACAAAAATCAATATGAATGCGATCGATTTTTAAATCTATCAATATTCAACTAACCTGAAATAAATTTTCAAAAATACTATCAAAAAAATATTATTTCGAAATCAATTCTATCTATTAATAAAACGATCCCGCTAAACAGAGTATATTTCAAATATACCGTTTAGCGGAGCATTTCAAGCTATTTCGGCGCGTTCTGCTTTTGTTCACCTTGTAACATTGCGGTAATTTCATTTGCTAACTTTGACCAGAAAGTTTCTGGTTCTGGGGCACGTTTCGAGGAAGTTACATAGTCCTGCTTATCGATGTCGCATTGAGGGTAGGGTTGGCAGTCAAGGCCTATCGCTGTCTCTTCTTCAGGCGAAGATTTATCTTCGAGAGCGGATAATTGAGCAGATACTAATATTAAACTAGCAAAAAGGAAAGGTCTGATAGTATTAGATTTCATAGTGTTTTTCTCCGTCAGTTGTAGGTTTGTCTAAAATAAAAGATTGAAAGAGAAAAAGGGCCGAGAGGGAGATTAGTAGCTTTTCGTTTTTCAAATGATTCATTTAGAAAAGCTAGTTTGCAACAAATATCTCAGTTTGTAATGTTAATTAAAGTTGCCAAAAATAAGAATGAATGATTACAATAACTTATTAACGAATATCTATTGTTT